>Ga0208624_1001050_pt1 | contig 13499 bp, 9 predicted proteins | sample Knorr_S23_td_DCM_FD_185607 | JGI IMG/M metagenome (GOLD analysis project Ga0208624, IMG submission 185607) | Marine microbial communities from Southern Atlantic Ocean transect - Knorr_S23_td_DCM_ad_71m_LV_A (SPAdes) (version 2) | ecosystem: Environmental > Aquatic > Marine > Oceanic | place...
GGATGAAAAGGAACCTTATTGCTGAAAACCCTTTTTGTAGGAGCGCCTTTACGCCGCGATCAAATAGCTTCAATATCGCGGCCTAAAGCCGCACCTACATTTATTCAGACCATGCACGACTGCCATAACTACTCTCAGCCAAGCTCCCGTCGCGATTTTCTGACGAAAATCGCCTACGGCGTCGGTTCGGCCGCTCTCGGGTCGATATTCGCGAATAATGGATACGGTGCCGCTAAGTTGTCCTACACCTCCAAGCATGAAGCTAAGGCCAAGCGGGTCATCTTCCTTTTCCAATCCGGCGGCCCTTCTCATCTCGATTTGTTCGATCCCAAGCCTCAAATCGCAACTCGATTCGGCCAGGACGTGCCTAAGTCCGTGTTCGGCGGCCAGCGAGTCACTGGCATGGTATCCAACCAAGATCGCTTTGTCGTCGTCCCCAGCAAGTACGCCTTCGAACCGGCCGGGCAATGCGGGATGGAACTGAGCGAACTGCTGCCCTGGACCAAGAAGATCGCCGACGAGATCTGCCTCATCCGCACGGCCCATAGCGAAGCCATCAATCACGACCCTGCTATCACCTTCTTCCAAACCGGCAGTCAGCAGCCCGGTCGACCTAGTATGGGAGCATGGGTGGACTATGGCCTCGGGACCGGGAACAACAATCTCCCGTCCTTCGTGGTCATGAATTCGGTGGCCAGTGAAGGCTCTGCCGGCCAAGGGCTCCTCTCGCGTCTCTGGGGTGCCGGCTTCCTTTCCAGCAAGCACCAAGGCGTCCAATTCCGGGGGGGCGACGATCCCGTGCTCTATCTGCGTAACCCGCCTGGATTTGGACTAAAGCGTCGACGCGCCTTCCTCGATAGCCTGGAGACACTCAACTCGCGAAATCAAGAACGCGTAGGCGATCCGGAAATCGAGTCGCGCATTGCCCAGTACGAGATGGCCTATCGCATGCAGACCAGCGTTCCCGATCTCGCCGATCTCAGCGACGAGCCCGAATCGACGTACCAGCTTTATGGTGACGATGCTAAGACTCCCGGAACCTACGCAGCCAACTGCCTCATGGCCCGACGCCTCAGCGAACGAGGTGTTCGCTTCGTGCAGCTCTACCATCGCGGTTGGGACCATCATGGCAGTTTGCACAAGCGTCTCCCCGTTTCCACGCGGGACACTGATCAAGCGAGCGCGGCCTTAGTCATGGACCTGAAGCGCCGAGGCTTGCTCGACGACACCCTCGTCATTTGGGGCGGCGAGTTTGGCCGCACGGTCTACGGTCAAGGAGATCCAAAACCCGACGCCTATGGTCGGGACCACCACGGAAAGACCTTTTCCCTATGGATGGCGGGCGCCGGCATCAAGAAGGGGCATATTCACGGCGCTTCCGACGACTTTGGGTTCAATATCGCCGAGGGCGGTGTGCACATTCACGATATCCAAGCCACCATCCTCCAGCAACTCGGCATCGACCATGAAGCTCTCACCTACAAGTATCAAGGTCGCCAATACCGGTTAACCGATGTGCATGGAAAAGTGATAAACGGAATTCTTGGCTGAGATCAAATCGATAAAGGAGGCGATGCTGCGGTTTTGCCACCATCTAATGAGAATTAAGAGATGGCAGGGGAGTATTTTTTAGTCGTGAATGATCGCGCCAAAGCTTGGTGTCTATGAGAAAAAAACCAGAGCGTCTACGACGTAGAAGAACCCTGCTCCTAATTGGAGAAAAAATTGGCTGGCAGCTTCTAATCGGACTGTTGCGTCCGAACATTGGGGAATTCCAAACACCTATTGAAATCTATGGAAATAACGCGCAGCTTCAGGTTAGTTCCCACCGAGAACTGGGTGTCAGCCTCGAATGCGGCCTGAATCTCAACGCCTGACACGAGGCCCATTGAACCAAACTATTGAAACCGCAAACCCTTTGACCATGTCCTTCTGCCCTCCCACGATTCGCCTTCAGCGCCTTGCGACCGCACTCACATTCGCCCTCACTTTCCCGTTTTTCGCTCACGCGCGGCCCAACATCCTCTTCATCATGTCGGACGACCATACCTGGCAGGCAATCGGGAGCTACGGAAGCCATCTGAAAGAAGTGGCGCCCACTCAAAATATCGACCGGCTGGCGGACGAGGGCATGCTCCTGAAAAATGTGTTCTGCACCAATTCCATCTGCACTCCCAGCCGGGCCACGATCCTCAGCGGACAATACAGTCATCGAAACGGCGTACTCACCCTTGCCGACAACTGGAATCGGGACCATCACCCAAATTTGGCTGTGGAAATGCAAAAGGCGGGATACGAAACCGCCATCATCGGCAAATGGCACCTCCACTCCCAGCCTGTCGGATTCGACTATTACAAAGTCCTCCCGGGCCAGGGCCTTTACTTCAATCCCCTCCTGAAAGAGATCGGCAAGCCTTGGCAGGATGCCAACGAGGGAGGCGAGCCGCACGAAGGCCATTCAAGCGACGTAATCGGCAGCGAAACGCTCGCTTGGCTCAAAGAGAAGCGATCGCCGGACAAGCCATTTTTTCTCATGAGCCACTTCAAAGCCCCCCATGGGCTTTGGGAATACGCGCCGCGCTTCGAAGACCTATATGAAGGCATTGAAATACCCGAGCCCCACAGCCTATTTGAGGATTCCTCTGATCGATCTGAAGGATCGCGGGCATACGGCAGCACACTTAGCCCAACCAATCAGATACGCAATCGAGTCCAACGTATGCAGACAAAAACCTGGCCGACCGGCACATTGGACATTACCGGTATGGACGAGAAAGAGCAGACCCGGGCCGCTTACCAGAAATACCTCAAAGACTACCTGCGATGCGTGGCCGGGATCGACGAAAACGTCGGCAGAATCCTCGACTATCTGGATGACGCGGGGCTAACGGATGACACCCTCGTTGTCTATACCGGGGATCAAGGCATGATACTAGGCGAACACGACCGCGTCGACAAGCGCTGGGCCTTTGAGGAATCCATGCGCATGCCCTTCATCGCCCGCTACCCGAAAGAAATCGAAGCCAACAGCATCAACAAGGACATCATCAACAATACCGATTTCGCCCCCACCTTCCTCGAATTCGCCGGCCGCCGGTCCCCAAAGGAAATGCAAGGCCGCTCCTTTCGAGCCAATCTGAAAGGAAGGACGCCGCGCAATTGGCGGGATGCAACCTATTACCGCTACTGGATGCATCGGGCCCACCACGACACGCCCGCCCACTACGCCATTCGTACGGACCGCTACAAGCTCGTCTTCTATTACGGTCTACCGGTTCATCCTGCCATTAACGCCATCGCCTTAGGGGAGACGGAAACCGTCACCGAAGCCAATATGCACATGATCTCCTCCTGGGACATCTCCAAGGCCCAACCCACTCCCTCGGGGCTTGAGCTCTACGATTTGGAGAAAGACCCCTACGAACAGAATAACGTGTATTTAAATTCTACCTACGCAAAAGTCGCAGAAGAACTGAAATCCCGCCTTCTGCAATACAAGCAAGACATCGGCGATCTCGACGAACCCTTCTCGAAGCTTATGGAGCTCCGGGACGCGGTTTGGGGGAACTGAAATGAGCGGGGATGAACTTGCCGGGTCCGGCTGGCCTCGCGAAAGCCTTTCGCGATGGATTGCGATTTCGTAAACCTAATCCACCATTTTGAATTTGCCGATCTGTTAATTTGATCGCTTACTCTATTCGTGCCACACCCACTTGATATTCTCGGCGCTAGCGATTCGCTTCTTTCCCCGGAAGAGCGGGAATCCCTCGATAATCGTGGATACGCGGCCCTCGGCAAACTACTCAGCGATTGTGAATTAAAGGCGGCCCGCGACCGCATCCAAGCGCTTCTCGAGGAGGAGGGCGATCAGGGGGGGTCATGAGCTTTTCAATTCAAAGCGAATCAAGCATCCCAAAGAAGAGGGGGCGGATCGATTGGCGAACCTCCCCAACAAGGGCGAGGTTTTCGATATCCTCTACACCCATCCAAAACTACTCTCAGCCATACGTCACATCCTGGGCGACGAGCTAAAGCTGTCTTCTCTCAACTTCCGCTCTGCCAAGGCGGGCAAAGGGGCCCCAAAGCTCCATGTTGATTGGCCCGAGGCAGTTGAGCCCGGCAACAACAAAGTCTGTAATTCTATTTGGCTGCTGGACGATTTTTCCGCAGCCAATGGAGCGACGCGTGTCGTTCCTGGCACGCATCTCTGCGGGCAAACTCCCGACGAAGCAATGGACGATCCTTGGAAACCGCATCCTGATCAGGCACTTGTCGAATCGCCAGCGGGAACGGTCGTTGTATTCAATTCTCACTTATGGCATGGGGGCACTGATAATCAAACCGATCAACCACGCCGCGCCATCCACAACTATTTCTGCGCCCGCGACCAAATTCCCCAGACCCCCCAACAAGAACTCATTCAGCAAGAAACGCTGGACCGGATATCCGAAGGAGCGAGATGGGAATTGGACGTGTAAGGCAACTGAACACCGGAAAAGCCGGTAATTGAGTGATCGCTGAAGACTGTCTGTATTTAGTAGGATGCGCGATCCGGCGGCCGCCGGATCGCGCATCCTGTGTATTCCAGTAACTGGCTTGTATGGGACTATTCATTTAGCGCCCGTTTAAGCATCACCGTAAAATCGGCCATTCGATTAATAAGGTAACTCTAATTCTTCATTAGGTTTTCCAGCACAAGGATCGGAGGGCCTTCGCGAGCGAGTGTGTCAAACTTGTCCATGTGCTTGTCTCGCATACCCACTGGAACGTAAGCCGCGCCCAGGACGATGTCCTTGTCTCCGTCACCATCGACATCGCCGGAGTCCATAGATAGCCATCGGCCGCTGAAGGTCGCTGGATGAGTACTGGGACTAAATGCGAGGGAGGAGGTCTGCTCTAGGAAAACGAAGTTCTCCGGCCTCTCCAAATCGAAATCGGGATGATAAGCGATCGCCGTGATGTCCAAATCCCCATCTCCATCGAAGTCTTCCACCTCGGCCCCATATACGCCATACATCGGATAGAAGTAGGCTTCCTCGAAATTCAAGTCTCCCCGATTCAGGTAGATGCGAATCCCATGATCCCGTTTCAAGGTATTGTACGGGTCCGAATCCCCATTGTCTCCATTCAAGGTAAGGATGTCCAACGACCCATCCCCATTGAAATCGCCCAACTGGAATCCAATGTAACCAAAGGATGGATGCTTTTCCCAAAGGACCTTTTGCTCAAAGCCGCCTTTGGTGTCGTTGATGAATAGGCTTACGTTTTCCCGAGCCGCGCTGGCCATGACGAGAATGTCCTGATAACCGTCGCCATTGAAATCATGGGCCTCCCCTTTGACGATCCCAGGCTGGGCGCTGAGGACCATCGGTTCATCGATGAACGCCCCCGTGTCCGCGTCCTTCCGGTACACGGAAAAATCGCCCGTATAGTCGCCAAAATTGCTCACAAGAAATTCCTCATCGCCATCATTATCCAGATCAGCCAGATCGAAATCCGCCGGGCGATGTAATCCTTTGACTAGGATATCCAATCCCATGAATACGCCTGACAGTAAACGGGTTCGTTGCAATTCACCGAACTTACCGCCGATATTAGACGCGAAAAGATCGCCAATTGACAGCAAGTAGAGGGACTCGCCTTTGCTATGAGCCTCTACCAAAGCGACCCCCGGCGACGGATGAGCGTCGTGGAAATTGAAATTGCGATCGAGAACCGTCAATAACTCGGCTCCACTGTCGTGCACGTAGAACAGTCCGTTTGTCTCGTCGATATGGACCATCGAAGTAATGGCGGATTCCATACGATATTGAGTTTCGGCTTTCCTAAACAGATCAAGATTCTCGGAGATCTTCGGCTTATCCAACTGGGGAACCGCTTCTTCAGGGGCCCTATCGATGTAGTAATTCCTTAGTTGGCTCCAATCCGAGTCCGAAAGAAGCGGCTGATCTGGAATCATTCCTGCGTCCCGAACGAATTCCTCGCGCAAGTGGATGCTGCCCCGGGCGAATTCTTCGCTTCCCTCCATCCACTGGTAATCGACGACACCTAAAAAGAATCCCATATAGGTCAGGGCGTATTCCCAACTGCGCTTCGTTAGCAAATCCGGTTCGGGAACCTGATGACAGGCGATGCAGTGCTGGTAGGCCAAGGCTCTTCCTTCCTCCAGGTCGCTCGCGAGCTCCGGACTATCGCTACTCGACGATCCGCCGCATCCCCAACAAAGCAAAGCCAACAAAAGCAATGCGGAAATCTGGATACGTTTTGGCAGGGAGCCGGTCATTAAACACCGAGCTTTAACAACCGTCGTCAATCTCGCCAACCAAAAGTTGACGTCTGGAAGAGCAATCTGCCTCTCAAACCCCAAAACAATTCGTAGGCCGATGCTTCAGCTCGGCCAAAATGGAATACTCGCAAGACAGGATCGAGGACCTTACTGGGGCCGCGGCCTGAAGGCCGCGACTACGTTCAATTGAGCCCTTTGACCGTTCGCTCTTTGACGGACCACCAACGATCGATCTTGCGGGCCAAGCGTTTGACGGTTCTCAGATTAGATTCGGCTAGATCGGTTCGCTCGTACGGATCCGTTTTCAAATTGAATAACAATGGGACCGTTTCATCCGGAGGATACTTCATTTTACCAGGCCGTCCATCGTAACTCAGAATCAATTTCCATTCATCTTCAATCACCCATCGGTAAAGCAAGGACGCCTCGGGATTATGGATATCCGCGATATCGTGGGCGAAGGATTCCCCGAAAAGCGTATTTCTTCGGATCTTCTTCCCGCTCGTCAAAGCCGGCAACAAATCGAGTCCTGGCAAATTTTTCGGTCCTGACACATTGGCGGCAGCCAGTATGGTCGGCACGATATCGATACTAGAGCAAAGCTCAGAACGATCCGAAGGAGCGATTTTCTCGGGCCAGGAGAACATGATTGGGGTCCGCGTTCCGGCCTCGTAAGGGCTGCGTTTGGAATGGCGGGCGTATCCATTTCGGTCCTCTCGCTGAATCCACCCGTTATCAGTGACATATACCACCAGCGTGTCATCCCGAACTCCCCGACTCTCCAGACCGTCCAGCAATTGACCGCAGGTCTCATCAAACCATTCGCACATGGCATAGTACTTGGCCACGAATTCGCTATCAACCAACTTCATATACTTATCGAACAAGCGCGCGGGCGGCGTGTGCGGGGTATGGGGCAAGAAAGGGGCGTACCAAACAAAGAAAGGCTTATCTTGCTTGTGAGCTTCGTCGATAAATTCGAAAACCGGATCCAGTCCTTCGCGACCTATACGCAAACCATCATCCCCGTGCCTTCCTCCAGGTTGTGGATACCCTCGAGTCATTCCATGGGTGAACCCACCTCGCTGATACGAACCCTCCCACCATTTGCCGCTTTGGTGGCTTAGATAGCCCGCTTCACGAAGCAGCCGAGGCAAGGTGGGCATTTCATCTATGTGGGAAATTAACAACTCTCTGGCAGTTTTCCCTGCCGCTTTCGCATGATTCGCATTTTGCTCCGTATCCGCTGGGTCGTTACCCGACGTACGATTCTGATGCGTATACAATCCGGTAGCCAACGTCATCAGCGCGGGTCGACAAAGAGCAGTAGGAACATAGCCCTGCTTGAAAGTGGCGCTTTCGGCGGCCAGACGATCCAAACGCTGGGTTTGAATATGCTCGTGCCCCATAAAGCTGTAGTCCGTCCACGCTTGGTCATCCGAAATTATGAGGACAATGTTAGGCCTGTCTTCGGCTGAGATAAAACCATGAGATAGAGCTACTATAGAAAACAGAATTAGTGAGTTCTTCATTGGGTATCGGGTTTTCAGGGACGATTGGAAAATGCCTCTCGATCGCCTTCAAAGTCCTGAAGGATCAGGAAATACAGCATTTTAGGGCTATCAAACAAATAGTAGTCTCTGGCCGAATTCGTACAAATGATTGCTGAAAACATGCTATTACCTTGAGCATTGATAGCGGATAATCTACAAATTCCACGCTGTCCAGCTTGCTCGAAATTCGGCTTGAAACTTCGAAATCCATTAGCAGGCCGAAGCAACCCTAGATGCATCATTCTTGTTAATCGTAACCTTCGACTATCCTTTTCAGCGAAACGACAACACACTTGAGCTTTTGCTATGACGAAATACCGCAATTATAAAACGCGCCACCAGCCCAAACTCCATTTCTTTTGGCTCGCGCTCACCCTGATCTGCTCGATCAGCCAGGCTCAATCCGGATTCGAGTCCCTATTCAACGGAAAGGACCTTTCCGGATGGGAGGGCCAGGAAGACCTCTGGAAGGTCGAGAACGGGGCCATCGTCGGCTCTACTCATGGGGTCACCCTTGAGGCCAACACCTTCCTAGTTTGGAAGGGAGAGGACGCAGGCGATTTCCACCTGAAAATGACGCTCCGTCTTTCAGGCGAAAACAACTCCGGAATCATGTACCGGGCTCAGCCGATCGATGGCGTCCGTTTCGGGCTCTCGGGGAACCAACTGGATATCCACCCTAGACCTGAGTATCTCGGCATGTACTACAGCGAGAAAACCGGCCGCGGCATCGTCGCCACTCGCGGTCAAAAAGTGCTCGTAACCGACGCAGTGGGCGAGAAGGGAAAGTCGAAGCCGGAGATCACAGGCAACCTCGGTATGACTCCTGAAATCTCCCTGCAGGGCTGGAACGAATACGAGGTCATAGCCGTAGGGGACCGGGTCATTCACAAAGTCAATGGAATCGTCACAATCGACGTAACGGACCGCTATCCTGGCGTGCCTCGCGACGGGAAAATCGGTATACAATTGCACCGCGGCCCTCCCATGATCGCCCGCGTGCGGGACGTTCAACTGAAGCGATTGGGAGGTAATGCCGCCAAACGAGCGCTCGAGGCTGCCTACTTCGAGGAAGGGGCCTCGGTAAACGAAAACCGAGCGACTCCCAAAGACCGAATAACCGTTAAGGAGGGTTTCGAAGTCGAATTGCTCTACTCCGTTCCCAAAGAGAGCCAAGGCTCCTGGGTCAATCTCTGCATAGACAACAAAGGTCGCATCATAGCGAGCGATCAGTTTGGGGGGCTTTTCCGCTTCCCAACCCCAAAACTTGGAGAACCTCTCGATCCTGACAATATCGAAAAAGTACCCGCCGACATCATAGCGGGCAATGGCCTGCTCTGGGCTTTCGGTGCTCTCTACGTTGGAGTGAATAACTACAAGGATGGCTCTAAATCCGGCCTTTACCGCGTCACTGACTCCAACGGCGACGACAAGCTGGATAGAGTGGAGCTGCTTCGCCAAATCTCCGCCCGCGGCGATCATGGTGTACACGCCGTTCGCTTGGCACCCGATGGGGAATCGATTTTCCTGATTACCGGCAACAATACGGAACCAACCGAATGGAGCTCGTCGCGAGTCAACACCAACTGGGGAGAAGACCACTTACTCACACGTATGCCTGATGGTCGAGGCCACAATCGGGACCGATTAGCTCCGGCGGGGATTATTTACAAAGTGTCCCCCGATGGGAAAGAATTCGAGATATACTCACACGGATATCGCAATATTTTCGATGCCGACTTCAACGCCGATGGCGAGCTATTCACCTATGACGCCGACATGGAGTATGACTTCAATACGCCATGGTACCGACCCACTCGGGTGAACCACGTCGTCAGCGGCTCCGATTATGGCTGGCGTAATGGCACGGGGAAATGGCCCGAATGGTACATCGATAGCGTTCCCGCAGCTGTCAACATAGGTCCCGGATCTCCAACTGGTGTAACCTTCGGCTATGGAGCCAGGTTCCCGGCCAAGTACCAGAAAGCCTTCTTTATTCTCGATTGGAGTTGGGGTAAGATCTACGCAACCCATCTCCAACCAAAGAGCTCTAGCTATGGAGGCGATTTCGAATTGTTCCTGTCGGGAGCTCCCATGCCAGTCACCGACGCGGTCATAAACCCCGATGACGGGGCGATGTACTTCACGATCGGTGGTAGACGCGTACAGTCGGGCTTGTATCGCGTGACCTATACAGGGGACGAGGACACCTCCCCCGTAAACGCCAAAACAAGCGGACAACGAGCTCGAAATTTGAGGAAAAGCCTCGAGCAATACCACGGCATCGTCGACGCGGATGCTGTCAAGAAAGCCTGGCGCTTTCTCGATCACGAGGATCCTTTCATTCGTTCAGCAGCCCGTATCGCCATCGAAAGCCAGCCCTCGAGAACTTGGGCCAACCGAGCTTTAAAGGAGCGTTCAGCGAGCCGGCAAATACCAGCCCTACTCGCGCTGGCTCGTGTCGAAGGCATCGATCCTTTCCACCGGAAAGATAGCGATCCGCCGGTGAACAAGACTTTAGGCGAAGATATCGTTAACGCCCTTCTCAGCATCGATTTCGACAGGCTTAGCGAAACCGATCAACGCGGGTTCGTTAGAACCTACCAAGTTGTATTCAATCGCTTCGGACAGCCTAACCCTGACTTGGCGATGAAGGTTACGGTTCAACTGGATGCCCACTTCCCTGCCAGAACCTTGGAAATGAATCAGGTGCTCTGCGAAACCTTGGTATACCTGCAATCCCCGACAGTGGCCAAGAAAGCCATCGCTCTTCTCAAACAAGCTCCGACTCAAGAAGAGCAACTAGAGTACGCCCGCTCCCTTCGCATGCTGACCACCGGCTGGACTATCGAGCTGCGGACTGAATATATCGAGTGGTTCTTGAACGCCGCTAACTACCGTGGAGGACGCTCATTCGAGATCTTTGTGGAAAACATCCGTAAAGACGCTCTAAATACGCTTACCGATAAAGAACAACAGGACTTAGCCGAAGTTCTCAGCCGCAAGCCAGAAAAGAAGTCGCCCATGGAGGCCTTGACCGCGGCAGCGATGAAAGGTCGCGCCTTCGTCAAAAACTGGACCATGGAGGACATTACCCCCTTCTTAAACGAAAGCCTGGAAAATCGCGATTTCGACAATGGGGGAGCCATGTTCGCAGCCGCCGCCTGCTACGCCTGCCACCGTTTCGGCAACGCGGGGGGATCAAACGGGCCAGACTTGACTGGGTCCGGCGGACGCTATTCCGCCGCCGACTTTATCGATCAGATTATCAATCCGAGCAAATCCATCAACGAACAGTTCGTGCCCCTGGAAGTCGTTATGCTAGACGGAACCAAACACTACGGCAACGTCGTGAATCTCAACAAGGATGCGGTCGTGTTGAACACCGATCTCTACGATCCCAATCAGCGCGTCTCCATCGATCGCAAGAAAGTCGAGAAAATGGGTACGTCGACTATTTCGCCTATGCCTCCCGGTCTGTTGAACTTGTTGACCAAAGACGATATTCTCGACCTCACGGCCTACGTGCTCAGCGCTGGGAATCGGAAAGACAGGCGATTTGCTTCGCGTTAGTCAACGTTGACGAGCATAACTTAAAAATATAGGTCAACACCTTAAACTGTCCCCCAAGGTCGCATGTTCGCAGCGGTGCTGATAAACATATTCGTAGTCGCCCTTTGCGTAGTTATTAACTATGAGTTTCTCTACCGCCTTTCGACCATCATCCCCACTTTGAACGATCAAGCACCGGCTGCGAATCGCACTCGGCGTATCTGGAGCTCTGATTGCTCACGCTGTCGAAGTCTGGGTATTCGCCTATCGGAAAGATCGACCGCTTGCCTCTTAGCTCGCGAGGGAGGGCCAAGGAATTGATCAAAAGTAGCTGTCCACTTTGCTAACCCCTCGATCGCCTGGATCCGGTGGAATGAACTTCAATCCCTCCAGACGTTTGGTCGCTTCCGTAACTCGATTGGCCAGCTGAGCCCGCAATCGCCTCACTTAGGCAGCGTACTCGGGATCCTTGGCTAGATCAACCATCTCTTCCGGGTCGTTCCTCCTGTCATAAAGCTCGATGTCGGAAGGATCATCCGTTTTCCACCGAGTGAAGCGGAAATCGCGGGTTCTCAAGGTGTAGCCATTGATCAGTTGGGTAAAGGCATCCATTATCACTGTTTCGGTTACATCATCCAAAATCGGACGCAAACTGGCCCCTTTCACATAGCTGGGCGGTTCCGTCAATCCAGCCAAGTAGCTCAAAGTCCTGTAGAAGTCGATCATCTCCACAAAAGATCGGGACCGCTCGCCGACCGCTTTCATTCCGGGCACCGAAATGATCAAAGGCACGCGGTCCGCGTTCTCAAAAAGGGTATTCTTTTGATCGTGGCCATGCTCGCCCATGTGGTATCCATGATCGGAACTGAAGAGGACGATGGTGTTATCTTTCAGTCCGTTTTTCTCCAAGCCATCAAGCACGCGGCCGATCTGGGCATCGAGAAAGGATATCGTGGCATAGTAGGCGAGGATAGACTTGCGGGCCATTTCCACAGGTAGATTGATTTGATTCTTGAATGCCGTCACAGATTTTTTCGCAGGCTCAGGGATCGTGTCCAAGTAGCCCTCGGGGATCGTCGGTACCTCGATGTCTTCTAAGTTATACAAATCGAAATACTTTTTTGGAGCAACATAGGGAGCATGGGGCTTGTAAAAGCCGACACCGAGAAAGAAAGGTTCCTCCTGAGCGGAGTATTCTTGCAGAAGCCGGATTGCTTCGGTCGCGACAATACCATCCGTCTGTTCTTCGTCGGTCCCGTCCGCAGCCAACCAGCTGAGGGTAGCTCCAAACGATCCTGGATTGAGCGAGAACGTATGCTCCTCATCCTCCTTGTCCCGACCTCTCGGGTTGATTACGTGTTCCCAGGAGGCAGGATCATCATGCCCTTCCGTTCCGATTCCCCGAGGATTGTCATAATGTTAAATCTTGCCAACTCGCGTCGCCGTATAACCCGTTCGCCATAAAGTGCTGGGACATCGTGACCGCATCCGGCACGTAGTGTCGAAATAGCCGCCGCAGTAAGGTCACCCCATTTTGCTACTGGTAAAGTCCCGTCATAAAACTGGCCCGCGACGGCCCGCAAATAGGATCGTTGCAATAAGCATTCTCAAAGAGAACGCCCTCCTCCGCCAACCGGTCAATGTTGGGGGTCTTGACTAGCGGATGACCGTAACTACCGATGTCGCAGTTCAAATCGTCGGTCATGATGAACAGGACGTTCAGTTTTGAGTCACTCTTGCCTACCAAGTTGGACACAGCGATCGCAGCCAAGAGCAAGAATTTGGGGAAATGGACCATTTTCATAGCTTCGAGATGCAGATCAAAAAGGATCAAGCGTAGCGGAGCTATCTCATTCCGAAGGATTTATTCTGGGCCGAATTATCTCAATTGGCCTAGACCGTGTCCATCTGGATTCAGTGTTTTTCGATACCGGCAAGGCGGATTCAATGAGCAGTTTCAACTATGAACAAGCATGCAACCTGTTCAGACTGCCCAAAATCCACTGAATTCGCCAAAATCGATCAAATACCACCCGTTTTTTGGCCATAAACTATTCATGAATCTTTTTTGAACAACTTCATAGCTCCAAAATGAGCCATTCAATGTC
>Ga0208624_1001052_pt1 | contig 13472 bp, 9 predicted proteins | sample Knorr_S23_td_DCM_FD_185607 | JGI IMG/M metagenome (GOLD analysis project Ga0208624, IMG submission 185607) | Marine microbial communities from Southern Atlantic Ocean transect - Knorr_S23_td_DCM_ad_71m_LV_A (SPAdes) (version 2) | ecosystem: Environmental > Aquatic > Marine > Oceanic | place...
CACCACCCGCATGCCTCGTGCTGCGAGTAGACCGGTGAACATCAACCCGATCGGTCCCTGGCCAGCCACCATCACCGTGTCGCCCGGCAACAGGTTCAGTCGGTTCACCGCCTTGAGCACCGTGTTCACCGGCTCCAGCATCGCCCCCTCGAGAAAACTGTTTTTACGCGGGATCTTCACCAGCCCCGGCAGACAAAAACGCATAACCCGCACATACTCCGCGTACCCGCCACCGGCCGGTTCGAAGCCCGCCGTGATGCCCGTGCGCAAATACTGTGGGCATTGGGCATAGGCGCCGTGCCGGCAGGCGTGGCAATCCAGGCAGGGCACATGATGATGCAGCGCCACACGATCGCCCACGCGCCAGCCTTCCACCCGCGCGCCAACCTTCACCAGCGTGCCGGCAGTTTCATGCCCAAGAATGCGCGGAGCGAGCACGGTGCCGTACTGAATTTTTTTTATATCTGTCGGACACACCCCGCACGCGGCCACCTTGACTAATACCTCGTGCGCGCCGCAGCGCGGCACAGGCACGGTTTCCACGCGCAAATCATTCACACCGCGATACACCACCGCCTGCATCGTGCGCGGGATGGGATCAGTCGGCATACAGTTCCTCCTCCTCTTCATCGACGGTCTCAATGAAATCCACCAATTCATCCGCCGGCTCCGCCACAAAACTCCAGTCGCGCTCGCGCCAGTGAAACTGCAATGTGTGCGCGTGTAGGGCCTGATGGGTAAGAATCAGCCGTGCGCGATCCGCATCCGTCAATTCACCCTTAGCCAGCTTCAGGTACAGGGCCGGGTCCGGCCCATACAGTTTATCGCCCACGATCGAATGCCCGAGGTGCTGCAGGTGAATGCGAATCTGGTGCTTACGGCCAGTCTCCGGCGCCACGCGCAGCCAGCTGAATTTGCCCTCAGCTCGTTCAAACCGCCATTGCGTCCAGAACCGCGTGCGCGAGGGATGGCCATCGGGCCGCACGCAATCCTTCACCACCACCTCACTGGCTTCATCCTTGCCCAATGGCGCGTCAATCACCCCTTCCGCGTCAGCCACGTGCCCGTGCACGATCGCCCAGTACTGCTTTTCCACCGCACGGCTTTCCCATAACTGCCGCAACTCGCGCGCCGCCGTTTCGGTCTTGGCCACACACACCACGCCGCTAGTCTCGCGGTCCAGCCGATTGATCAGGTGTACTGGCACTTCCGCCCCACGATACAACCGCAGCCGACCTGCTAGGCTGGACCGTTCATCGCCCTTGGTCGGATGGCACACCAGCCCGGCCGGTTTATTGATCACCAGCAGGTCCTCGTCCTCGTGCAGGATTTCAAACAGGTCCGTTGCCATTACCTTGCGCCGCCCATGGCTTATCATCCGGAGGCCCCATGCAAAAGGAACTTCCCACAATGCGCGCCGTTACCCAGACCGAAGGGCCCGTGGTGCAGGCCATGATCTTTGAGATTTTGCGCGAGTACAATCTGACCCTCGGCACGGCGACCGCGCTGGTGGAAGCCATCGCTTTGTACGAACAATTCGGCTTCCAACGTAGCCTCGATGCCCACGCCGCCGCCTGCTGCGATCAAGCTTGGGAACTGGATTTGACTCAGGACACGGCGTAAGCTCGCGCCATGAAACTCGGCCTCATTTCGGACACGCACGGGCACGTGCCCAATGCCGTGCATGCGGCATTGGCCGGAGTGGATTACATCCTGCATGCGGGCGACGTGGGCCCAATGGATGTGATTACCGAGCTGGAAGCAATCGCGCCCGTGCACGCCGTACTGGGCAACACGGATTACGGCATCGCCCTGCCGGTGACGCGACTGGAAGAGTTCGGCGGGAGAACGATCCTGATCCATCACATTGTGGATGTGGATTTTCCTTCGCAAACCGTGCGCGAACTTCTGAGCACGGAGAAGCCAGAGATCGTAGTGTTCGGCCACACGCATATGCCCTTTGATGAACTGCGCAGCAGGATTCGGTTTGTCAATCCCGGCTCCGCCAGCCAACCCCGCGGCGGCACCGCACCCTCGGTGGCAATCCTGGAACTTTCCGGCGAAACACCCGCGCTGCAGTCGATTGCACTGCAGGAATTCTAAGCGAATGCTCGCCTGCGACTTCTTCGATCCGCCATTCGTGGCGTGACTTTTGGGGCGCTTGACGGCAGGGTGAGCGGCGTTCCGATGGGTAAAAAGAAATCCAATTCAGTCACCGCACGCAGCGGACGTTTTGCGGGTGGACCGGCGGCCGAGGCCAATGCGTTCACCAATTCGGTGAAGTTTGACACGCGGCTGGCGCATCACGATATCGCCGGCTCGATCGCCCATGCCCGGATGTTGCATCACGTGGGTCTGCTGAAAAAACGCGAGATGGAGGCGATTGTGGACGGGCTGGAAACCATCGGGGGCGAGATTGCCGAGGGCCAGTTTGAATGGCGGTCGGAGCTGGAAGATGTGCACATGAACATCGAGACCGCTCTAACCGAGCGCGTGCCGGCCGGAGCCAAACTGCACACAGGCCGGTCGCGCAACGATCAGGTGGCGCTCGATACGCGCATGTGGTTGCGCGAGGAAATCTGCGAACTGGCCAATGAATTACACGACCTGCAGCACGCGATGATCGAGCTGGGCGAGGCGAACCGCAAAGTGTTGATCCCCGGTTACACGCACCTGCAACGGGCGCAGCCGGTGTATCTCGCGCATCATCTGCTGGCCTACGTGGAGATGTTTGAGCGAGATTACGAGCGGCTGCTGGATTGTCTGGTGCGAGTAAATGTGTGTCCGCTGGGCAGCGGAGCGATTGCCGGCAGCACCCTGCCGTTGGATCGGGAATTTGTCGCGCGCGAGCTGGGGTTTGTAGACGCGCATGAGGAACCGATGGTGACCCAAAACTCGATGGACGCCGTGGCGGACCGGGATTTTGTGGTGGAATTTTGCAGCCTCGCAGCGCTGATCGCGATACATCAATCACGCCTGTGCGAGGATCTCGTGCTCTGGAGCAGTGCAGAATTTGGCTTCGTCACTATCGGCGATGCCTACACCACCGGCTCGTCCCTGATGCCGCAGAAGAAAAATCCGGACATCTGCGAGCTTACCCGCGGCAAGACCGGCCGCGTAGTTGGTAACCTCGTTTCCCTGCTCACCACCCTCAAGGGCCTGCCGCTCACCTACAACAGCGACATGCAGGAGGATAAGGAACGCCTCTTTGACACGGTGGACACTGTACGCGCCACGGTCAACATCCTCGCCGCCATGCTGCGCGACACCGAGGTGAACGCCCGCACCTGCGCTAAGGCCGTGAAGGATCCCAACCTGCTCGCCACCGATCTAGTGGATTGGCTGGTGCTGGCCGGCATGCCCTTCCGCAAGGCGCACCATGTGGTCGGCAAAATTGTGGCGGTGGCCGAGGCGAAAAAGAAACGCATCGACCAGCTCACCCCGCGCGAGTTATCCGCCATCGACAAGAAACTCACGAAAGATGCCCTCTCGGTGTTTGACCTGAAAACCGCAATGAAACGCCGCACGGCTATTGGAGCGCCGGGCGATGCGGAGGTGGACCGACGCTTGGCCTATTGGCGCGAGTTTCTTGAGCACTAACCCCGGATGACCCCCACGGACGAACTGCTCGGGCCGATTCTCCGTGATGTGTCGCGGGCGTTTTACCTGACCCTGCGGGTACTACCCGGAGAGGTGCGGCAGTCGATCGGCCTCTTTTACCTGCTCGCCCGCACGACCGACACCATCGCCGACACCGAGCTGATCCCCGCGGATAAACGCATGCTCAAGCTGCGGCAATACCGCGACCGCGTGCGCAGCGAGGGTGCGCCCATGCCGGACTTCTCCCATCTCGTGCGCGAACAACAGGACGACGGCGAACGCCGCCTCCTAATGCACAGCCCCGAGATCATCGCGCTGCTCGAGCAGACGCCCGCCTTTGATCGCGGGCAGATCCAGCTCACGCTGGAGACCATCACACGCGGACAGGAGCTGGACCTCAAACGGTTCGGCGACGGCAGCAAACTGGGTTCCCTGCAAACCGCTGAGGACTTGGACGACTACACCTATCACGTCGCCGGCTGTGTTGGAGAATTCTGGACACGCCTCACCCGCCGGCATTGTTTCCCTGACGCCGAGCTGAATGATTCCGAATTCCTCACCCTCGCCATCCGCTTTGGCAAAGCCCTGCAACTGGTCAACATTTTGCGCGACCTCCCCGGCGATCTGGCCAACGGACGCTGTTATCTGCCGGCCGTAGATCTCGAACTGGCCGGGCTGAAGCCCGAGGATCTGCGCAATCCGGATAGCTGGGAGCAACTGCAACCTGTCTTTCGTCCGTGGCTGGTCAAGGCCCACGAACACCTTGCAGCCGCCTGGCAATACACCCTGATGATCCCGCACAGCCACTACCGCCTGCGCCTAGCCTGCGCTTGGCCCATCCTCATGGGACGCCACACGCTGAATCTGGTGGAACATCAAAACCCTTTGGATCCCGCCTGCAACCTCAAGATCACCCGCTCCCAAGTACGAGGCATCCTCTGGAGCACCCTCTGGCGCGTCCCCTTCCGCGGCCCGTGGCAAAGGCTTTTTGGGAATAAATAGCCGGATAACGCCTTGCTTTTGGGGGGCAAATTCCCTACAAAAAAGCCGAGGAGGTGGGCATGAAGTCCCGATTTTATCTAACAGTCATTTTGTGTGCCGGCGTGGGGTTGGCGCCCTTGAAATTGGTCGCCAGCGATTTGAAGGCCAACCCAAGGCCACAAATTCAAACCGCCAAGGCGCAGGCGCAAACCCTGCGCGAACGCCGGTTGCTGCGTATGTTGCAGTACCACCAACGCCGCGCCGCCCTGCAGCACGTCTCCAGTTTCGTCCAACGCAACGCCCCGTATCGCCGCTTTTCACTCAGTGAAATCCGTGAGCACTACGAAGCCAAAGGTGCAGCCCTCGCCAAGGTCGTTCGCTCCGCCAAGCTGCGCAACGATACCCTCGCCCACGCCAAAGCCCGTGCCCTCGCGGAGGTCAAGGCCATTTCCGCAGTGATGCGCTCCCGCCTGGAGGCCGAGCAACGCGCCATGGCTTCCGCCATCCGGCATATGAAATCCGAGAACCCAAACTATGCAGAGGATGCTCTTCGCTTAGCTGCAGAGTCGGTGGAGAAAAATCCGGGCGAAGTAATCACCCAAACTGAGGGCCTGCCTATCCTGTCCAAGACCGTGGATATGGATTATCTAGATCCCCTCAAGCGCACGCCCAAACTTGTGCCGAGCAAGATTGTCACCGAACCAGTCATGCCCGCCCGCACCACCAACCCTACCGCGGAACTGGCACAACCCGACAATGTACCCTCCTTCCTCGTGCAACCTTATAGTCAGGAACAACTGCTCGATCTCGCCCAACGTCAGGCCATGACCGCCTATAAAAAGGAGAAGGCGCTCGAAAAGGTGAAGGAAGCCCAGCGCCGCGCCGAAGTGCAACAGTCCACCTCCTCGATCAGCGAAAAACGCCGCAAGCTCAAGGAACTGCTCGCGCTATATGCCAATGATAAAATTTCCCCGAAAGAATACTACGAACGCCGCGCCCTGATCATGGGCACCGAGCCGGCCAATCAGTAGCCTTTCGGCTTCACCTTCGGGCGCGGGTTTGGCATAACCCGCGCATGCATCATTTCCGCTATGTCCGCGGGCGCCTGTATTGCGAGGGCGTTTCCGTCGAATCTCTGGCCAAGCAGCACGGCAGTCCGCTGTATGTTTACTCTGCCAAGACGTTGACGGATAATTTCAACCGCCTGCACACCGCTCTGGCGCCACTGGATCACCTGATCTGTTTCGCCATGAAATCCAACTCCAACCTCGGCGTCATGCGCACGCTGGCGGATCTGGGCGGCGGCTTTGATACCGTGAGCGGCGGCGAGATTCAGCGCGTCATTGCCGCCGGGGGCAACCCGCGTAAATGCGTCTTTGCCGGCGTGGGCAAGACGGAGGATGAAATCGCCTTCGCTCTGCGCAAGGGGATCTATTGTTTTAACGTGGAAAGCGAACCGGAACTTGAACGCATCAACCGCATCGCCGGCAAGCTCAAGAAAACCGCGCCTGTGGCCATCCGCGTGAACCCCAATGTGGACGCCAAGACCCACAAGAAAATTACCACCGGCACCTACGACAACAAGTTTGGAATCGCGTTCGAGAAAATCGCGGGCGTGTATGCGCGCGCGGCCAAGCTGAAGCACATCCGCCTGCGCGGTCTGCAAATGCATATTGGCTCGCAGCTCACGCAGGTGAAGCCCTTTGCCGATGCCGTGCGCAAGGTGGCCCCGCTGGCAGCCAAACTAAATACCAAACATAACATTGAATTCCTCAGCATCGGTGGCGGTATCGGCATCATTTATGAGGACGCCCTCGCCAGTGGCCAGGCCGAGTGGTGGGAGCGCAAGGAGAACCGCGATCTCCTCACGCCCGAAAAATACGCCGACACCCTCGTGCCCCTGTTACAACCGTTAGGGCTCAAGGTGCTGCTTGAACCCGGCCGTTTTATCTCCGGCAATGCGGGCATCCTCGTGTCGCGCGTGGAATACGTGAAGCGCACCGGTAAAAAATATTTTGCCATTGTGGATGCTGCCATGAACGACCTAATCCGGCCGGCATTTTACGAAAGCTTCCACGAGATTGTGCCCGTGAAACAAACAAAGAACCGCCCGATTGCCACCGACGTGGTAGGCGGCATTTGCGAGACCGGCGACACCTTCTGCAAAGACCGACCCATCCCACGCGTGGAAGAAGGAGATCTCGTGGCCATGCTCAGTGCCGGCGCGTACGGGTTTGTGATGGCTGGAACCTACAACACCCGCCCCATGCCGACCGAAGTGTTGGTGAACGGCAATAAAGCCGCCGTCGTCCGCAAGCGCCAAAAGGTCAAGGACATCTGGGCCGGTGAAGCCACCGCCCCATGGCAGAAGTAATTTCTGTTGATGACGACATAAAAAAAGGCGGCCTTTGAGGCCGCCTTTTTAATTGGCTTTGATCTACACTAGTTATTGGCCGCCGTCTTGGTGGGTTCGGCGGCGGACGCGGCGGCGGATTTTAGTTTTTGATATTCGGCCTCCAAGGCTTCGAGTTTCTTACGAGTCTCGGTCATGGCTCCGGCGAACTTATCAGCCGCGGTCTGTTTGGCCTTGGCAGTGGCGCTTTGGGTTTCCACCTGCTTGGTCAGGGCGGCGACGCGGGCTTGATGATCCTTTTCAAGATTGGCATGGGCCGCTTGCGTGGCGGCCATCGCCTTGGCGGCAGCAGTCACGGCCGCCTGCATGGGCTCGACTTTTTCCTTGGCCATCTGCGCCACCGCTGCTTCGGCCTTGGCCATGGCGGCGCGACTTTCAGTGATGGCGGTCTGCGCGGTTTTCACGGTCGCCTGCATTTTGGTCACCTCGGCGGTGGCGGCGGTGGCGGCAATTTGGGCCTTGGCAGCGACAGCCTTGGCGGCATCCACCGGCTTCTGGGCCACGAGCATTTCTGCCTTCACCCGGGTGAGGACGAGGGCGCTGGATTTTTTGGCGGGGGTGAGTTCCTTCAAGATGGTTTCCGCCGCGGCCAAGGCGGCTTGGGCGGGTTTTTGCTGGGCGTTCAACAACTCGGTCCAATGCGCCTTAGCAGTGGCCGCGCTTTGCTGGCGGGCGGTGGCCAGTTGGGCAGCGCGTGTGTGGGCCGCAAGCACGGGAGCGAGCTTGGCTTGCGCGGCGGCTTCGGCCTGTTGCGCGGTGGTGCGGGCCTTGGTGGCGCCATCCAGCTTGGCCTTGCCTTGGGCCACGGTGGCGTTAGCGGCGACCAAGGCGGTGTCCGCAGCAGCCTTGGCACGGGAAGCGGCGGCGATGATCTCGGTGGCTTTGGCGACCTCGGCCAGGGCGACTTTCTGATCCTTGGCACTCAAGGTATCCAGCGCGCCCTTGGCAGCCGTGGCGGCGGCCCGAAGTTTCTTGGCCTCGGCTTGCTTAGCGGCATCATTACCGGCATTCAATTCGGCGCTCTGAGCAGCCATCTCGGCTTTCTGGAAGGCGGCCAGGGCGGCTTCGACCTTGGCGTTCACAGCCTTCAAGGCGGCATCGGCTTTTACCTTGGTGGCCGGGGAAGCCTTGAAGCGCGCTTCGGCGGCGGCGGCGGCGGTTTCGGCCGGTTTCATTTTTTGCACGAGCGCCTCATGGGCGGTCTTGGCGGCGGCTTCGGCTTTTACCAGATTGGCCGTCTCCGTCTTGGCCTTGGCGAGGGCGGCGGCCAGAGGGGTAATGGCCGCTTTGGCTTTGGCGGCGGCATCGTGCGCGGCCTTAGCGGCGGCGGCGGTGCCGGTGGCGGCTTTCTCGGCGGGGCCGAGTTCGCGTTCGATGGACTGAAGCGCCTTGGCGGCATTGGCCTTAGCGACGAGCGCCTGCGCCACGGAGATTTCCAGAGCGCGATCAATGGTTTGAACCGGCACGAGTTCGACGGCCGCAAGGTCGTTGTATTGTTTTTGCGCAGCAGCCACTTTGGCGGCCTCAGCTTGGGCGGCGGTTTGGGCTTTGGTGGCGGCGGTTTGGGCGGTTTGTAGATTGGCCTGGGCCTGTTTCATCGCGGCCTCGCGGGTGGCGACCACTTTTTGGGCTTCCACGACCTTGGTCTTTTCCCGGGCCACTTCGGCCTGCGCGGCGGCCAAGGCTTCGTCGGCCTTGGTTTTGGCGTTTTGAGCTTCGTTGACCTTGGCTTGCAGAGCGGTTTTGGCAGCGCCGAGATCCCGTTTTTGGGCGGCGGCCAGTGAGGCCTTGGCATTGGTCAAGGCAGTTTGGGCGGACTCGGACTCTGATTTGAGTTGTGCCAGCTCGGCGTCCTGACTGCTGACTTCGCGGCGGACGGTGTAAAGGGCGGCAAAGGTCTTGCTCAGGCGCAGGTGATCGGCGTCTTCTTGGGCGGAGGTCAGGGCGGCGCCGGCCGCGGTGACCTTGGCCTGCTCCACCGAATTGGCCTTGGCGAGATCTGCTAGGCGCTTGGTGAGCACGGGTTGGCCGGTCTTTTGTTTGGTTTGTGCCTCGGCCAATGATTTATTGGCAGCGGCGTGGATGGTGCCGGCTTGGGTAACCTGCGTGTTGATCGTGGCCAATGCCTTGTCGGCGCTATTCTTGGCAGCTTGCGCGTCGTTGAGCATTTTGACGGCAGCCTCGGCCTTGGCTTGGGCTGCCGGCTTATCAGCTTCGGCCGCGGCGGCCAGTGCCTTATCCGCTGTGGCCTTGGCGGCAGTGGCGACTTCCACGGTCTTAGCGGCTGTGGCGGCCTTGGCTTGGGCTGGCTTTTGTTTTTCGGCCACCAACTTATCCAGCGCTGCCTTGGAATCGGTCACGGCTTTTTGGCGCATGGTGACGGCGGTGGTGAGGGCGGCCTGATCGGCCTTAGCCTTAGCGATTTGATCAAGGACGGCTTTGTGAGCAGCTTCGGCAGCGCGGGCTGCGGCCGCTTTTTCATCCACGACTTTTTGAGCGGCAGCGAATTGCTCGGCCATGGTGGCGGGGTTCAGGGAGAGGCGACTGATCTCCTGACCATCAGCGGCGTTCCACACATAAACCTGGCCGGTCCAATCGGTGCCAATCACGCGTTTGGCATCATGAGTGGGAACGCCGGTGGAGGGGATATCACCGGGGAAGGTGAAGCTGCGCTTGGCGTTGCCGCCGGCATCCCAGAGGGTGGCGCGGCGGTTGCGGCCCACGGTGACCAAATCGCCGGTTTGCGCCCGACGCAGACCAGACGCGCCGCCGCTGTGGGCGGTCCAGCTCTTGAGCTGGGTGACTTCATCAATGTTCCAAAGTTTGCCGGTGCCATCTTCACTGACGCTGGCGACGACGTTGGTGCTTACCCATTCGAGGCCGGTGATACGACCGCGGTGACCCATGAGAGAGGCAACCCGGCCGCCGGGCTCGGCCTCCCACACGTGAATGCCGCCGGCTCTGTCCCCGGAGGCAACATATTTTCCCTTAGGCCCAAACCGCATGGAGGTTACCCAGTCGGTATGTTTTTTGATTTTGTGCAGCATCTCGCCGGTGTCTGTGGAGAAAATGCGCACTAGGCGATCCGGGCCACCGTGGGCGATGTAGCGTTGATCAGCGGAAATATCCGTGGCGAGCACGGCATCCAAGTCTTCCCCTACGGTTAGGAGCTGTTCCCCTTTGGTGACATCCCACACGGTACTGAATCCGAGGTTGGCTCCTCGACCGCCGCCGATGACAAGTAATTTGCCGGTGGCGCTGAAGTTCAGGCTGTGCGGATATCCTTTGGGGAATGGAATAATTCCGGCGACCTTGAGGTTGTCGGTATTGTAAAGGATCACCTGTCGCTGGCCGCCAATTGCCACGAGCGGGGCCCATGGGCTGACGGCGATAGCGGTGGAGACACTCGTGCGATCGGTGCGCACAAAAGGGTCGAGCGAAAGCACTTCTACCGGCATGGGTGCGGGGCCTTCGGGTCGTTTGCCGAGAGAATCTGGATCAATAGTGAGATCCACCTTCGGCTTATCGGACATGACAGCCTTGGAACCGGTGGTTTCAAGGAGCCCCCCAACGATCCATTTTTTGAATACTTCAATCTCCTTGTCGGACAGCTTCCCATTGGGCGGCATGGTGGGTTCTTCGGCATGAGTGATGACCTGGTAAAGGAAGCTGCCATCGGCATCGCCACCGGCCACAACCTCTCCGCCGCCGCCGCCTTTCATCAGGGCATTGTAGGTAGACAGGTCTAGATCGGCCCGCATCTTGTCCGGGTTATGGCACTTGAGACAGGCGTTACGCAGGATGGGCAGGACGTGATCTTCGTAGGTGATCTTATCTTGTGCTTGAATCTGAAGTCCGGCCAAACAGAAGCTGGCAAGCGCGATAGATTTTAATTTCCGAGTCATCATCGGTTTCAATTCTCCCTAATTATGCGCCCGCTTACGGGCGGATCAGTTAGTGGTTAAAGATAAACTCCTTGGAGTTCAGCACGGCCCAAAAGAGGTCGTTCAACACTTCTTCATCCGTGCGACCTTCCTCGCCCACGAATGCCATGAGCTTGGTCTTCTCTGTTTCGGTGGGTTTGCGTGCCAAACACCGGATATAAAGTTCGTCGATCACGTCCTCTGGGCTTTTCCCGGCTTGCAACAACTTCCGAACGACACCGCCCTGACTGCACTTATTGTTGACCGTATCGCCATTAAGCAAATGGAGCGCCTGTGAGAGGTTTGGTTCGAGAGCCACTTCGCAAGAACAAACCGTCGTACGGGTAGCCCGACCAAATGTGGTGAGGAAAAAGGTAGAGGTGCCGCCATCAACAATCTCCACCGCACTGGATCCCACCGGTAATCCACGGAATTTATTCTGAGTATCCGTCACTTGGCTGATGATATCCAGTAACACCTCGGCGCGAACGCGGCGGATGGTGCTCTTAGCAAAGTTGCGAGTATCACTCTGGTTGGACTCGGTGCTTTGCACGCTACGTTGGTAGGCACGGGAATTACAAATCTCGCGCACGAGCTGCTTAAAGTTATAACCGCTCTCCTGAAAACGCTTGCCCAACTCATCAAGCAGCTCGGGGTTGCTCGGCGGATTACTGATGCGCACATCATCCACGGGCTCCACGATACCTTGGCCGAGAAAGTGCGCCCAAACAATGTTGGCCATATTCTTTGCAAAGTAAGGATTCTTTGGAGAGGCCAACCATTCAGCTAAAGCCACACGACGGTCCCCACCATCCTTCAACGGAAACCCGGACATCATTTTGCCATTAGCATCTTTTCTAATCTCGGGCCCATCAGCTCCGAGGAACTTTGGCGGCATGTCGCGATTACCCACAATATGCCTTACGCCGCCACTACCGCGGTTGTAGATGATGGTCTCACGATTATCTTCACCGGTTTTCCGGCCTACCTGGGCGAACAGCGAGGCGAAGCTGTAATAATCATCCATTGTCCAACGATCGAACGGATGATTGTGGCACTGGGCGCATTGGATGCGCATGCCCATGAAAATCTGAGCGGCGTTCTCGGTCAGTTTTAGCGTGTCTCGTTCCACCTGATAGAAATTGCCGGCGGGATTGCTAAAGGTTCCCCCACGGGCACCGAGTAGTTCCTGGACAATCTTGTCCATCGGCTGGTCCTGCTCAAACTGTTCCCGTAACCACTCGAAGTAGAGCACGGCGTTCTTGTAGTAGAACTGATTGTTCTGGGTCCGGATCTGCAGCAGTTCGGCCCATTTCATAACCCACATACGCACGAATTCCGGCCGGGCAATAAGGTCATCCACCAGCTTGGATCGTTTGTCCGGCGACTTGTCGGCCACAAACGTCTTCACTGCTTCGGGGGCAGGCAGCACGCCGATGATATCGAGATAGGTTCGGCGAATAAAAGTGTTGTCATCACACACTTCACTCGGGGTGATGCGAATCTTTTTGAGCTTGTTGTGCACGAGGGTGTCGATGTAGTTGGCCTCGGGTTCATTGGGGAATTTGAAGTCCGGCATCTCCGGAATCACCAACACCTGTGTACCCACAGTGATCTGATCGAACCGCGCCATCACAAACGCCTCACCACGTGTGCCGGCTGTCATCATACCCTTACCATCCACCGTAGTGGTGACGTCATTGTTAGTGAGGAACATGGTTTCGTGAGTCACGTCGCGCGTGGTGCCATCGCTGTACACAGCTCGCACGATAATTTGCTGCTGGGCGCCTTCCCCCTCGAGCACGGATTGTTTCGGGTAAATCTCGAGGTCCAACACCTTGGGAGTACCTGCTGGATCACGTGGCGCACCGGCTTCTAGCCAGCGGACAATGGTTTTATAGAGCGAACTCTCATCATCAAACATTTTACCGCCAGTGTGCGTCACACGGCCGGTAGCTTTTTCAAGCAACAGACTGTCGTGCGGCAAGGCGAGGTTGATACGGCGACCTAAATTTTCACGAGTAATCCGATCGTAATCACCATTGGGATCAAACCCGAATAGGGAAAGCGCAAATCCGTCCTTACCGCTTGAGGCACCATGGCAAGCGCCAGCATTACAACCGCCCTTGGTAAAGGTGGGCATCACATCGAGGCTGAAGCGAATGGGCCGTTCCTCCGTGGCATTCTCCACCTTTACCGGCACGGTGAGGGTTCGCCCGCCAAACTCAATTTTCAGTTCGGTCTCGCCATCCGCAACCGGCTTGATGATGTTGTTTTCAAACTTCACTAAAGCCGGGTTGGCAAAAGTGTACTTGGCTTCCTTGGATACATCGCGCGTAGTGCTATCGGCAAACTTGGCCTGTAGCATGATCTGCTGCTTACCTCGTAACGTCACTAGATGGGCGTCCTTTGGGTATACCTGCAGGTCCACCAAATCCTTCGCAGCAGCGCTCAAAAGGAGCGGTGCGGTGAGCAGTGCGAGAAATGTTTTCTTCATGGTCTTAGTATCTATATTTACCTTGGCACTTTTCGAGGTTTAATTGGCTGGCTCGGGA
>Ga0208624_1001060_pt1 | contig 13424 bp, 14 predicted proteins | sample Knorr_S23_td_DCM_FD_185607 | JGI IMG/M metagenome (GOLD analysis project Ga0208624, IMG submission 185607) | Marine microbial communities from Southern Atlantic Ocean transect - Knorr_S23_td_DCM_ad_71m_LV_A (SPAdes) (version 2) | ecosystem: Environmental > Aquatic > Marine > Oceanic | place...
ACCATATTGATGCATTATATGTAGATGTCTAGTTATGCTTTATTATGTGTTTTTTTTTCGGCATTAGCCCGAACGCTTTTAATAGGGTATTACAGAAGGGTAAATGTGCTTGGACATGAGTACGTGCCGATAGGTATTTTTGCGCTTATAGCGCTATCATTTCCTATCTTGACATTCTTTGCAGGGAGATTTTTCCGTCCCAATAATGAAAATGCTCTTAAAAATTCAACTTACGAGTGTGGGGAAGTTCCTGTGGGCGAAGCACACATACAATTTCATTTCCAGTATTACATGTTTGCTATATTGTTCGTTGTATTTGATTTAGTTGTAGTTTTCCTTATTCTATGGGTTCAAGTCTATCTTGTTTTGTCGGTTGCTGCCAAAGTCATCATGATGTTATTTTTACTCATAACTCTGTTAGGGTTATGGTATGCCTTTAGAAAAGAGGATGTGATTTGGATATGAGCGCAAAGGGAATAAGAGGAAATATAGATCTTAGAAGGGGACTCGGGTCAAAGACTACCGACCGCGAGAAGATAATGGAAGACGGTCCTGCAGGTGATTGGTTAGCATTACGTTCTGATCAATTGCTAAAATGGATTGATGATGCAGTTTACAACGCATCCGAAGCTACAGGTATGAGAGAAGTGGTTGATAGAGTTACAAGACCTATTTTTAATTTCGCTCAGAGATTTTCCCCACATCCACTGCACTTTGGGATAATGTGCTGTGCAATTGAAATGGGACAAGCCTCTGCTCCAGATCATGACATTGATAGGCTTGGGTTAGTATATCGTTCATCGCCCCGTCAATGTGATGTTTTAATTGTAAATGGTCCTGTTTGTGAAAAACTACGTCCCAAACTGAAAACTCTTTACGAGCAAATGCCTGAGCCCAAATGGGTCATTGCCATGGGAGAATGTGCAATATCAGGTGGTCCTTATTGGGATTCATATTCTGTTGTCGCAGGAGCAGATACATTCATGCCTGTTGACGTTTACATTCCAGGCTGTCCCGTTAGGCCAGAAGCATTGATGCACGGTTTTTTAACCCTTCAAAAGAAAATACGTGAAAAAGAGCCGGGGATGTTCCTAAGGCGATAGTTTTATGAATTTCAAGGAATTGCAAAAACAGCTAAAAGCAATGGAAGGAGTTTCAAAGCTTTCTCTTGTGCGCGACAATGTGATAAAAATAGATTTAGAAAGATCTACATCGAAAGATTTTTTTATAAAAATGAAGGAAGAGTGCTACTTTGAGCATTGCTCTCTGATTACTGCTATTGATAATCAACCAAATTTTGAGTTAGTATATCATTTATCTTGTTTAAGCGGTGAATTGAAAGTTGGAGATACAAAAATGGCTGCTATGCTTGAGGTTCATGTAAATTTAGAAAGAGATTCTCCATCAATTGATTCAGTCTCAGATCTTTGGTTTGGTGCCAATTGGCACGAGCGCGAAGCGTTTGACTTAATGGGTATATACTTCATAGGTCATCCAGATTTGCGTAGAGTTTTGTTACCTGAAGGATTTGCAGGTCACCCACTTAGGAAAGATTATGTGTATGAAATACACGAGGAGGAGTGGTAATGGCTGAAATGTGGATAAGTATGGGTCCGCAGCATCCTATGACCCATGGTCTCTGGACACTAAAGGTTAAGGTTGATGGTGAAACAATTACAGACGCAGATCCTGAACTCGGGTATCTTCATCGTTCAGTTGAAAAGATGGGCGAAAGAAGAAAATATTTCATGAATACCACACTTACTGATAGGCTCTGTTATGCAAGTTCTACTACATGGACTCATAATTACGTTTTATCAGTTGAAGAGTTAATGAATGTTGAAGTTCCAACTAGAGCTCAATATATACGTACAATAATGCTCGAAATACAGAGACTTGCTTCACACTTAATGTGGGCTGGTGCTTACATGCCTGATTTAGGTCATATTACTGGAGCTTTATATTTTTGGAGAGATAGGGAGCTTTTCCTTAATTTATTAGAACTACCAAGCGGTAGTCGACTTCTTTACAATTACATTAGGATTGGTGGTGTAAAGAGAGATTTGCCAGATGGCTTTGAGCAAAAAACTGAGCGTATTTTAAGTCTTTTTGAGCAAAGGCTAGATGAGTATGCAGATTTATTTGAAAATTCAAAAATATTTAGAATGAGAACTGAAGATGTCGGTAAGTTTACAGCTTCCCAGGCAATGAATATGGGTATTACAGGTCCTAATCTAAGAGGTTGTGGTGTTAAACACGATTTAAGAGTTGAAGATACCTATGAAATTTATGAAGAAGTAGACTGGAACGTAAGTACCAGGGAAGCAGGTCCAGGTTATAGCGATTGTTTCAGCAGATACATGGTTCGAATTGATGAAATGAGAGAGTCCGTAAAAATTATTAGGGATTGCTTCAAAAAAATGCCAAAAGGACCCACAATGTCTTCCAGAGTTCCAGTTAGGGCTTCAGGTGAAGCATTTAGGAGAACTGAGGATTCACGTGGAGAAGCTCTAATGTATTTAGTCGGAGATGGTTCCGATAGACCTTACAGGTGGAAAATTAAAAGTCCTATGTTTACTACAATTTCTGCATGTCCGCACTATCTCAAAGGATACAAAGTTGCAGATATTCCTGCAATAATGGGCAGTATTGATATTTGTATAGGAGAGACTGACAAATGACGTTGTTTGGTTTGTGTAAGACTATGGCTGAGTTAACGGCTGACTTATTTCTTGTACCGTTGTTTAATTTTCAAAGAAATATTTTCCCCCCATTTAGTTATCCTGCTGGAGACTTAGCAGATTGGTTTGCTAGTGAGGGAGGTATTGTTACTCTTGCTTGGGTCTATGCAGTAAATATAGCATTTGCAGTTGGTATGACCAATTTAATTCTGGTAATTCACTTAGAGAGAAAAATAGCTGCCCGTATTCAGGATCGCAGAGGGCCTATGCTGTCTCTTAGAGCTTTTAGAGAGCTCGGCGAAGATTTGGCAGGTGAAGCTCCTACATGGAGGTTCAAAGGAAATTATAGTGGTATTGGTATAATTCAAAACATGGCTGACGGAATAAAAGCCATAACTAAAGAGTTGATTATCCCAAATAAAGCAGATAAGTTTTTGTTTTCCATGGGTCCTATAATATTTATATCATCTTCAGTTTTCTTATTAGTATTATTTCCGCTTTCAGATCGTTTTGCAGCTTCTGCAGCTCCAGCAGGTTTGATGGTAATTATGGCTGCTTTTTCAATTGCACCAATTGGTGTTTTAACTTCAGGTTGGGCTTCTAATAACAAATATTCTATGATTGGTGGAATGCGTTCTGCAGCTCAGCTTATGTCTTATGAAATTCCACTATTGTTAAGTATGGCTGGTGTATTTCTTCTTGCAGGATCTTATAACCCAGTAGACATAGTAGAGCAACAGAGAGAAGCTACTTGGTTATTTGGTTTGCCAATGTGGAATTTCATTCCGCAGTTTATTGGATTTATAGTTTTCATGATTTGTATTTTAGCTGAAGTTGAGCGTGTTCCCTTTGACTTACCTGAAGCTGAAGCTGAGCTTGTTGAAGGTTGGACTACAGAGTACAGCGGAATAAGGTACATGTTATTTTTAGCAGCAGAATATATTCGTGGCTTTGCAGGAGCGGCTGTTGCCACGATATTGTTCTTAGGTGGCTGGGCAGGACCTTGGCCAGTTCCTCCTGAAATTTGGTTTTTGCTTAAAGTATATCTAATAATTATTTTCTGGATTTTCATTCGTTGGACAGTACCTAGAATTAGAACCGATCAAATTTTAGAATTAGGTTGGAAAAAGCTTTTACCTCTTTCTTTAATCAACATATTAATTGTTATATTCATGGTAGAAATCTATCCTTACTTTGCAGACATAATCAGCTTGCCGGAGGTCTTCTAGTGGCTTCAGATAGGAAAAATCTGGGATTAATGGATATTTTTGTAAATCCTATGAAAGTTACGCTAAAGCAGTTCTTCAAATCTACATTTGGGAAGCCTACTACTGTTATGTATCCTCTTGAAAAAAGAGATCCTCCGCCCACATATAGAGGAATGAATGCTGTAATATGGGATTTGTGCATAGGTTGTGGAATTTGTGGTGAGGTTTGTCCTAATAAATGCTTAAAAATGAAGCCAGTAGATCTTTCAGATGAGGAAAAAGATAAATCTTGGTATGGTTCTCATGTAGCTAAGAAGAAAAGTGTCGCTGAGAGACCTGCTATTAATTTTGGTCATTGTATGTTTTGTGGTTTTTGTGAGGACTATTGTCCAACTGGAGCTATGACTATGACTGACTTTTATGAGCTAGCAGATACTACTAGGGAGGCTTTGATATATCCAGCACGTTCCATGAAAGTAGATTTAGAAGAGTCACCTACTTTACCATTAACTAATTTTATGATGGAGTCACCAGTTCTTAACTCAGAAACATGTATTGGTTGTAGTAAATGTGTAGATAATTGCCCAACTAATTGTATAATTATGGACGAGGGTGCCGTCAATAAAGAGCTAAAAAGTGGTAAAGTACGAAACATTGAGAATCCTTATTTCGATTACACAATATGTATTGGCTGTTCAACTTGTGTCAAGGTGTGTCCAGCTTCTTGTTTGCACATGGAACCTATTTCTAATTCGAGTTCTAGTGGACTCACAATTCCGTCTACTGAATCGGAGGCTTAGTCCATGGAAATGATTGTAGTTTTATTCTGGATTATTGCTTCATTAATCCTTGCTTCCGCATGGGCTGTTGTTAACGGTAATGATATTGTTCATGCTGTCGTGTGGCTTTCTGCAGTTTTCTTGCTAACTGCCTGTCTTTTTATTCTTGCGGAAGCTGAATTTCTGGCTGTAATTCAAGTACTGGTATATGTTGGCGCTATTTCAGTTGTAATTATATTTGGTATAATGCTGACCAAGAGAACTTTGAAAGGAGGAGAAAGTGCCTAGTCGAACAACAATATGGTTCAGAGATGCATTTGTGATTATCTTTGCAATATATGTTGTTTTTTCGATAGCCATGGTGCCTTGGTCTAATCTAAAAATCCAGGAACCAGCTCCAACTACATGTCCCAATGGTTGTCCGCCATCTATTAATTTTCCTGAAAACAACTATCATCACTATGATGACTCTTTGATTTTCGACTGGAACCCAGTTGCTGTAACTTACAGAGCAGTTATAGTCAACCTAGATGACGGTGAAACCGTTCATGATTCTAATTTAACAGATTTTACCTCTAGTACAAGTTCACGTCTGAAAATTGGTAATTATTCATCTACTGTGTACTACACCGGAATTGTTGGAACAAATTTGTTAAATCTTACAGATGATCCAGATTCTTTAATTTTAAATTCTAATTCTTATCAATTAAATTCTTCCTCTAAGATTAATCTTGTTTGGAGTAAAGTGAATGTGTCTTACACACTCCAGATTCGTGAGTACAAAGACACAGATGTCCCTATTATCCATGTTGCTAATAATATTACCGAAACGTTGTATGAGTATTCTAATTTCATAGAGGGTAACGAGTATAGTTGGTCAGTTTTTGCTGTAGATGAATTAGGTTATGCGTCTGAAGCATCATCAGAAAAAGATTTAAGAATAGGTACAACCAAATTTTTGGCTTTCATGTTATTCGATGACTGGGAAGTACCATTTCTTCTCCTCGGAGTAATGATGGTTATTGCATTACAGGCAGGAGTTTTCTTGGCTAGGGAGGAAAAAGATGATTGATCCTGTTCACTTTATTGTATTTTCTTCGCTTTTATTGCTCATTGGTGCCTACGGCGTAATACGTAACGAAAATTCTATTGTTGTTTTAATGTCTGTTGAGATAATGTTGACTGCTGCTAATGTTAATTTTGTGGCCTTTTCGACTTACTACCATGATTTAACAGGTCAAATTGTAGCTTTGTTCATAACTACCATTGCCGCTGCTGAGGTTGCTATAGGTCTTGCAATTCTTTTGAGTCTTTTTAAGCAGAGAGATACTATCGAACTTGACTTACTAAATAGGTTGAGGTGGTAGTTTGGGTGAAACTAAAGGAATTCCTAGAGTTCTATTAAATAAAATCGGATTATTTCTTGTTCTTGCTATTCTACTTTTAGCATATTTGTTAATGTCTTCTTCTGAATCTCCTGTCCATTATTCATGGATGATTCCGGTGTTCCCACTAGTTTCGTTCGCTTTAATTTTATTATTTGGTCTCCAAGATTCTGAAAAAGGAGGTTCCATTGCACTCTTTGGAGTTAGTTTTTCATCTGTATTTTCTCTTGCCATCGCTTACGATTTGTTTGTCAACGGCACTGCAAGAGGTTCGTATATTGAATCAACAAGAGTTTGGTTTAGTGGTTCTACATATTCTTTTGAGTTTGGTACTTACATCGATTCCTTAGCAGGTTTACTCCTTCTAGTCGTCGGTATAGTTTCTTACTTGGTCGTTCTTTTTTCTATTAGTTACATGGATGATCAGGGCAATCGAAGAGTTAGATACTTTGCTGAAATATCTTTATTCATTGCAGCCATGTATGGGCTAGTTGTTGCCAATTCGTTCCTATTGATGTTTATTTTCTGGGAATTAATGGGTGTTTGTTCATATCTATTAATTGGATTTTGGTACGAAAAACCGTCTGCAGCTTCAGCAGCCAAAAAAGCTTTTCTTGTAACAAGAGTTGGGGATGTTTTCTTACTTTTAGGTCTTGTTATTATGTATAATACTTTTGGAACTCTTAGATACTCTGAGTTATTTGCAGACCCTCAAATTTTAATGGATAATCTTGAGGAAGTTAAGTGGGCTACTCTGTGTTTGTTTGGTGGTTCAGTTGGTAAATCTGCACAGTTTCCACTTCATGTTTGGCTTCCCGATGCTATGGAAGGTCCAACCACAGTTTCCGCCTTGATACATGCAGCAACGATGGTCAAAGCAGGTGTTTTCTTAGTAGCTAGAGCTTTTCCTCTAATCGTTCATAGTCCAGATACCGCAATTTACATTGCATTTACTGGAGGTTTAACAGCTCTTGTTGCGGCTAGTATGGCAATGGTAATGAATGACATTAAGAGAGTTTTAGCATATTCAACTATTTCTCAACTTGGATACATGTTTTTAGCATTAGGTGCCGGAGCCTGGGCATACTGGCATTCGGTAGATTCTGGTCTTGATCCAGGATATTCTCTTGGTTACATGGCTGGACTGTTTCACTTGATGAATCACGCATTTTTCAAGGCATTGTTGTTTTTAGGTTCTGGTGCAGTAATACATGCAGTTCATACGCAAGATATGAGGGAGATGGGAGGGCTAAGAAAAGAGATGCCAATTACTTCAATTACAATGGGTCTCGGTGTACTTTCTATTGCTGGAGTTCCATTTTTCTCTGGGTTCTGGTCTAAAGATGAAATATTAGTTGCTGTTAACAACAATGCTGAATATGAGGGAATTTTTGGAGCCTTATGGTTCATGGCTTTGCTTACGGCAGGAATGACTGCTTTTTACATGACTAGAATGTGGATGATGACATTTAGTGGTCCTTCTGATAGAATTGTTACCAGCGTTATATCTTCAAGCGGCCATTCAGAGACAGGTAATTGGGTAGTTGAGGACAAAAAAGTTGAATCTCATGCTCATGAAGCTCCCTTAGTTATGACGCTACCATTGATGGTTCTTTCAGTGCTTGCTGTTTTCTCTGGTTTAACCTTAGTTATCGGAGGTGGTTTTAGTTCACACGTTTACTACGGTGATCCATATGAAGCGCATGGAATGATACAATGGAGTGTTATTGATCACATATTGTCTTCCTCTTTAACATATCTTTCTGTAACCGTGGGACTTACTGGAATTTTCTTTGGAATAATTTTTTACAAGCGTGGACCTGATGGCAATTCTGCTTTCTCAACCGACTTTATTAGAGATGTTTGGATATTCAAGATTACACATACTTTCCTTTCAAAAAGGCTCTACATGTCTGATTTATTTAATTGGTTTGGAATGAGAACTTGGGATACTTTTGCGCAAATTTCTGACTGGTTCGATCGTAACATTATTGATGGGATCGTTAACAAAATAGCCTCATTATCATTAGATTTCAGTAATAATGCAAGAAATTTAACTACAGGTTTCACTGGTCATTATGCTTCTTTGACAGTAGGCGGTTTAGGCGCCCTTGTTTTACTTACCAGAATTGTTATGCCTATTATGGGGTGGTCGATTTGATTCAATTTAGACTGTCTGCAGTATTCTGTTTCATATTATTGTTATCTGGTTTTGCTTCAGCTGAAGAACATACCGTTTACGTCGGAACGGAAGACAATCCATATGTCTTTAGTGATGCCAATCTTGTTATTGCTCCAGGAGATAATGTTACGTTTGTTTGGACTCCTGGTCAACCTCATAATGTTGCTCAGGTTGAGTCTGCAACTTCCAATCTGTATGTTGCTAATGGCGATATTGTCTTTTTTTATTCAGGTGAACCTGTAGATGGCGTAACCTGGGTTTTAAACTCAACATTCACTCAAGAGGAAGGAGTATTGTATTACATTTGTGAGCCTCATGCAGGTCTTCAAATGAGAGGCCAAATAACTATTGAGAGTAGACCAGATATGACAATGGAATTTGGTAGTTTTCCTTGGTTATCATATTTGTTAGTATTTCCTTTAATCGGTGCAATTTGGTGTTTTGCCTTTAGGAACAGTCCTGAAGCTCACAAATACATTGCATTAGCTACAACATTATTCACTTTCATCATATCTTTGATTGTTTTTGTACGCTCCGGTTCTGGTAGTGGTTTTAGACTAATGGAAGAATATGAGTGGGCTCCGAATTTAGGTGTCTCTCTGTTACTGGGAGTAGATGGCCTAAGTAGTCCTTTAGTATTGTTAACAGGAATTATTGGTCCTTTGACGGTGGTATTTTCCTGGCATGAAAAAGAAAAGCCAGCCTTGTTTTTCTCTTTATTATTGGTTATGCAGACTGCTTTGTACGGAGTTTTCATTACGCTAGATTATTTTGTTTTCTATATATTTTGGGAAGTTGTTTTGATACCTATGTTCTTCCTTATTGCAATATGGGGAGGAGATAACAGGCGTTATGCATCTATTAAGTTTTTCATTTATACTTTTACTGCGTCAGTCATAATGCTAGTAGGCTTTATGGCACTCTATTTCGAAGCAGGCGTAAATTCATTCTCAATGATAGATATTGCTAATAATAGTTCTGGATTTTCAAGAGAATTTCAGATTTGGGTTTTTGCAGCACTGTTTATCGGGTTTGCAGTTAAAATCCCTTCAGTTCCGTGGCATACTTGGCTACCGGATGCACATGTTCAAGCTCCTACAGCAGGTTCCATACTCCTTGCAGGTGTTATGCTTAAAATGGGTCTTTACGGACTAATGAGAGCTGCTTTACCACCTCTTCCTATTGGAGCTGAAGTGTTCGTTCCTTTAATGGTCGCATTGGCTATTATCTCTATTTTATACGGGGCAGTTCTAAGTTTGGGACAAACAGATCTCAAAAAGTTAGTAGCGTACTCCAGTGTTTCTCATATGGGCGTTGCACTATTGGGTGTAGCTACAATGACTGAACTAGGTTTTGCTGGTGCAGTATTCATGATGTTTGCTCACGGTATTTTAAGTCCAGCAATGTTTATGGTTGCTGGTGTATTATTGCATCAACTTGGAACAAGAGAGATTCCCAAACTTGGTGGTATAGCTCAAAGTCAACCAACGACTACAGGTTTGTTTGTTGTAATATTCATGGGAAGTTTGGGAGTTCCAGGAATGGCTGTATTTGTTTCTGAGCTTTCTGTCTTTATTGCTTTCTTTGAGTCTCACGGATACTTACTCCTGTTACCAATATTTGGTATGGTAATTACTGCAGGTTATCATCTCTGGGCTCTTCAAAGAGCTATTTTTGGTGCTGAAAATGAAGAAGTAGATATGGAAAAAGTCCACGAAGCTCCTTGGTACGAAATGTACCCTATGTTTATTTTGATAGCCATTGCAGCATTTTTTGGAATTTTCCCACATTATCTCATGGATCCAATTACAGTTGCATCATATGATATTTTAGATTTCATGGGGGTACTCTAATGGATTCAACTATTTTATTTCTGCCTGAATTAATACTAATTGCTAGTATTTTAGCTGTTCCTGCAATATACATTGCTACAAACAGCACTAAATCTTATTCAATATGTTCAAACATATCTTTAGCTGTTAGCTTGCTAGTAGTTATCTTGTTCTGGTATTCACCAGATAGCGTTTCATTTGATAAGTCTTCATCATCATATGTTATTTATGATCATTTTGTTATAAACGACTTTTCACAACTTTTTAAAGTAATATTTTTACTATCTGCTCTTGCAGTTTCAATAATAAGCTCTTCTTACTTCAAAGAAGATGAGCCTCATCAAGCTGAATATTATGTATTACTTCTTTCAAGCGCTCTTGGAATGTTGATTACAGCTTCAGCTAATGACTTCCTAACAATTTTTGTTGGAATTGAATTGTCTGCATTCAGTAGCTACGGTTTAGTAGCATTTAGAAAAACAGACGACAAGTCAACAGAAGCCGGTGCAAAATATCTACTTATCGGTGCATTTTCGTCCGCTTTAACTCTTTACGGTATCTCGCTTCTTTACGCTTTGACCGGTTCTGTAACGTTTGAAGGTGTTAATGCTTTCTTAACTGGTATTGATAACGGGGTAATCGATGGTGATTTCAACGAATTAATATTCATATCAAGTTTATTTATTATTGCAGGATTAGGTTTCAAGATAGCTGTAGTTCCATTCCATGCTTGGGCACCTGATGTATACGAAGGGGCCCCAACTCCTGTTACTGCACTGCTTGCAGCAGCTAGTAAAGCAATGGGTTTCGTAGCTCTTTTCAAAGTATTTATTTTTACTCTTGAACCATTCTCTGATGAATGGAGTTTAGTCTTAGGGATAATTGCCCTCGTTTCGATGACTATTGGTAATTTGGCAGCACTTTCGCAAAAGGATGTTGGAAGAATGCTTGCATATTCATCTATTGCTCAGGCAGGTTATATTTTGATAGCATTTCCAGCTCTTACTCTTGATGCCGTTTCTGGAGCGATAGCTCATACTATGGTTCATGCATTTATGAAAGGCGGTGCTTTCATAATTGTTGCAGGTGTTGGAGCAGCTGGCCTTGGTTATGATGTCAGTTCGTTCAAAGGTTTAGCAAAAAGATCACAATTACTTGCTTTGTCAATGACAGTTTGCTTGTTATCACTAGTTGGGCTACCTCCCTTAGCTGGATTTATCAGTAAGTTCCTATTATTCTACGGAGTTCTGCAAGCTGGAGTAGGTGGAGATACTTGGATAATTGCACTTGTTGTTGCAGGTGTTTTGAATTCAGCACTTTCATTGTATTATTATCTAAAAGTCATTCGATATATGTACCTATACGAGCCCGATGGCAAGGAAGATGTAATTTTTGCAAACCCAATAAGGTATACCTCGTTTTTGGTAATTTTATTCCTTGTTATTATTTTACCAGTATTCTATCAAGATCTTTATTCTCTCTGTGAAGACGCTTCAAGAGTATTGTTTGCATGATTGATAAAAATAGTAAACAATATCAAAATTTTGAAGAATTGTGGGAGGGAAAGACTCCCAAGGGAGTTAACATCAATAAAAAAAATTCATTCCGATCTCGAATGAAAAATACATGTCACCAAGAAGGCCTAGAGTTTTCTAAATTAAATTCTTTTCTTGTGCATTCAGGACAGTCTAAGAAATTGGATGAAGATACCATAGTGAAAAATGATATTAAAGTATCAAATCCACCTAGAAGACATCTAAGAAATTTTTAAATTTTATCTTTACTAATTAGTTGATTAGCAAAAGATAGAGGTACTTCTTCTAGTAAAGTCTTATAATTGGATTCGGGGATTTCGGACAATGATTTTCTAGCAACTTGCATCCAGGGTGTAACAAGTTCTTCGTAGACCTTTTGAGCATCACTTAAGTCCACGTTTTTAATCAGTCTTTCAGCGTTACCTTTATTGACAAAATCTTCTACACACTCTTGATATTTAGTATAATTTGACAGCCGGGTAACTGGCAGTGTAGGTATACCAATTGCTAAATCTCCTACTGGGGTATTTGTTGCTATGGAATTATATAAGTCTAAATAATCGTCTGTTATTTGATAAATAATTCCTACAGTTTCACCGTATTTATACAATGGGATATTCAGATGAGTTTGTGATGACACTAACGCACCCAGTTCTGCAGCAGTTCCATACAGAGCCCCAGTTTTCTTCTTAATTCTGTGGAGGTACACAGATTCGCTATAATTTTGCTTGTCGGTAAAGTCCGCAATTGCCCCTTCAGACAAATTTCTTATACATCTAGCAAGAGATTTTCCTGTTGCTATGGATATGGCTCCGTGAAGAGATCCAGTTGCTATCATTAAATCTGCTATCAAGATGGCAGACCTCGGGCCAAGTTCTTCCCAAAGGGCGGGTGCAGCTCTTCTAAAGGAATCTCCATCAATCCAATCGTCATGTATCAACGCGCCCCCGTGAACCAGCTCCAGTGCCATTCCGCATTCAAAGGCTAGGTGGGCATCTCCATTAAGTGCGTCAGAAACAAGTCTACACAGCACTGGTCGGAGCATTTTACCGCCAATAACTCCTTTTTCAATTAAAGGAGCCATTTCCTTAGATTCTTTTGCAATTTCAATTTTAAGGAAATCTTCGAATTCAGCTTTTACAACTTCATAGTAACTGTTGAGCTCTTCATCGAATAATAATTTAGTTTTAAGGCCCATCTATCACCAATATTGAATTCCTAGAATCATAAGTATTCCACAGAACGAATGTATTCCAATTGTACCCCAGTTAGATAATGCTAATTCCCTACGATCGTAGTTATTCATAACATAATATGATAGGTATAATGCAAATGGAGCAGCTAAAAGGCCGAGTAATGCACCTTCAGTCACAATATTATATGCAAACAAAACATATAGAGATGTAAATGCAGATATCATAATTGCTAGATATCCCCAACTTGCTTTTTCGAGACCTAGCACGACTACTAGATGGTTTTTACCGGCTAATTTGTCAGATGCACGATCAGGGAATTGGTTAATCCATAAAATTGCGGTTGTTAACAGTCCTAGAGGTATACCAAACATGAAGGCATCCCAAGAGTGTATTCCGCTCATGGCAAAAACAGTTCCCATTGTCATCAAGGGACCATAATTTAATCCAATAAGTAATTCTCCCATTCCTTTTCTAGCAACTAGTCTCAAAGGAGTACCTGTGTAGAAGTAAGCTGAGAAAGCTCCCGCCAGTCCGTAGTACAATAGTCCTAAACTTTTATCACCGAGTGACAACATAATTCCGATACCCAATATCCCAGCCAAAGCTAAGAAAATTGTAGCCAATTG
>Ga0208624_1001067_pt1 | contig 13358 bp, 10 predicted proteins | sample Knorr_S23_td_DCM_FD_185607 | JGI IMG/M metagenome (GOLD analysis project Ga0208624, IMG submission 185607) | Marine microbial communities from Southern Atlantic Ocean transect - Knorr_S23_td_DCM_ad_71m_LV_A (SPAdes) (version 2) | ecosystem: Environmental > Aquatic > Marine > Oceanic | place...
GCCGCCGGTGGTGTTGTTGTAGAGCGCATTTGTTCCACTGGCGGTGTTGGCGCTGCCGGTGGTGTTGTCGCGGAGCGCCCACCTCCCACTGGCGGTGTTGAGGAAGCCGGTGGTGTTGTTGGCCAGAGCTAAATCACCCACTGCGGTATTCGTTCCCGCTGTATTTTGTAATAGGGCCTGAGAGAAGTCTGCGGTGGTCTGTGCGGTCGTGATGTTGGCAGTATTTGCAGCGATCGCTGTGGCATTCGTCGCGATGTCGGCGGCGTTGGTGCCGATCTCTTCGGCATTGGCCTCGACCTCTTCGGCATTCGCCCCGATGACATTGAGATCGAGGGGAACATCATCGATCCGTACCTCACCCACCAGGTGGGTCACGGTATGGGTTCCCTCAGTACCAATGCGAATTGTATTGGATTCTGCGTCGACACCTTCGTTGCCGATCATGATGTTGTTGTCACCGGTGGTCAGGTTGAAACCTGATCGACGTCCCAGAGCGATGTTGTCGCTGCCAGTGGTGTTTCTCCCGAGCGCATCGAATCCACTGCCGGTGTTGGAGTCGCCGGTAGTGTTGAAGAAAAGCGCACCACTTCCATCGGCGGTGTTGAAGTCGCCGGTAGTGTTGAAGAAAAGCGCACCAATTCCACTGGCGGTGTTGGAGCCGCCGGTGGTGTTGCTTAAGAGCGCATTTGCTCCACTGGCGGTGTTGGCGTTGCCGGTGGTATTGCTTAAGAGCGCACCTGCTCCACTGGCGGTGTTGGCGTTGCCGGTGGTATTGCTTAAGAGCGCATCTGCTCCACTGGCGGTGTTAGCGTTGCCGGTGGTATTGCTTAAGAGCGCATTTTGTCCACTGGCGGTGTTGATCTCGCCGGTGGTGTTGTTGTTGAGCGCACCAGCCCCGACCGCAGTATTGAGTCCTAAAATCTGAAAATCCGCGATATCCGCATGGGTCAAAGACTCATCAGTGACCTCTGCCCCGGTGACGACCGTCACCCCCGGAGGACCTTGCGGGCCGGCGGGGCCTTCAGGGCCGGCGGGGCCCGTTGCGCCATCTGCTCCGGCAAGTCCCGGTTCACCCTGCGGACCGGTGGCGCCTGCGGGTCCTGCTGGACCTTCAGGGCCTTGTGCTCCATCTGATCCTGCGGGGCCAGCCGGCCCCTGTGGCCCGGCTAGTTGAGCTGTTGTTTGGATCGTTCCGTCGGGGAAGCGGAACCCTCCCGACCTGGACCGTATCAGCCCTTCTACGTCTAGGCGCGCTGTGGCGGTATCGGTGCCCATGGAAACATTCCCATTGGGATGAACCCTCAAGTCCTTAGTCATAGGGTAAAGAAGGCCAACGGTCGGCGTACTCGATGCTCCTAGTAAGGCACCACCCGATCTGTCAACAATCACATCCGCAACCGTCGGCCCAGTGCCTGCGCTAAAGTTCTCTTGACCTGAGTTATTCGGTTGGCCTTCTGGCGAGGCGACTGTGGGGGATACCGCCTTTGAGGGCTGCGATACTTGGACGTCGTAGTGCCTTGGTAGGGATACCGGCTGAAGGGTTGCGTTGAAATTGCGGTAGATCCGCATGCCTGCATCCAGCGTGAGTACAAGCGCAGGTACTCCATTCCCGTCTATGTCCCGCCACTCGTGGTCAAGTATGTTGAGTCCAGGGTTAAGGCCCACTCGCTCTGTCGCCTCTACGAAGGTTCCTTCTCGGTTGAAGTAGAACCGAGTAGAGCCCGGCGCTCCTGCGAGAAGAAGGTCGTCCCATCCGTCTGCGTTCAGGTCTACCCATGAGGCTTCCCTGGTGCCCGGGCCAGGGGTGAGCAGCGCAGTGTTCGTTACGTCCTGGAATCCAGGCCGGCCTTCGTTCCGGAGTAGCTGTGTGGAGCCATCAGGGCGAATGGCCAACACGTCCTGTAGGCCGTCATGGTCAAAGTCGGACCAAGCCAGTTGGCTGGGCAGATCGTTTGGCGTGCTGGAAATTAAGACGAGGGCTAGAGCTGATGAGAGCATGGTGGGCCTTTACTGGAGCTGTATGTCTGTGCGAAGGGCTTCGTTTGCGAGCTACAAAGATAAAGAGTTTTCCCAGTTGAGCCAGCCAGTGCGCAGGGCAGGTGGATCTTTTTGGCCCTGCGCCAAGGGGTTGGGGGGAGGTTAGGAGCGAGGGCGCATTTTTGCGCTTCAGGGTGCGTGGGCCTGCCAGCCGGTGAGTGGCCTTTGACCCGGCTGAGTCTGGATACGGTATCGCTCTAAACCCTTGCTGTTGCACTCGCTGGTGTTGCGGCTCCTCGGCGTGCGGCTATGCGCGAGGTGGCGCGCCCGGCAGGATTCGAACCTGCGACCCCTGGTTTAGGAAACCAGTGCTCTATCCTGCTGAGCTACGGGCGCTTGGCGTGAGAGGGTAGCGATTCGGCGCGCTGCTGGCGAGATCAGGGGCAGAGTCTGTCGCAAAGTGAGTTCGCAGCTTCTGCGCCTGAGGTAGCTGTGTCGGAGAGGGAGACACCGGTGAGGTAGTTTCCTGCGAGGGCTATGGGAGGGACCTCTGACGTCTCGAGCGCGGCGCGCAAATCCTGAGTGAGCCTTGAGTGGCCGAGCTCATATTGAGGGATCGCTTCAGGCCATCTTGTGACGTGAGTGTGAGCTGGTTTCTCAGAGAATCCATGGAGCTTCTGGAGCTCATCGATCGCTAGCCCTGCTAACTCATCGTCTGCTAGTTCGGCCATATCGGGCCTGGTGGCTCCTCCCATCATCACGCGCATGTGCAGAGAGCCGTCTACTGAGCGGGCGGGAAAGACATGGCTTTCGTGGATTACGCCTAAGAGGTCAGAGGAGCCGTCGTGCACGTGCAAGGCGCCGAAGCCGAGCGGAGCTGATGCAGCTTGCTCTCTGGAGTAGATGAGGCTCACCACAGCGAGGTGCGGAGAGCGGATCTTGAAGATTGGTGCCGAGACGGAGGGTAGCGAGGCGCTTAGGAGCGAGGCGGCATGTCGGTTGGGTGTCGCGACGCATAAGGCTTCGGCCCGAAGCTCTTCTCCGGAGGAGAGGGAGAGGCTCCAGCTCGTGCCTGATGGGGTGACGCCAGTGACGCTTACGTTCGTTCTGATCTCGAAGGGCGCGTTAGCGCCGAGGGCTCTGGGGATGCTCTGCATCCCTTGAGCGGGAGCCTGCATCATGGGGATCTTCACGCCCTCCTTCCGGAGGGCCATCATGCCCTTGATGATGCTCCCGTGCTGAGCTTCCATTTGAGCGAGGCGCGGGAAGCATGAGGCGAGGGAGAGACGCTTGGGGTCCCCGGCGTAGATTCCGCTCACGAGCGGCGCCGCGAAGGTCGCCGCCATCTTGGGGCCAAAGCGCCTTGCGAAGAAGGCCTCCACGCTCTCATCTCCCCAGCCCTCGCTGGGGTGGTTGCCGTGCTCCGATCGACGCGCGCCGATGGTGGGCTCTGCGGCTGCGCGCAGCTTGGCTGTGGTGGAGAGGAACTTCGACTTGAGGAGCTTGAGTGGGTGTGTGCTCAGCTCGTGCAGCTCACCTCCCTTAGAGAGGAAGCGGCGCTTGGCTGAGTCATCAGCAGTCAGGATCTCAACGCCTGATCTCTCTATGAGACTCGAGAGCTCTGCGCTAGGCCTGATGTATGCGTTTGGGCCCTCTTCGAAGATGTGTCCAGCAAACTCCCTCGTTCGGACCCTGCCGCCGAGCTCGCTCTCGGCCTCCAGCAGGAGGACGCGCACATCCGCGGAGCTCGCGCTCAGCCGCTCATGCGCGTTGTACGCGCATGAGAGGCCTGCGATTCCGCCACCGATGACGACGAGAGTCTGTGTCACGCCAGGGCGCTGCTCTCGTTGTGCACCGTTTCGACGAGGGCAGCGACGGACTCCAGCGGAGTGTCCTTATCGATCCCGTGTCCGAGGTTGAAGATGTGCCCATGAGCCGGCATGCGGTCAAGGATGGCTTGGGCCGCGCGCGAGGTCGCCTCCGGACCTGCAAGGAGAGCCGCCGGGTCGAGGTTCCCCTGAAGCACCTTGCCTCCGTCTGAGACGGCGCCGGTGAGGTCTCGCATAGCCGGTAGGTCTGTGCGCCAGCAGAACTGATTCGCCGTTGAGGGGAGGGAGAGGTAGAGGGGTGAGAGGTGCGCAGCGCCGTTGGCGAACATGATGGTGGGGATGCCGTCCGCTGCGAGCTGCTCTGCGAGGGTGCTGAGGTGCGGCTGGACATGCTCTCTCCAGTCACGGGCGGAGAGAGTCCCTGCCCATGAGTCGAAGATCTGCACGACGTCAGCGCCGGCCTCGTATTGGGCTCGGAGGTATTCGATGGTCAGGCTGGTCACCTTCTCGAGGAGCTCTCCAAAGAGCGCCGGATCGCTCAGCAAGAGCCCCCGGAGCGCAGGGAAGTCCCTGTTGCCGCGGCCCTCGATGAGGTAGCAGGCGAGTGTGAGCGGGGCAGCGGCGAAGCCGATCAGGCCAGCGCGCGGCGTACCAGCCTTAGCGGCGCGTTCTTCGAGTCCAGCGCGCACCTTGGCGAGGGTCGCGGGGACCTCGGGGGCGATCTCTGCCTTCTCAGGTGTCGGCAGCGACTCGATGGAGGCGCGGCTCCTGAGCGGGGCCTCTAGGACCGGGCCGGGGTTGAAGCTGAAGGGGACGCCGAGTGCGCGAACTGGGCTCATGATGTCAGCGAACACGATCGCTGCGTCGAATCCGAAGCGGTCGATCGGCTGGAGAGTGACCTCTGCTGCGACGTCCGTGTTCAGGCTCATCGCTTCAAAGTTGTGATCCTTCCGGATTTCTCGGTACTCGGGGAGGTAGCGGCCTGCCTGGCGAAGCATCCAAAGGGGCCTGCGCTCTGTCGCCTCACCCCGGAGGGTCCTCAGGAAGATTCCGTCTGTCATGATTGCTCTCCTTCTATGGTGAAGCGATAGCCGACTCCACGTGCAGTGTGGAGATGTAGAGGATGCTCGGGCTCTCGCTCGAAGCGCTTGCGGAGTCGGACGATGAAGTTGTCAATGGTTCTGGTGGACGGGAAGGCTTCGTAGCCCCACACCGTCTCGAGGATCTCTTCTCTGCTGACGATCTCCCCCTCGTGGTCCGCTAGGCACTTGAGGATCATGGCCTCCTTATGCGTGAGGTCGTGTGACCTCCCGTCATGGCTGGTCGCCTGATAGGAGCGCCATGAGATCTCATTGCCAGCGAACTTGAGGGTGGTCTCTTGTGTGCCCTCTGCGTACCAGCGCCCTCTGCGCAAGATGGCCTGAACGCGAAGCAGGAGCTCGCGCAGGTCAAAGGGCTTTGTGAGGTAATCGTCGCCTCCGGCGGCGAGTCCCTGCACGCGGTCGTCGGTCTCGTCCTTTGCGGTCAGGAAGAGGACAGGGACTTGGTTCTGCTCAGCACGGAGTGCAGCGCAGACGGCGAAGCCGTCGAGCCCGGGCATCATCACGTCCAAGAGGATGAGGTCCCACTCTCCATCGCGCGCGGACTCAAGTCCGCGTACGCCATCAGGGGCATAGCCGACTTCGTACCCCTCCGCGCGAAGGTTCTCGATGATTCCCTCCGCGAGGTTGGGTTCGTCGTCTACGACGAGGATCTTGAAGTGGCTCTGGTTCATGAATTTGTGCTTGGCTTGCAGGTTGGCCAGATGAGCGTGAGGGTCGCGCCTTTTCCAGGGCCGTCGCTGTGAGCTCGTACGGTCCCGCCGTGGTTTCTGGTGATCTCGTCGACGAGGTAGAGGCCGAGCCCGTAGCCAGAGGTCTCGCGTCGCATCTCGTCACCTGGGCGGTAAAAGCGCTCGAAGATCTTCTGGGCTTGCTCCGGATCAAAGCCTATGCCGTCGTCGACCACAGTGATCTCGGCCATGCCGCGGCCCTGGGAGACGCTCACCTTGACTGTCCCGCCCCCTGCTGCTCGGCAGGATTTTCCTGCGTTCGAGAGGAGGTTGGAGACGACGGTCTTCAGCTCTGGTCGACGGGCGACCACGTAGAGCTCAGGGCTCGCCTCGTCGTAATAGAAGCTAACGCCGCGCGGCTTCAGGAGGGTGTGTACGCGGCTGACTTCGTCTCTCAGGAGCGCGGTGAGCGCCGTCGGCGCCGGTGGAGTCGTCGGGGCGCCCGCCTCGAGCCGCGCAGACTGGAGGATCTGTGAGACCATCTCGTTCAGGCGCTGCACGTCCTCGTTCATCCTCGTGGCGAGGCGTTCTGCTTGCTCCTTATTGGGAGGCCGCATGCCCAGGGTGTCCGCTGAGAGCTTCAGGCTGGCGAGTGGGGTGCGGAGCTCGTGAGTGACGGAGGCAATGAAGTTTTGCTGACTCTCTACGAGACGCCTGCTCTCACTGAGCGTCCTGGTGATGACGCCCATTGTCCCAAGTAGGACGAAGAGGAAGAAGCTACCCTCCCAAAGGATTCGGGTCTTTCGGCTCTCGAACTCATCGTGGATTCTCGCTGCTGGGTCCACCGACGTCGCTGCCAGGTCGCCCACCACGCTCTTAGCGAAAGTGAGCTGAAGTTCGTATGAGCCCTTGAGCTCTGAGAGGCTCGCAGAATCCACCCCCCCGAGGGTTTCGTAGGCGGAGAGAGCTTCGAGCTGGGTGTCTCGGCCTTTTTGGGCTTGCCCAATTTGTTCGACGACCCAATAGGAGACCTGGGCCACGCAGACGAAGAGGAGGCCGAGGAAGATCTGTTGCCAGAGCTTGGAGCGATCAGGGTTTCTCTTCGTCTCACTCAAGTGCCAGGACCTCGTCTATGGCCGATACGAGCTCTTGGACGTGTTCACTCGTGTGGGCAGTGGAGAGGAAGCCGACCTCGTAGGCGGACGGGGCGAGTGCGATGCCGCGATCAAGCATCTTGTGGAAGATGCCTGTGTAGCGGTCTGCCGCTGACGAGGGGATGCACTCGGCAGTCCTGGGCGCCTCTCCCTCTGCTAGGGACATCCAGAAGATGGATCCGACCCTCGCTAGGTTGGCGCTGTGCCTCTGGAGCACGGGTCTGAGGCCGTCATCTAGCTCATCTCCGAGCTTGTTGATGTGATCCCATCCGCCGCCTCGCTCGAGTTGATCTAGGGTTGCGAGTCCCGCCGCCATGGCTACAGGGTTCCCGCTTAGGGTGCCCGCTTGGTAGACGGGCCCATCGGGTGACAAGACGTTCATGAGCTCAGCTCTTCCGCCAAAGGCGCCGACCGGGAGGCCACCTCCAATCACTTTTCCGAAGGTGGCGAGGTCTGGCGTGATCCCGGAGAGCTCGGAGAAGCCGCCAGGTCCTACGCGGAAGCCGGTGATCACCTCATCGAAGAGGAGCATCGCGCCGTGCTTGGTGCAGAGCTCTCGCAGTCTGGCTAGGAATTCAGGGCGTTGAAGAAGGAGGCCGTTGTTGGCGGGTAGGGGTTCTATGAGCACGCAGGCGAGTTCGTCACCGCGGGTGTTGAAGAAGTCCTCTAGGGCCTCTATGTCGGCGAGAGGGAGGACTGCAGTTTGTTCAGCGAAGGCCGCAGGGACTCCAGCGCTTGATGGTGTTCCAAAGGTGGCCAGCCCAGACCCGGCGGCGACGAGGAAGTGATCCGCGTGACCGTGGTAGCAGCCGGAAAACTTGAGGATTAGGTCTCTTCCCGTGAAGCCGCGAGCAGTGCGAACGGCGCTCATTACTGCCTCTGTGCCTGATGACACAAAGCGGACCATGTCTAAGGCAGGGTGCATAGACACAACGCGCTCTGCGAGCTCTACCTCAAACGGCGTGGGGGCGCCGAATGTGGTACCACGCTCCGCGGCGATGGTGATGGCTGCTAGGACGGCAGGATTTGCGTGCCCGAGGATCAAGGGCCCCCAAGAGCATACGAAGTCTAAGAGTTCATTCCCGTCTACGTCCGTGACGTAGGCGCCCTTTGCGCGTTCGATGACACGAGGTGTCCCTCCTACGGAGCGATAGGCGCGCACGGGTGAGCTGACCCCTCCGGGTAGGACAGCACATGCTCTCTCGTAGAACTCTTGTGAGCTCTTTGTTTGATCTGTTTGGTTCATGTCTTAATCCAGCCCTCTCGAAGGGCTTCTCGTGCGTGGTAAGTGATGATCAGGTCGGCGCCAGCGCGGGCGATAGATGTCAGCGTCTCATAGACCACGGCGCCCTCATCTAGCCAGCCTTTCTCCGCTGCAGCTTTCACGGCAGAGAACTCGCCAGAGACGTTGTAGGCGACAACTGGTAGGTGAGTCTCTGCGCGCATTCGGGCGATGACGTCGAGGTATGAGAGGGCTGGCTTGACCATGAGCATGTCTGCGCCCTCTGCTTCGTCTAGGGCTGTCTCCTTAGAGGCCTCTCGCGCGTTCCTCGGGTCCATCTGGTAGCTCTTGCGGTCCCCGTGCCCGGGCGCGCTGTCTGCTGCGTCCCGAAAGGGCCCGTACCAGGCGCTCGCGTACTTGACCGCATATGAGAGGATGCCGATGTCTTCATGTCCTGCGGCGTCGAGGCCGTCGCGGAGGGCAGCGATGCGGCCATCCATCATGTCGCTAGGCGCGACGATATCTGCGCCTGCGTTGGCGTGAGCGACGGCCATGCTCGTCAGGAGGGGAAGCGAGGGGTCATTCTTTACGTCCCCATCCTCGAGGACTCCGCAGTGGCCGTGGTCGGTGTATGCGCAGAGGCAGACATCGGTCATGACCATGAGATCGTTGCCGTACTCTGCCTTAAGCGCACGGACTGCGTTGGTGACGGCGGAGTCTGCGTCTCCTGAGGCAGAGCCTGTTGAGTCTTTGCAGCCATCCTCTGCCAACCCGAAGAGCAGGACCGTTCGGATCCCGAGCTTCATGTCTGCTCCGACCGCTTCGATGAGGTCCCGGATACCGAGTCTCTCTATGCCTGGCATGGATGCGATCGGCTCTCGACCACTCTCTTTGGGGAGGCAGAAGTGAGGTTGAATGAGCTGGGAGGGGTGGAGCCTTGTCTCTGCGACGATCTCGCGAAGCGAAGGGGTTCTACGCAGCCTCCTAGGCCTCTGTCTCGGGTGCTGGGCGTTCATGATGAGTAAGGTGATGTGGCGAATGGCTCTCTCAGGGCTCTCAAGAGTCCGTCGAGGTCTCGGGTGTCAGATGTGTAAACGTTCTTAAGCCCCGCGTTCCGCGCGGCGTCAGCCGTGGTTGGGCCAATGCAGCTGGCTGGCAGGTTAGGGGAGATCGCGGCGCTACCGAAGCATCCGCTGACAGCGGAGGGACTAGCGAAGAGCGCTGCGTCTAGGGCTCCGCGCATGTCAGCGCGCTCAACGGCAGCCTTGGCGGGCCGGGTAGCGTAGAGCGGTAGGGGGATGGCTAGCACTCCAGCATTCGTGAGCTCCCGAGAGAGCTCAGGGCGTGGCTCTGCAGCTCCTGGGAGTAAGACGGTGGTGTTCTGTGTGGCCTTTGTTGTGAGGCGTTTGGCTAGGTCGCTCCCCGTCCCATGCTCGGAAGACAGGTCGCAGCGGCCAAATGAGTCCATACATGCGGCGCGGGTCGAAGGGCCGACGGCTGCGATCAGTTGATTCGCCAAGTTTCCATCGCCTAGGAGCTCTGAGAAGAGGCGAACGGCCCGATGGGATGTGAAGGCTACCCAGGTGGCGCTATTGAGCTGGTCGAGCCAAGAGTCGGTTGGGGTCAGGTTCTCAATGCTGATGCAAGGGAGAGGGACAGGCTCGGCGCCTAGGGAGAGCAGCCGCTCGACCCAGGGTCCGTTGTCATCAGCAGCCCTAGTGACTAGGACTCTTCTCCCAAGCATGTGTTCCATCAGGCCTCTCGTCCTAGGAGCTCTCCAGCCACCATGGCGCCCAGGACTGCTGGGTCTTCGCCCCGCGCGCCAGCCGTCCGCAGGACGCCGTCGACTTCCATGAAGGCTGTCATGGCTAGGCCCGGGTCGACCTCTCTGCACCAGACGCCAAAGGGGGTGTGGCAGCCAGCGTCCACAGCGGACAAGACGACTCGCTCCGCATCAAGGCACAGCTTCGCCGAGGGATCATTGAGGCGGGCTGCGATCTCCGCTGCAGAGTCTCCTGCTCTGGCCTCGATGGCGATCGCTCCCTGGCCCGGAGCTGGGATGAACTCCTCAGGGTTCATGTCGTGAATGATGAGCCCATCAAGCGAGGGCGGCTCGCACTCGCCGCGACCTGCTGAGGCGTGGAGCCTGTCTAGGCCTGCAGCGGCGAGGAGGATCGCGTCGTGCTCTCCATCCTTCAGCTTTTGGATCCTCGTGGGGACGTTGCCGCGCAGGGTCTGGATCTCTAGGTCGGGCCTCATGCTCTTCGCGAGGGCGGTGCGTCGCGCGGCAGCCGTCCCTAGTCGCGCTCCCTCTCGGAGCGGTAGCCCTTTGGCCTCGGGGTCGTAGTGCTCTGGGAGGATTAGCAGCCTGTCGTGGGCTGCGACGCGCTCTGGCGAGGCGGCGATGACGAGCCCATTAGGTGTCTGAGAGGGGAGGTCTTTCGCAGAGTGCACAGCGATGTCGACTTCTCCCTTGAGGAGCGCTACGCGGAGCTCTACGGCGAAGACCCCCGCGGGACCTAAGTCTGCGAAGGACTGTGAGAGGTCTAAGTCGCCTGTCGTTTTCACGATCACGAGCTCTGTGGCTTCGCCCATGGCCTCTAGGTCTCGCTGGACAGCGAGCGCTTGAGCGAGCGCGAGGTCTGATCCTCTGGTGCCGATTCGGATGGTCATGAGCTCTCCTCTCCAGGTTTGGTGCTCTCTAGGAATTGGGCCGCGGCGTTGGAGCCGTGGTCAGCGGCGAGCCGTTTCAGGCCTTTGGTGGGGGTGTGCGCCAGTCTTCTGGCGAGGAGGTCCGCGAATTGCCGCAGGCGCTCTCGGTCTTCGTTAGAGAGGTGTTTGAAGTCGCGACGAAGCGCATTTTCTGCGGCTTCTGCAGCGTCTTGCCGGAACAGTTCGTGCAGCTTAGAGGCCGCTTGCCCGGCGGAGCGTGCCCGGTGCCGCTGAGAGAGTGAGTCTAAGGCCTCATCGACAAGGACCCTTGCGTCGGCAGCGGCGGCGCTCTTCTCTGATTTGCTCTGGTCGGCCTGCTCGAGGATCCCCTGCAGTGAGAGGTGCTCCATGCCGGCTTGGGCTGAGTCTTCGCTTCGGACGTCCGGAGCGACGGAGAGATCGACGACCAGGCCTGCGCCTCTGCTAGCGAGGCGCTCGAGATGCTCCAGGTGAAGTATCGGATCGTTCGCGCCAGTCGCAGTCACGATGGCGTCAACGGCGGGGGGGTCCTCTCGGATCTCGTCTAAGGTCTGAACAGTGGCTTGGACTTCGTCAGCGTGCGGCTGCAGCTTCTCCGGGCTGCGGTTCGCCCAGTGGATTGAAGCTCCTTCGGTGAACAGAGCCCTCGCGCAACGCTGCGTCATCGGAGAGCGACCGATCAGGGCCACCCTGAATGGGCCGGAGATCCCCATCTGATGCTCGCGCAGGCGGTCGAGCGCTATCTCAGCCAAGGATGTGCGGCCTCTTGATAGCGCTGTCTCCTGTCTGATCTTTCTGGAGGTCTTGAGCGCTTCGTCAACGAAGTCTGCGAGCGGTCCACCGGACAGGCCAAGCTCTCGAGAGAGCGCGAGGCTGTCTCGAAGCTGTCCTGCGATCTCAGTCTCCCCAACCTTGGCGCTAGCGAGCCCGGCAGCCACAAGGAACAGGTGCTCTACAGCTCCCTCGCCTTGCCAGACTCGCCATGCTCGTGGGTCGATCTCTTGGGATGGGGCTAATGCTGCGAGGACGCTCCTTCGGGCCTCGTCAGCCGTCACGGGCAGGGTAGAGCGAAAGGCGATCTCGACCCGGTTGCAAGTGGCTAAGTAGAGGACCTCTTCCGCAGAGAGTCGCTCTGCTAGTTGGGCTAGGAGCGCAGGGCGCTCCCCAAGGGGCGCGGTGCACTGCGCCAGCAGCTCAGGGCCGCGCTCTCTCCAGCTCAAGCTCAGGACCGTCGTTGATTGCATGAAAACAACGTAGGACGTTCTGTCTTGGTCTTTGTCACAGTTCGGTCACAGGGCCAAAAATTTCTTGGCATGCCCTCTCAGTCGTAGTTCTCTGCCAGCCCGTCGTGCCATCTTAAGTCCAGGGCCGCTCCGACTGCGTCGTCGAGTTCGCTCAGGAGTTCATCGGAGAGCTCGTGCTCTAGCGCTGAGAGTGAGGAGACCAGCTGGGCCTCGTCAGAGACACCGATCAAGGTGGTGTGTGGGCCCTCGTAACCTATGGCGAATCGGAGGGCGACCTCAGCGACATTCCTCCCGTGCGCCTCACAAACTGCCCGCACGCGGTCGCCTGCCTCGAAGACCTCCTGTGGAGCAGGATGCCAGTCTTGTGGCCCCTGTGGAGTGAGGACACCCATGTGCGTGATGGATGCATTGATGAGCCCAAGCCCATCTCGATCAGCGATGTCTCCTAGGCTTGGTGTGAAGTCCCTCGCCAGGATGTCCCCGTGGCAGTAAGAGAGGATGGTGTCGACTGTGAAAGCTTCAGCGATCCTCGCGAGCATAGGGAGTGAGAGCCCTGTGATTCCTAAGGCTAAGACGTCTCCGCGCTCTTTCATTTTCATGAGGGCGGGCAGGGTCTCTTCAATGATGAGCTCCTCTTTGCCGAACTCTACGTCGTGCACTTGGTAGAGGTCGATGTGATCCGTCTGAAGTCGCTTGAGTGACGCCTGCAGGTCACGCGTTACTCCAGCGGAGCTGAAGTCGAACTCTTCGAGCCCGTGGCGAGCGCACTTGGTGGCCAAGACGATCCCGTCTCTCTTTCCCTTGAGCGCGTGTCCTAGGCGCTCCTCGGAGAGTGTCCTTCCATAGTAGGGTGCCGTGTCAAAGAGAGTGATACCGGCATCTATGGCTGCGTGAACTAGGCGCACGCAATCCGCCTCATCCAGCGCGCCGTATTCATCGCCGAGGGGCGCGCAGCCGAAGCCGAGTTCACTGACGATCAGGCCAGTCCGTCCTAGGGGTCTCGTTCGCATGCCGGATGTTAGTTCATTTGTCTCGACGTATCCCGAGACTGCGGAGCCGCCGCTCTGCCTCTCGTGCCTCCTGCTCTCTGCCTAGCAGCCGCTCGGTCCTGGCGACACCCGCCCACGCCTGTGGCATGCCAGGCCTAAGCTGCGTGGCCCGAATGAAGGCTTCGCGCGCTCCACGGTGGTCACCCCTCCGCTCTAGGTGAAGGCCCCAGTTAGCGTGCGCTATGGGATTCCTTGGCCCAGCTTGGATAGCTGCTTTGAGCGCGGTTTCAGCCTCTTCGGATCTGCCTATAGCGAGCAGGGACCTCGCTAGATTCGACCATGCCTTGCTGTGACTTGCGTCTTGTGTGATCGCTGCTTTGTAGGCGGAGATCGCTTCTTCGTGTCTCCCGCTCTCAGCTCTGGCTAAGCCGAGGGCATTCCACGCTACGGGTGAGGATGGGGCGCGATGGAGTGATGCCAG
>Ga0208624_1001070_pt1 | contig 13354 bp, 12 predicted proteins | sample Knorr_S23_td_DCM_FD_185607 | JGI IMG/M metagenome (GOLD analysis project Ga0208624, IMG submission 185607) | Marine microbial communities from Southern Atlantic Ocean transect - Knorr_S23_td_DCM_ad_71m_LV_A (SPAdes) (version 2) | ecosystem: Environmental > Aquatic > Marine > Oceanic | place...
CAGGTGCCCAAACTTCTTGTTTGCATCAGCCTTCGCTGTCTTCGCTTTTTCTCTAACACCTTTAGAAGAGTCATACAAACTGAGGTTGATCCCTGCCGTCCTGTGATCCCTTGGTGAGCCTCCATTGTCACTTGAAAAGAAAAGAATAGTATTCTCGTCAATACCAAGCTCTTCAAGTGTGTGCATGATCTCGCCGACATGGAAGTCTAACTCGTTAATGTAGTCCCCCAGTTGACCAATCTCGCTGCTTCCACGAAACTTCTTGTGAGGGGTAATGTGAGTGTGCGTAGCGGTAAAAGCAAGATAGAGAAAAAAGGGATGATCGTGGTTCTCTCTTATAAAGCCGATACCCTGCTCGGTTAGCTTACTCTCCACAAGGTCATCAAAGCGAATCTGAGTTAGCTGTTCAACCGTTGGTTTGCCAGGAAGTTCGTCGACACCATCTCTCAACCACAGCAGGCTATGGTTTTCAACGTAGGTCTTGAATCCATCGTTATGGTTGGTAGGCAACGCAAAATGATAATCAAAGCCAATCTCATTTGCGCTCGGCTTAATTTCTCCCGCCCAGTTAGTGACTCCACCCTCACCTCCATAACCCAAGTGCCATTTGCCAATATGAGCAGTTCGGTAGCCCTGTTGCTTAAAAAATTTGGGAAGCGAGAGTTCATTCTCTCTTATGGTAAGTGGAGTTGTGGCGTTCACGGCTTCGCTTCGTAAAGGACCGCGGCAAGGGTAAGAGCCAGAAATCAAAGAATAACGTGACGGCGAACAAGTAGCACCAGGCGAATATGCTTGATTGAACTTCATACCCTCAAGCGCCAAACGATCGATATTGTTGGTCGTTACCTTCGAGGGAGGATAGAAGCATTTGATGTCGCCAATACCGACATCATCGGCCAAAATAAAAATGACGTTTGGAAGGCGCCCTTCTTCATTGGCCTTCAGAAAAGAAGCCATAAACATAAGGATGATAATTAGGGAAGCGACCCGAATCATGCCTTGTCGTTTAAACTAAGTCCGCAATAAATGGCAAGGGCGAACGGCATTGGAGCAGCTACGGAGAAACTTGCTTATCCCAGCCTTCGCCTAGCAAAGGCTAGAGCGACCAACCCAACTCCAAGAAGGGCTGCTGTGGAGCCTGTATCGAGGCTCTTCTAGGACTGGTCTTCCTTCCCTTTGAACTGAGAGAGAACTCAGCAATTCAATACAGTAGGGTTCAACTGGATTTTCTCTTGCAAAGTCGATGCCGTTTAAGGAAGAGGGCAGAATGAAATTGAGTATTTTCTGTTCACTCTTGCTTTTCCTTTGTGTTGCCCTTCGGGCTCAAACACCCTCGTCCCAGCGGTCAACCCCATTAACCGTAGGTCAACCCCAATCAGTGGGAATATCGCCTGCTCGCCTCGAAAGGATTGACCAAATGGCATTGAAGGCCATCGCGAACAAAGAAATACCCGGACTTGTAGCTTTGGTAGCCAGGCAGGGCAAAATTGTCTATAATAAAGCCTATGGCTTCGCAGACATTGAGTCAAATGTACCCATGCGCACGGATCACATATTTAGGATAGCATCCCAAACAAAAGCTATTACCTCTGTCGGTGCGATGATGCTTTGGGAAGAGGGGCACTTCGAACTCGATGAGCCAATTTCTAAATATATATCAACATTTAAAGATCCTGAAATTTTGGATACCTTTGACGAGAGCACTGGGACATATACGTCAATTCCTGCTAAGAAAGAAATTACAATCCGGCAGCTACTTACACATAGCTCTGGCATAGGCTACGGGCTAATAGACCCAAACAAGGGAATCAGGATGATTTATAAGCAAGCAGGCATCATTGATGCTTGGTCAACAGAGCCCGATCAACTTTCGGAAAATATTAAGCGTCTATCAGAACTTCCTCTAGTATTCGAACCTGGTGAGAAATACCGCTACTCTTTAGGAATAGATGTAATTGGATACTTGATCGAAATCATTTCGGGGATGAGGCTAGACTCATTTATGCAAGAGAGACTTTTTGAGCCACTCGGGATGAAGGATACTTTTTTCTATTTACCTAAAGGAAAAGCGAAGCGACTCGTGACTCCATATACAAATAAAAGTGGCGAATGGCTAAAATATAAGGGCTATCCTGGTTATTATGACGCTGACTTCCCAGTTAAAGGCGCGAAAACATATTTTAGTGGAGGCGCGGGGTTATCGAGTACTGCGCTTGATTACGCGACTTTCATGCAGATGATTCTAAACAGGGGAGAGTTAAATGGCACGCGTTTTCTTAGCAGGACTACCGTAGCTACAATGAGCGCTGCGCAGATCGAAATGGGCCAGGGTGCATTGGCCCATGGGTTAGCCTTCGGTGTTACAAACGAAGATAGTGTGGCAGTGGGTGGCCTAGGCAGTGCGGGAAGCTTTAGCTGGGGCGGCTATTTCAACTCTCAATATTTCGCGGATCCAAAAGAGGAAATCCTCGGCATAATTCTCAAGCAGACTAGACAGACCAATAAACCAGATTCGACCAAAGCTAAGTTTCGACGTCTGGTCCTCCAATCCGTTGACGATTGAGATTGATCCCATCACTGGGGATTACAATCAGATAATCCTAATCTCACGGATTGGCTAATTATTCCCAGAGGCCAAGTGCAAATCGAACCATTTGTATAAATCGTTAGGCTGGTACGCCGGTGACAAAGAATTGTGCCCAACATGCTCCAAAATCGTTAGCCGAGCTCTCTTCCCTCCAGCCGCTGCGATGGAACGTACTAATGGCGAGGCACCGGCGAACATTACGCTGGCCCTACTTGAACCTCGCGCAAACTGGCAAGGGCGAACGGTGTGAAGGCTTAAAGACCTCGATGAGTACTTGGAGGAAAGACTTTATTAGGCAAAAAAAGGGACGAACGCCGCTTCCTACTGATTTATTAAAAGAGAAATTTACCCCATTTTTTATCTCTCTCGAAATTAGCTTAGGTTTTGGGGCGGTCCAGTAGCCATTCAATAACTCTTGACGGAAATTCTGATATGTTTTGGCCAGCTGTAATCATTGGACTGTGACCTCCGCCATTGATCGTCCAAAGCTCCACAGCACCTCCTCGGGGGTATTTCATATATTTCGTAACGGTGGTATCAAGCCCTGCCACATTAAAATCAAGGTCCAGACTTGCTGCCTCATGCCTTGTCAAGTTTTCGCAGCCATTGTAGGTTCCCCATGTTTGGATGCTTTGCATAGCTCCAGGGTATTGGGATAGCCCAATGCTTCCACCGTTGTAACGAATTACAAAGTCGGCTGTGCCGTGGATTTGGAGAATGTTCACTGGTTCGGAGGGGATGCACTGATCCGGATTTTTGAAGGTGGCTCCTGCTAGGCTGGCAATACCCGCAATTAGGTTGGGATACTCGCAAGCCATACGGTATGACATAAATCCACCGTTTGAATGTCCCACAAAATAAATACGCTTGGGATCGACTGAAAGCGTATTCAAAGCCTCGATAATTAATGAATGGAGAAAGGCGACGTCGTCAGCCTCTGAATTGACAAAGTTGCAGCAGGCATCTGTAGCATCCCAAAAAAAATTCCCACCCGGCCCCTTCACTCCATCGGGTGAAGCGTAAATAAGGCCATAGTTGGCAGCTTGGGCGTGAATCTTCATGTAGCCATTGATGTAATTCGGAAATTCCGAGCGGCCGTGAAGCATCACGATCATGGGCAGTAAGGTCTCCCCATCATAAGCCGGAGGCAATGTTATCGGAACCGATCGGGGCTGGGGATTCCTAAGTCGGTAAAATGCGTTAACTTCACTCGCGGGACCGATCTTGCTTGGACTGGTTTCGCTAAAAAATTCCCAGGAACTCTCTGTCAGATCATCAGACTTTTCCAGCACGCCTTCCCCTTCCCAGATCAAGCTCAAGTCGTCATTTTCGGATACTATGCTTATGCTTGGATCGAATGGCGGATCAATATCGATTATCGCAGATAGGCCAGCCCTGTTACTTGCTGTAGACCCTTTGGTATCCGTAGCGACCACATCATACCAACCCACGTCTTCCCGCTGAATATTCGTTAGCTGCAACTGTCGATTCGTTTCCCCTTCCAGGTCGACTCCATTTTTTCGCCATTGATAGCTAATTAGGCTAGGCCCGTCGACAGTAACAAAGAATGAAACGGATGATCCTATAGCTGTTCGCTGCGAAATCGGTTGGTAGTTGATAGTCGGTTGAGCAAAAAGTGCCTGTGTCCAAACCAATAGAACAAGGGAACCGAGATCTCTTCCCGACGTATTTAATAGTTTCGAATAAAGCATTTTAATCCATTTGCTTAGGGCTTATGGCGGTGACAAAGCTCCACGCGACCATGATGATTATGAGCCAGATCAGGAAACCTGCGGGAGTTTGGTTTAGAGATGCCCCCATTTGGTTTGTGATGCTATGCAGAACGCCAATCTCAATGAGACCGTATAAAATCCAAAAGAGCGCGATCAGTAGTCCTCTAGGACGGCGAGGAAGGTTTCCAGATCCTCTCCGATACGCTCGTTAATTTGTATGAGCCTTCCTTTCCGTGCTATAATTTGCATGGCAGCATTTTGGAATCCAGTCGATGAGCTCAAAAAATTCAGATCGTATGCAGGTTCTATGTCCAAGATGGTGCTGCCCTTTCCCCAAAATTGATGCAGCCGGTCTGACGCGAGGTCGATCTGATTGTAGATATGCTCCGCGTTTTTAAGACGGGTTTCTACACTATTTTCAATATCTCGGGCTTTTCGCGCTAAACGCTGATCATGCGAAATTATTCCAAAATTTCCATTCAGCAAATCGCCAAGCAGACCGCTATCCACTTGTGTTTCGTTATAGTTCCCAAGAGTGTTAATTCCAGCCTCAAAGATAATCAAATCTTCTGGTCTAGGATCGGTGATTTCGAGAATCGGGAGAGCTAACATACCCATTTCAAGAAATCTCTCCAGCACCTCCTTAGAATTCTGTACGTTGGCAATCGAATCCCGAACATCCTCCCGCAACTGCACTAAATACGCGTCAAATTCTACCCGCGTCTTCCAATCCTCATTCCAATCATTTATCTTCAAAGCGAAAAGAATACCCACTATAATAAGAACCACCTCTCCTGTAGCGTATCCAAGATAGCGCAACAGCTTGCCTTCGGTAAATAGCTTTTGGCGTAAGGCTCTAAACGGGGATTTCATAGATCGGCGAATAAAGACTCATATCTTTGGATTAAAATATCATCGAAAGACATTACCCTGCTTTCTAGGGCCTGAATAGCGTAAACGATCTAAAAGACAGACCCCTTTTGCCAGACACACAAACATATTCCCTCAAAAAGGTCTTCCCTTTCTCAACAACCCTAGGCAGGGATAAATTAATGAAAGCACCACGAGTTCTGCTCGCCGCCCTTTTTATTGCCTCTGCCCATCAAACCTTGTCGGGTGATAATTTTGGGGATTGGACATATTCAGTCTCCGACAGCCAAGCCACCATCACGGGCTATTCAGGTGTTGGCGGTGCGGTGGAAATCCCAGCCGTGGTGAATGAGATTTCTGTCGTTGCGGTAGGGAATGGTTGGCCTCCCATCTTCGGCGATGGGAACACCACCGTGACCAGCGTCACCATCCCCAATGGCGTGACGAGTGTTGGATCTAATGCGTTCTCTTCGTGCACCAAGCTTACCAACGTTACCATTGCCGACAGCGTGACGAGCATTGGGGGTTCTGCGTTCTATTTTTGCACCAGTCTTGTCAGCATAAACATTCCCGACAGCGTAACGAGCATTGGATCTAATACATTCTACTCGTGCAACAGCCTTACCGACATCAACATCCCTGACAGCGTGACGAGTATTGGGGGTTCTGCGTTCTCTTCGTGCACTGCCCTTACCGGCGTAACCATTGGAAACAGCGTAACGAATATTGGTGATTATGCATTCTCTTCGTGCACCAGTCTTACCAGCATCAACATCCCCGACAGCGTTACGAGTATTGGGAATTCTGCGTTCTCTTCGTGCACTGCCCTTACCGGCGTAACCATTGGAAACAGCGTAACGAGTATTGGGGAGTTTGCGTTCTATTCGTGCACCAGTCTTGCCAGCATCAACATCCCCGACAGCGTTACGAGTCTTTGGTCCGAAGCATTCTCTTTTTGCACTAGCCTTACCGACGTAACCATTGGAAACAGCGTAACGAATATTTGGGATAATACGTTCACTGGTTGCAACAGCCTGACCGACGTAACCATTGGAAACAGCGTAACGAGTATTGGACCTCAAGCATTCTCTTCTTGTGCCAGCCTTGCCAGTATCACCATCCCCGACAGCGTTACGAGTATTGGGGGGTATGCGTTTGATTCTTGCACCAGCCTTACCAGCGTAACTCTTCCGGCAACCCTCTTTGTGGAGGAAAACTATAGTTCTTACAGTTTGTCATCCGAGCAGGTTCGTGTGGAAAAGACTTCAATAGATGCATTCGTAGCTAAAGCAGAAACAGCTGCTCGCAAAAACGGTCAGACTGATGTCACCAGCGATCCGGCAACTTACAGCTTGTATACAGCTCGTGATGTATCCACTGCCGAAGCTACATCCAGAACTTTAGGGCAGCAGGATGTCACTAACTCTCCCTCGTTATATGATCTGCATACAAGCACCGAGTTAGCAGAAGCCGCTACCGCCGCTCGGACCATCGTCAACGTTTCCGCTCGTGTGAACATTAAAGCTGGTGAGACCGTAATTCCAGGCTTCGTCGTTCTAGGCGAATCCAAGCAGCTTCTCATTCGTGCTGTCGGCCCTAAATTAGCTGATCTGGGAGTTACGTCGCCTCTACCCGATCCAACAATGACGATCTATAGGACCAGATATGACGGGCAACCCAATGACGTTGTGGCTATTATCGACGACTGGAAGGCGGATGGAGCCGACGTTACCGCAATAAACGCTGCTATGGCTACCGCAGGAGCGTTCCCACTGGAACCCTTTGCCGATTTTCAAGGAAACCCGCTTCCCACTGACGATACTAAAAGTGCTGCCACTCTTTTAGAGCTATCAGTTGGCGTCTACACTGTCGTAGTCACCTCGGCCGATGGCGGTGAGGGAGATGTGCTCGTTGAGGCTTACGAGATTTATTAATAGCGATTCGGTGGAGCCGAATCAGTGATACACCTTGCACAATCTGGCAAGGGCGAACGGCGTTAAGGGCTTTTTGAGAAATACCCTATCCCAGCCTGCACCTCGCAAAGGCTGTAGCCTCCACTCCAGTCTCAAGAGGGTTCGATGTGTGGCTTGTCTATACTGCGTTGCTGGATTGTGTAACCTTCACTGTCTTGGAAGAGACGTTTGCACTGTACATTTTCTCCAAAAGTAACTCATTTTCTTGGTATGACAAATTTGGAAACCGTTGAGAAGGCATATCAATTATTTGGAGAAGGTGACATTGAGAGTTTAAGACAGTTAATGGATGATCAGGTCTCATTTATCACCTATGGCGACTACGCCTTCGCCGGGAGCTACATTGGGCCAACTGAAATCATCGAAAAGAACTTTGCGGTTCTTGCTCAGAGCATCCCTACTTTATCCCTCAAACCAATCAGCTACTGGGAGTGCGATGATACCATTTTTGTAAGGGTACTTCTCACTGATGGTAGTCTAAAAACTGAGAGTATCCATATGTGGTCTGTGCAGGACAATAAATTGAAAACCTTTGAAGCTTTTGAGGATACCCAAACCATTGCCAAAATGGTAAAGTCTTAAAAGATCTTTTCGGGTAATTTACTAAAGGTAGATAACTTAACGAAGTAATCAGTTACAATCAGTTCTCATCGTGGAATGGATGTAACAATACTGAGACTATTAAGGTTCCCTGCAAAAAAGAAAGGGGCGATCGCCTAGACGACCGCCCCTTGTCTATGAAATCTGTGAATCCTCGACGGAATCCTCTCAATTGTACCTCCCGAAGTTAGTGTGGTAATCAACCGGATTCCTCATACCAGCTTCAATAATCGCAGGGACCTTCGGATCGTGTACTGGACTACCGGGCGTTATGAGTGACGCCTTATTGCAGATTCTGTCGCCCTACGGCCTGCCGTTTTCCGCCGGCTCATTCCCTTTGATCAAGGCATGCCCTTGCCGGGCGAAGCGCTGACCAAGAACAACATATCCCTCCGGCCGGTTGTAGTGTACGACGCTCTTCATCACTCCCTTGACCTCGCGATCGTTCAGATCATCCACGTCGACCCAGGCGCCGTGAGCATCCTCATCCGCGATTTCGCGTTGGATTCGCCGCACCGCTACACATGAGGGGCGGTCGGGGGCATAATCCCCGATACGCCCAATGACGATGTTCATGTCCGGGCGCTTCAAGTCGCGACGCAGGTTGGCAATCAATTGCTGAAGCGACTTCTTGTAAGCCGCATCCGCCCCGCCATTGGCATCGCGCTCTCCCTGCATCCAGCAGAACGTCACGGACTGTACCACGGGGTGCTGCTTTAGCAATTCCTCATACTGGTCTAAAATGGGCTGGTAGAACTCGACCTTCCCGCCCTTGTGGATTCGCTCCCGGTGATTTTCGTCCATCCCGGCCTCGGTGGCGATAGCCTCCCACTCCTCCAGCCAGCGACAGATGGGCTGACCACCCTTGGCCACCTTGATGAAGACCACCTTTTCGTCTCCGAAGAGCTTGTTCGCCTCGGTCATGAAACCGGTCTCCGGTTTCATCCTCGCCATATTGGATTGTCCGGAAAGGATGAAAAGGTGGACGCCTTGATCGGCCAGCTGTTTCAACTCATCAAAAGTTTCGGCCCAACCCGAGAACGAAATCGAGCACACGAGAAAAGCCGCGAGGGAACGTACTAATGGGGTAGCTGTGGCGAACATGACGCTAATGGTACTTCAACCTCGCACCAACTGGCAAGAGCGAACGGTGTTAGCGGCTTTTTGAGAAGTACCCTACCCCAGCCTTCGCCTAGCAAAGGCTAGAGCCACAATCCCAGCTCCAAGAAGTGCTGCTGTAGAACCTGTGTCAGGGACTCTTGTCGCGGTGGCCCAAGTCCAACTGTCAGTAGGATTCCAGCCAGTAGGTGCATCAACCGCTTTTCCGTAGAAAAAATAAGCCAAATCTACTCCACCGTCATAAGCATACGCAAAAAATGGTCCATAATTATCCCCGTATACATTGTTTGGACTGCCCAATAAAGATCCAACCTGGCCGGCGAATATACCAGCTAAACTGCTGTTACCCCACCATTCTTGCGTTTCAAGCTGACTTTGTAACGTATTGAAAGTCCCAATTGCTGTTGTTACATCCCAAGTCCCATCGGCCGATCCCTGACCAGTTATTGTTATAGAAACCGCACAAGCCCAAGCCTGCAAAAGTGCCAAAAGGAGAAATAGCTTACTGAGGTTAAAGAAACGCTTCATATTTAATGGCGAATATAGCAAAACCCCACACTTTTGTCGCCCTGATCGTACTATCAGGGTTACTTACAAAAAGCGGAAATTACTTAGGCTTTTCCCAGTCAAACCCCAGCTGAATGGCCACTTAGCTCCTCCTCTTAATGCAGCTTAATCTTATATCTTGCCGCATTATGAAAACAAACACATTTTAGTCGCCAGAGAGTGCAATTATCCTGTCGATTGTCTCCATCAGCTTTGGATTATCACCCTCCGCCATATTCAAAAAGGTGCTGATTAACCTTCCCCTACCTCTGATCAAGTTTTCGAACTCGATCTCCTCAATGAAAGACTTATCGACTCTCGGATCACTTATACCCAGGTGATATGGAAGAGGCACTCTTTTCGATAGAAATGGCGTCAAACGCTCAATCGCAAAATCTTCCGCTCTTTTTTCCCTTTCCTTGTAGTCTAATAAAAGACTTTCCCACAGTATTAAGGTACTTCTCAACTCGTCGTTTCTTATAATTTGAAATGAAGAGGTATTTTTTAATGTATCTATAGTCGACTTTGAAAGGTCTGCGGTGCCAGCACTTGTAATACCCATTAGGAAAGAACTTAAAAGTGCTTCATCAAATGTTGCTGGTTTTTCCGAGATCAGTTGAACGAGGTTTGCGCAGTTCTCTCGAACTTTAGAAAAAATGCCAACCGTATGAATCAACTCCGACCTATTAAAAAGAAATTCATCGTGAATCTCTGCTAATAGCACTCGTTCTCGAGTTCTGTCCAATCGACTCTGATTCCAGTTGTCTACTTGCAGTGCAAGAAGGATGCCTAAAGCTATAAGAATCAGCTCTCCTAGCGCGTACACGAGATAAGAGAATATACTTCTTTCACCATCAAACCTACTTCTAACGAATCTAAAAAATGATATTTTCATTAATATGATCTACGTCGCCTTCCCCCAAAAGCATAAACGCAATGGTAACAAGATTGACGCACAGTGATTCAGATTTTTTCCAAGTTTTCAGCTTCTTCCAAATTTTCGCTATATACTTTATGGCATATAAAAGTGGTTTAAGTGCGTTGGTATAGGCACCAATCCACCGTCGTCTTTTAATTGCTTCAACATGCGGTTTACGCGTTTATGTGCATCTTTGCTAATTGCCTTAAAATCGTGCGTCGCAAATGCTTCGTTTTCGTAAACAGCTTTCCCGCCTATATAAACAGCTTCCATATTACGAGTACTTATTGTCATTACGAGCGTAGCGTAGGTATCGATTACTGGTCCGACATCCGGCTCCTTTGGATCGATGATAAGAAAATCAGCCCATTTGCCTTTTGCGAGGCTTCCAACGCGATCCTCAACATTGAGTGTTTTGGCACTTTCATAAGTGTGTAGTGCAAGAATTTGATAAGGCGTCATGACTGCAGCCGACTCGTACTTCATACGCGTAGCGTACAAGCCCATACGCATATTTTCAAACGGGTCTGATAGGTCGCCGCTGGCTTGCCCATCTAATCCCATACCTACTTGTAAACCATACCGTTTGTATTTGGGTATATCCGCCAATCCTGAGCCAAGTCGTCCATTAGAAAGAGGATTCCAGACCATGCGCACACCGGCATTCGATGACTTCTCTAAAATGTGATCATTCGTATGAATAAAGTGGGCCAAATGCAATTGATCGCACACCATTCCTGCTTTTTCCATGATACTGAATTCTCCTTGTTGCTGGTGTTTGATTGCAGGCTCCTCTAAGAAATGAGCCTGAGCATCTAGACCAAAATCTTTCATTATGCGACCCTCCCAGAATGGGAATTCTGTATCGCCAAAAAGCATACCCAATGCACTAAGTGAAACTTCAAGTAATTGTGGGTTATCTGTTTTTAAATTGTCTATCCTCTTAAGAAACGCCTTCAACCGCTCTCGGTTATTTTCTTCACTGTCGGTCACGTCTATTGACCACCCAAAGATAAAACGTTGATCTAAATCTAATTGGGCTTCGAATTGCTCCAACCAATGCTCATACGCCCATCCATTATTCCACACCCAGTTATAGCAGGTAGTGATGCCGTGACTAATAAAATCCAGAGCTCCGTATTGGGTATATACGTAAAAGTCGTGCTCCTGGTAGTAGGGTGTAAAGGGTGAATGGGCCCGCTCAATCCATTCAATTAAGTTGCTCTCGCTGGCAATACCCCGAAATGGAGCAGACCACAAATGGCTGTGTGCCGAGATAAAACCGGGCATAATAATTTTGCCACTGGCATCAACGACCTCGCTATTATTCAGTATTTCTTCAGGAGGCGTACCTGCTGCTAGCTGAGCGATTTTACCATCAGTATCAACTAGTATCCAGCCAACAATGGGATTTAACTGACCAGGCTCCATACTAACTATGGTACCGCCTGTTATGACCTTAGTTTTATCCAGAGCAAACAGGCTAATTTTTATGAGCAAAATACAAATAGTAGCAATGCAGGTACGTGTTAGCATATTTTGAGAAAGCAGTATTTGTGCCATAACAGATACAGGTTTATATCCGTAATGCCCTTGCCAGATTGTGCGAACGACCTACTCGCCCATCAACTCGGGTTTGGCCAATCGGTAATCTCATAGAACTCAACTAGCGCCTCGCTTACGCTTTCATCAGCTGAACTCACTCGTATCGTGTAAACTCCAAAAACTCAAGACTCTGCTAATCCTAAAAGATTACTCCCCCGACATGTCGCCAACCGTGCTTCAACCTCGCACAATCTGGCTGGGGCGAACAACCTACTCACCCATCACCTTGGGGTTGGCTTCGACCATCTCGTGGGCCATTCTAGCTGGCCTTTCTTGCTACCTAATTTCAAGGTAGAATGAGGTGTGTCATTTCTTGCACGATTCGCTCATACTCATACACAGGCATGAAAATATTTTCGCCGTCCTTGTTCGTGATTGTTCGAGAGTATGGGTTGTCGTTGATAAGATTATTTACGAAATCAGGGTCATTAAAGAAACGGTCATTAGCCTCTTCACAATGTCTATCGTCATCCCAAGTCGTAATCCAAAATGATGCCGGAGGCTTATCCTCTGGGATATTTGTGTATGCATCGCCATTACCGGCTAAGGTCTCTGAGCTAGTAAAATACTCATTGAATCCAGACTCTGTGCTTCGTATCCAAAATGACTCAACCTTGCACCCTGTATACTTTTCAAAGCCAGGGACAAATCGCTTGGCAATGAAGTTGACATACTGGGCAGTGTTAGCATCTTTGGGTGAACCATCGCCATTTAGACTTGGCGGATATGTGTATACGTGAAGAAGGTAGGTGCGATTAGGGTCTAGGTTTCTAATAAATTGCTGAGAGTCAGAGATAATTGTCTGAGCCCGAAGCATGCGTAACCTCTCAATGCGTACGGAGGCTAAAGCTGAATCTGGGCCGAGCAACCTTTCGACAATGCCAGAGGTATTCATTTTAGCCCACCCATCGTTAGCTGCCGAAAGATCTGAGTATCCAGTTAACAATGTTCCAAAAGGCTCAAGAGGACCATGCATCTCGTGTTCGTGTGCAGGAACTTTTGGTCCCATTGTTGCGCCGTCTATAGCAAGAAATGCTGGCCACTTCGGGCGGTCAGTTGGGCAGCGTAAGAAGAAGGCTTGCGCGTCTAGTCCAAGATCGTGTTTACAGCTTGAAACCAAATCCTTTGCGACCTCTCTGCAGGCTCCGTGGTCTTTCTTCCAGGTGCCGCTCCGCAGTTCTGACTCTGGCGCATAGAGGCGAATGATTTCAACTAGATCCGGCTTGGTTTTTTTCATACCGTTGTTTCGAAAGTGAGAGGATGATTTTGGTTATTTTTGTTAGGCCTACTACCTAGGTGAAAATTGCTCAAGACTTCTTCTGGCCCTCCAAAGCACTTCGTTGTATTTATCGTGCGACGTAACTTTCTTCGTCGATTGTACCCTCTCCTCAATGCGGTGAGC
>Ga0208624_1001075_pt1 | contig 13326 bp, 11 predicted proteins | sample Knorr_S23_td_DCM_FD_185607 | JGI IMG/M metagenome (GOLD analysis project Ga0208624, IMG submission 185607) | Marine microbial communities from Southern Atlantic Ocean transect - Knorr_S23_td_DCM_ad_71m_LV_A (SPAdes) (version 2) | ecosystem: Environmental > Aquatic > Marine > Oceanic | place...
TATTGGCAAATCATTCAGGGCGGCCTTTTTGGCCGCCTTTTTCTATTTCCACTTGCGCAAGTCGGCATTCATGCGCAGGATTCCTTTTCGCCAACAACCCATTAACCATCTATCATTTGTTTTATGAATAAATTCATCACACTCGTAGCAGTAGCCTTATTGGCTATGAATGTTTCCGCTGAGGATAAACCGAAAAAAGGCAAGGGAGCCAAGCTCAAACCAGCCTACCAACAACTGCTCGCCGATCTTAAATTAACTGATGAACAAAAGCCTAAATTTCAGGCCCTCCAGAAGGAGCAGTCAGCATTCATGGCGGAACAAAAGAAACGATCCGCCGAAGAGAAAAAGGCTGCCGGACAGCCTTTCTACAAGGCGCGCACTGCGAAAATTAAGGAGCTCTTCAACCAAGACCAACTCAAGGTCTGGTGGAAATATCAAGCCGAGCAACGCGCAGCAAGGCAGAAAAAATCTCAGTAAAAATAATTTTATTTTTCTGATTATCAATCAGGCGGCCTTTAAACAGGCCGCTTTTTTTATGACTAACCAGCTAACCTGACTCCAAGAAAATAAGCTTATCTAATTTGATTTTCCCTCTATTGAGTGGAATATTATTTTGCCGGCATGGACAGGACCCCCTTTCCGGCATGTTACTAGACACAGACACCAAACCGTTTGTCGGCCGTTGCGTCTAAAACAGCTGATGATCGGTGACGGCGGAACTGAGCTGTAAGGGAGCAAAGCCCCAGGTGGCTCTTCCTTGTTGAGAGTTTCCCCCTCTCTTATAACTGCTACAAGCATCTCGCAGCTTGGTTCCGCCGCTTTCAATTTGCCGCAGCCCTGCGGGGTGGGGTGCTTGGGTAGGCCTGGCGCCCGCCTCTCCGATTTTTTTCAAAAATTCTTTAAAACCAGCGATCTATTGGGGGCTGGCTGGCGTCCAGAGTGTCTCAGTGGCGGAGGGTTTCTCGGTGCGTCGGGCGCGGAGTTGGATGTAGGGGGCGAGGTGGTGGCCGCGGTATTCGAAGCTGCCGGGAGTGGCAGACGGATCGCCAAATTTGGGCTCGGTGACGGCCTCGATGGTGAAGCCGGCTTCGCACAGACCGCCGAGGAGATCGCCCCAGCGGTGGAGGAATTCCATGGTGCCCTGTTCGCGATGAGGGCCGGGGCGCTTGGCGGGCGAGAGGGGGCCTTCGTGATAGTACGGGGTGTCGATCACGAACCCAGCCGGGGTGGGGGCGAGATCGATCTGTAGGTTGGTGGGTTGTTTGTGGCGGCTGATGTAGACACCGCCTGGCTGCATCACCCGGGCGAGCTCGCGGTAGGCGAGGCGAATGTCCGGCACGTAACAGGTACTCACCGGTTGCATGACCGCTTCGTACTCGGCCTCAGCGAGCATGGAGAGATCGTCGATGGAGGTCTCGATGGTTTCGACCTGTAACCCGCGGGCCTCCGCCAGCTCCTGGTCGAGTCGCAGCATTTCGGGGCTGATATCCACGACGGTCACGCGCGCGCCCGCGTTGGCGAGCATGGGGCCGTGCCGACCGCCACCGGCGCCAAGGCAAAGAATACGTTTATCGGTGATGTCGCCCCCGAGCCAGCCGAGCGGATCCAGGATCTCCAGTGGCCGATCCATTTCGTCATCCATGGCCGCGCGTGTAAAGCGTTTGCCATCCTGCACGCGCGCATCCCACGCCGCGCGATTGTGATCGTGGATGGGGTTCAAGGGCGTTCTATTTTTGCTTCCGACCGAATAGTGGGAAATTCTCTGAGGGGGTGTGAGCCTCACGGAAGAGGGGAGCGATACGTTTGACGACGTCCGGATGTTGGTCGGCGATGTTTTTGGTTTCTCCGATATCGGTCTTGAGGTTGTAGAGAGCGATGGGGGCATCGGGGTTGTCGCGCACTTTGAAGCGTAGCGCTTTCCAGTCACCCATACGGATGGCCTGGGTGTTACCATAGGAATGAAATTCCCAATAGAGATAGCGGTGGGCGCGTTGCTTGTCGGCGCCGGTCAGGGTGGGCACGTAGGATATTCCGTCGGTGTGCTTCGGGGTATCGATGCCGGCCAGTTCGCACAGGGTCGGCATAAGATCCCAGTGTGCGCATTGATGATCGCTCACGCTGCCGGCCTTGATCTTGCCGGGCCACTGGGCGATGAGCGGCACACGGATACCTCCTTCGTAGAGGTCTCGCTTGTGGCCGCGCAGCGGGCCATTGCTGTCGAAAAAGGCGGGCTTATGGCCGCCCTCATAGTGGGGGCCGTTGTCGCTGGTGAATAGCACGAGGGTGTTTTCGGCAATCTTCAGTTCATTAAGCAGGTCCAGTAGCTCGCCGATGCCACGGTCCATGCGAGTCATCATGCCGGCGAAGGCGGCGACGGGATTTGTCACGCGCGTGCCGTGGCTGTACTTACCGATGAGATCCTCGAACTGCGGGAATTTTTTTCGAAACGGCGCCACATCCTCCTCGGGGCATTGCATGGCGGCGTGCGGAATGGTGATGGGCAGGTAAGCGAAGAAGGGACTCTCGGCGTTGTCGCGGATGAACTTGAGGGAATGCTCATGGATAAGATCGTGCGAGTAGGTCTCGCCATCAAGCATCACCTTCTTGTCGTTGTGCCAAAGGTGCTTCGGATAAAAGGTGTGCGCCTGCCGTTGGCAATTGTAGCCGTAAAACTCATCCCAGCCTTGATTTACCGGATCGCCGCTGGAACCGGGCGCGCCGAGGCCCCATTTGCCAAACATCCCGGTCGTGTAGCCGGCTTCCTTCAACAGCTTGGGAATGGTGATGAGATCGGCGGGAATCGGCGCCTGCCCTTCGGGCTGCACCTCGCGATTGCCACGCACGAAGGCGTGCCCGGTGTGCACGCCATTCAACAGGCTGCAACGCGTGGGGGCACACACGGTACTGCCGGCGTAGTGCTGGGTAAACTTCATGCCGGCGGCGGCCATGCGATCGATGTTCGGGGTCTTGAACAGTTTTTGCCCGTAACAGCCGAAGTCGCCGTAACCGGCGTCATCAACCATGATGAAAATGAAGTTGGGCTTCTGTTTCGCCTCAAGCGTTAGCCCGAGGCAAATCATCGCAAAGGTGAGGATGAGTTTTTTCATAGGGTAAATTGATCGGGCGCGAGCTTTCGCGTGATGCGGTTCGGAGGCAAGTTCAATCCTTCTTGTCCTCTTCCTGCTTCTTTTTCTCCGCCTCACGTTTGGCTTTTTCGTCGGCCTTTTGTTTGTCGCGTAGGGGATTGCCAGGGCGGGTGGGTTTGTTGAGGCGGAACTGTTGCTCGCGGATGCGGCGGGGGTAATAGTTGTTTTCGATGTCCACATCGGCGGTTTCGCGATGAGGATCCAGCTCCAGCTTGGCAATCTTCTTCTCAGTGATCAACAGCTTGGAAACTTCCTCGGGGTTGCGTCGCCAAATTTGTGCAGGAAGCCGGTACTCCTGAGTGCTGTCATCCTCGAATGTGGCCTTGAGCACCACTGGCATCACGAGACCGCCGTGGTTCTTGAGGTCCACCTTATAAAAATTCCGCTTCTCCTTGAGCAACGCCTTCTCTTCGTCGCTTAGGCCTTTCAGCATTTTGTCGTAGGACTCGCGGTCTTTGTCGGTGATGTCCAGCTCGTCGTATTCGTTGTAAAAATCCTTCAGCTCCGGAAATGCATCCACACGCTTGGGCAGGGGTTTGTTGCGTTTCTGGAACAACCGCTCGGGCTCGTCATCGCGTCTGTTTTTTCGGGCGGTCTTTTCCTTGTAGGGATCGCGAGTATCGACGGCGTATCGATGGATGGTTTCAATGGAAATATCCGTGTGATCAGTGCTGTAAAACCAGCCGCGCCAAAACCAATCGAGATCCTGTCCACTGGCATCTTCCATGGTCCGGAAAAAATCCGCCGGTGTCGGCCGCTTGAAGGCCCAGCGGCGGGCGTATTGTTTGAAGGCATAATCAAACTGCTCCCGGCCAAGCACACTCTCACGCAGAATATTGAGCGCAAGCGTGGGTTTGGTGTAGGCGTTGTAGCCGGTGCTTTGCAGGGAATCGGCTCCGGTCATGATCGGCATTTTGTTTTCCTGTTTGAGATAATTCATCAGCCCACCAATGCGTTGAGGCATCATGCGCGAGGGATAATCCTCCTCCCATTCCTGTTCGGTGAGAAATTGCATGAACGAATCGAGGCCCTCATCCATCCACATCCACTGACGCTCATCGGAATTGACGATCATGGGAAACCAGTTGTGGCCCACCTCGTGAATAATGACACTGATAAGCCCGTACTTCGTGCCCTTGGAATAGGTGCCGTCCTTTTCCGGACGCGGCCGTTGCCAGCAGATCATCGGATACTCCATGCCGCCGATCGGGGCATTCACCGAGATCGCCACCGGATACGGATAGTCAAACGTGTACCGCGAAAAAACTTCCACCGTGTGCGCCACCGCATGCGTGCTGTACCGGCTCCAGAGCGGTTCACCTTCCTTCGGCCAATAACTCATGCACATGATTTTTTTCCCGTTGAGATCCATGCCCATCGCGTCCCATAAAAATTTGCGCGAGCTGCACCACGCAAAATCCCTCACGTTATCCGCCTTGTAGATCCACGTCTTTTTGCCCTTCGCCTTTTCCTTCTCGTTGGCCTTGGCCTCATCGAGCGTCACGATAAACACCGGCTTCTTCGCATCACGCGCCGTCGCCAGACGGTCACGTTGCGTCTTGGTAAGCACGGCCTGGGGATTCTGCAGTTCGCCCGTAGACGCCACAATGTGATCAGCCGGCGCCGTGATGCGCACCAGGTAATCGCCAAACTCCAACGCAAATTCGCCCGTACCGAGAAACTGTTTGTTTTGCCAGCCGGTCACGTCCGTATACGCGCACATCCGCGGGAACCATTGAGCCAGCGCATAGAGATGATTTTTGTCTTCTTTAAAAAACTCATAACCCATCCGCGAACGGATCTTGGTGGCGTCGATGATGTTGAAGCTCCAGTCCACCGAGAACGTAATCTTGCCGCCGGGCTTGAGCGGTTGCGGCGGGATGATGCGCATCATTGTCTGGACGATCACGTGTTTGAGCGATTTTCCGGCGGCATCCTTCACCGCCGTGATCTTGTACCCTCCATCAAATTCCTGAGCATTGAGCAGCCCCTCGAATTGGTTGAAGGATTGATCGTTTAATCCCGAAGTGGTGCGCGACTGATGCGCCATCATTTTTGGATCAAACAAGTTTTGATCCAGCTGCATCCACAGATATTCGAGCGTGTCCTTGGAGTTGTTATGATAGGTGATCGTCTCGCTGCCGAAGATGCGGTTGTTCGCCTCATCCAGCTCCACATCGATCACGTAATCGGCCTGCTGCTGCCAATACCCCGGCCCCGGCGCGCCCGAAGCCCGGCGCTGTGCATCCGGCGTGGGCCAGACATCATCGAGTTGCTTAAACGGATCACGCGGCGCAGCCGACGCATCAGAAAACGACAACACAGCCACCAGAGCTGTGCCCAATAAGAGAGGGAGGCGTTTCAACATAGGAAAGGCTCCGATGTACCGGAGCCTCCCCAAAAAAGCAATGCGAGAGATAGCTTAGTCTCTCAGCTTTGCAAGCAAGTGGAGGATCTCGATGTACAGCCACACTAGGGTGACCATCAGTCCGAACGCGCCGACCCATTCCATGTACTTTGGCGCGCCATGTTCAGCACCGTTTTCTATGAAGTCGAAATCGAGCACGAGATTCAACGCCGCCACAATGCAAATGAAAACGCTAATGCCAATGCCGATCGGCCCGGAATCGTGTAGGAACGGAATGGATACCCCAAAAAACCCTAGGATAAACGAGGCGATATAGATGACAAAAATACCTCCGGTGGCGGCCACCACGCCGAGCTTGAAATTCTCCGTTGCTCTGATCAGGCCGCTTTTGTATGCCGCGAGCAAGGCGAAGAGGATTCCAAAAGTCAACCCGGCCGCCTGCGGAACAATCCCCGGATAGATCCTTTCCATAAACGCTGAAATCCCTCCGATGAATAATCCCTCCAAAACCGCGTAAATTGGCGCGGTCACCGGCGCCCACCGGGGCTTGAAAATTGTAGCCATGGCGAAGATGAGCCCTCCAATGGCACCGCCGATTGTAAGCAACCCAACCGGCCCAGAAACAACCAGCTGCCCATCGACCCCCGGGCTGAAGACCATGCTCCAGGTCATCGAAGCGGAAATGAGTAAAAGTAAAAGCAGGGCCCCAGTCTTATGCACCGTACCCATGAGCGTCATCCGATCTTCACCTGTAAGATCGATGTGACGGGTAAACGTATTGTCGTTAAGTGCGGGATTTGCTGTTCTCATCATAATGTTCCTCCTAGTTCCGATTGCATGAACAACGCGCGGGCACAAATACTTAACACATCATACTCTTTTCGTCCATCCCCTCCTTTTGCCTCGCCAGTCGCCGAAGGCTCCGCCACCATCGGCGGCTATGGCTGATGCGCCTTATCTGACTGCGCCGGTGAAAAGTAAAGAGCTGCCCAAGGGCATCCCGTACATCATCGGCAATGAGGCTGCCGAGCGATTTTCCTTCTATGGGATGCGTTCGATTTTGCTGGTGTTTATGACCACTTACCTCATGCAGCCTAGCGGCCAACTGGAAACCTATAGTGATCAGGAAGCTAAAAAATGGGTCCATCGTTTTGTGGCTTCAGCATATTTTTTCCCGGTTATTGGGGCCCTCATTGCTGATGCTATTTGGGGCAAGTACAAAACCATCATCACCCTGTCGCTGGTGTACTGTGCCGGCCACGCTTGTTTGGCATTTATGGGGGTAATGGGGGACACCAAGGGCTGGCTTTTTGGCGGGCTCATTTTGATCGCCATTGGCTCGGGGGGGATCAAGCCCTGTGTATCCGCACATGTGGGCGATCAATTTGGAAAATCCAATGGGCATTTGTTAACCAAAGTATTTGGGTGGTTTTATTTTTCCATCAATTTCGGTGCGTTCATCAGCGGCATGCTCACACCATTTTTACTGGAGGCGACGCCGGATGCGGGCATGGGGGCAAAAGTGTATCCTTACGTGAAATGGATGGTGGGAGAGGTCGCCTCGGGTGAGGTAATGTTTGGACCGCACTACGCGTTTGGACTGCCGGGCGTGTTGATGGCGCTTGCCACGTGGGTGTTTTGGCTGGGGCGCCACAAGTTCATCCACATTCAGGCGGAAGGCAGTCGAAAGTATTTCCGCGAGACGTTTTCGCCGGAAGGTGTAAGGGCAATCGGTCGGGTGAGCATCGTATTTGCGTTTATCATCGTGTTCTGGTCGTTGTTCGATCAGATCGGGACGACTTGGCTGATTCAGGCCAAGAGTTTGGACCGCGTGATTCCTGAGGCTGTGCCTTTAATCGGCGGGCAGGAATTATTGCCGGCGCAGATTTCGGCCGTATTCAACCCGCTTTTTATTCTGCTGCTCATTCCCATATTTAATTACGGGGTATATCCGTTGATCAACAAGGTGTTCCCGCTGACGCCGCTACGCAAGATCGGCATCGGCCTCTTCGTAGCCAGCGCTGCATTCGCTACAGTAGCTTTGGTTCAAATGGCTGTAGATAATGGTCAAACTCCACACATGGGTTGGCAAATCTTTGCCTGCGCATTGCTGACCTCTGCAGAAGTGATGGTGTCGATCACTGGACTTGAGTTTGCCTATACGCAAGCGCCGCGCCAAATGAAGTCATTCATCCTATCGCTATTCCTGCTTACCGTGGCATTGGGTAACGCGCTGGTTGCAGAAGTTACCGCATTGACCACCGATGCTTACGGTCAATCCAAGTTTAGCCTCACGCAGGAACTTTGGTTTTGGGCGGCACTTATCTTGGTGGCGGCGGCCATTTTTGTGCCAGTGGCGCGGTGGTATCAGCCCAAGGAATACCTGCAGGACGAAGCTGATGATGCTGGCTCGGACGCAAATGATACCGATTCGGATGTAACGGAAGCCGGTCCTAGGGCCAAACCGGAGTAAAAAAGACCGTTTTCCCGGAAAAGACCTATTGACACCATGGGGCGTTTCTGGTTCCATCCCGTCCCTTTTCTCGGATTTTTGGCTTATGTATGCAGTATTTGAAACCGGCGGCAAACAGTACCGCGCCTCATCGGGTGATCTCCTGAAAGTGGAGAAACTCGACACTGAAAATGGCGCTTCCGTGACGTTTGACCGCGTGTTGCTCGTAAATAACGACGGCAAAGTCACCGTGGGCGCGCCCACCGTGGCCAACGCCTCAGTGACCGCTGAGGTGGTCGACGCCGAGCGCAAAGACAAAAAAATCCTCATCTTCAAGATGAAACGGCGCAAGACCTACCGCCTGAAGAAAGGCCACCGGCAACGCCATTCGATTGTAAAAATTACCGGCATCAACGCCTAACCCAGGACACACCATGGCACATAAAAAAGGACAAGGTTCCTCTAAGAACGGCCGCGACAGCCACAGCAAACGCCTCGGCCTCAAGCGCGGCAACCAACAACTTGTCGAAGCTGGTACCATCATCGTGCGCCAGCGCGGCACCCAGCATTTCCCCGGGGAAAACGTCGGCATCGGCCGCGACCACACGCTGTTCGCTCTGGCCACCGGTCGGATCCGTTTCGACCGCAACCGCGGTAAGAGCCGGGTGAATGTGGATCCGGTTGAGGTCGTGCAAGGCTAACCCCTCGGCGATACCAATTTCACGGGCGAGGTTCCAGCCTCGCCTTTTTTGTTGCCGCCCCAATTATTGCGTCATGTTCATTGATCAGGTGAAAATCTACGCCCGCGCCGGCCACGGTGGGGCCGGTTGCGTGTCCTTTCGCCGGGAGGCCTTCGTGCCCAAGGGCGGACCCGATGGAGGCAACGGGGGCCGCGGCGGTAACGTGATTCTTGAAGCCAGTCACGACCTGAACAATCTTATCGCACAGTTTTATGTCCCGCGCCTGATCGCCAAAAACGGCAACGGTGGAGAAGGCCAAAAAAAGAGCGGGCACGCCGGCAAAGATCTGCTCATCAAGGTGCCCTGCGGCACGATTGTCTGGAAATTGCCCGATCCGGATCCCGAACCGGACGATCCCGAGCCCCAGCTCGTCCAAGACGCTGGCGGAGAACAGGCGTTGGTGATTGATTTCGACTCCATGGAAGAGGAAGCCGAAGAGGAGGATGAATCCGATAACCCAAAGCTCGCCATCGGCGAAGACGCCGAAATGATCACCGACCTCACCGAGGATGGCCAGCAGTTTGTCCTCTGCACCGGCGGCCGTGGCGGCAAGGGCAATCATCACTTTACCACCTCCACCAATCAGGCCCCACGCCATGCCCAGCCAGGCGAAGCCGGCACAGAAGGACATTACCTCTTCGAGCTGCGCATGGTCGCCGAGATCGGGCTGGTCGGCTATCCCAACGCCGGCAAGAGCACCCTGCTCAACGCCATTTCCCACGCCAAACCCAAGATCGCCCCGTACCCCTTCACCACCCTGCACCCGCAGATCGGCGTGGTGGAAATGGATGGTTGGGAACGCTACACCGTGTGCGACATCCCCGGCATCATCGAGGGCGCCCATAACAACGTCGGGCTCGGCCACGAATTCCTCCGCCACATCCGCCGCTGCGGCACCCTCTGCCTCATCCTTGACATGGCCGGCATCGATGATCGCAAGCCGTGGGACGATTACGAAAAACTTCTGTTCGAGCTAGGGCAATACGATCCGGAGATGCTCAACAAACCGCACTTGGTCGCCGCCAACAAAATGGACGAGGATGCCGCCGGCCCAAACTTGAAGGAATTTCGCAAACGCTTTCCCAAGGTGGAAATTCTGGAAATCATGGCAGCCATCGACGAAGGCGTGCCGGAACTGAAAGAACGATTCCGTCAGGCGGCCCGCGGCTAAACACTTTCACCCACTCTCTATTTCCCCTATCCTCCGCGCCCCATGTTACGAGCTGGTATTGTTGGGCTGCCAAATGTCGGTAAATCCACGCTGTTTAATGCGCTGACCCGCACGCGCAAGGCGGAGTCGGCCAATTATCCGTTTTGCACGATCGACCCCAATGTCGGCGTGGTGATGGTGCCTGATGCCCGGCTCAAGCCGCTGGCGGCGATTGAGGATTCGGCGGAGATCATCCCGGCCGCGGTGGAGTTTGTGGACATCGCCGGGCTAGTGGCAGGTGCCTCGCAGGGCGAAGGCATGGGCAACCAGTTCCTCAGCCACATTCGCGAAGTAGATGCGGTGGTGCAGGTGGTGCGCTGCTTTGAGGACAGTGAAATCCATCATGTCGCCGGCAACGTCGATCCGGTGCGCGATATTGAAACGATCACCACCGAGCTGATTCTGGCCGATCTGGACAGCCTACGCCGACAGATGCCCAAGCTGGAGAAGGACGCCAAACGCGGCGACAAAGAGGCCGCCGCCAAATTCGCATTCGCCCAAAAGCTGGAACCGCATTTGGATGCCGGCAAACCTGCCATCACGTTTGAACTGGAGGAGGACGAACAGCCAATCGCCAAATCCCTGTTTCTGCTGACCGCCAAGCCAACCATCTTCGCTGCCAATGTGCAGGATGGCGACCTTGCCACGGCCGACAGCAACCCGCATGTGGAAACCGTGCGCGCTTACGGCCGTGAACATCACGGCTGCGAAACGGTGGTCATCAGCGCCCAAATTGAAAGTGAGCTAGCCGACCTCGATGAAGACGAGGCGAAGGAATTTCTGGCCGATCTCGGTGTCGAGGAAAGCGGCGTGGGCCTGTTGATTCGGGCCGCCTATCATTTGCTCGGCCTCCGCACCTACTTCACCTGTGGCCCCAAGGAAACCCGCGCGTGGACCATCCACATCGGCGACACCGCCCCACAGGCCGCCGGCGTGATCCACACCGATTTCGAGCGCGGCTTCATTAAGGCCGAGACTGTTGGTTACGAGGATCTGATCGCCAACGGCTCGGTGCTGGGCGCCAAGGAAAAAGGACTCTACCGGCAGGAAGGTAAGGACTACGTGGTGCAGGACGGGGACGTGATCCTATTTAAGTTCAACGTATAATGCCCCGGGGCGCACGGACTATTCGTTAAACCCCTTGGGGCGCTTGGCCGATTCACAGCAGGCCTCCACCGTGGCACGCCGAGCCAAGTTCTGGCCGGGCGGCGTGTCGAGGAACAGCACAAAATCCATCGTTGCGCCAGCCGTGCCGCGTTCGCGCACAAACTTGTTCATGATCCCAACCGGCGTCACCACGCTTTTTCCGAGCACCGGTTCGAGATCAAACTTCAACTTGTCCCCGAAGGAATAGTAAAGCAGCTCACTGCACACCAGTTTGCTTTCATCGGAAAAATCAAAGCCGAAATCGTACGGGCGCCCGTGATAGCGGAAGGCATTACGGATGACCTCCGCCCGTTGCGCATCGGTCAACCGCGGCCGCAACACGGCCACGTAATCTGCGTGCATAGAATGTTCGGCACTGGTGAACACCACGCCCTCGCTTATAGCCTCGAGGATCACACGGGGATTCCCGTGCTCGGGCTGTTGATGCGCCTCACGCGCCTCGGCATCCAATTCGCTGTACTTGATACCGATCGCCTCCAGTTCCTTGGGCGTGCCCACGTACAACGCGCAGTGCGGCCAAAAGCCGGGCAGGAACGCGTTGGATAAATACCAGTTACGCCGCTCAAGGATGATGTCGCCCGGCTGGAGCTGGGTTTGTGCCAGCGTGCGCTGCACGAGGTCCTCCGGGATAAACGGCTCGCGCCGCACAATGCGCGTATCGCCCATGAAGGTGGCCATCATTTTTTGGGCCTCGTAAAACGGCACGTGAACGTCCTGCTCCAGCCGCCGGCCAATCCACGAAAACCACGCGCGCACCGGATTAAGCGCGGTATTCTGCACGGCCTTCTGCCCGCGGGTAATTCGGCTGGCCACCCATTCAAAATCTGGACCTACCACACCCTCGCGCCGCCAGCGGCCGGCGTGCGTTTTGAAATGCTTGCCGTAGGTATCGTACAACGCCAAGTGATGCTGATCGGTCACGCTGTGATAGACCAACTCAAATTGGTTGGGCTCCAGCCAACCCGGTTCGCCTTCGTTGAGCTTGGACCGCGCGGACTCGTTATCGCGATATTTCGCCACGAAGGTCAGCCCCGCTTCCAACGCCACGGCCGCCGCCCCGTACCCGACCAGGAAACACCGATCGCGCAGGGCATCGCCCTGCACTTTCTTGAATCCAATATAAACGCGCGCCAGATGAAGTAGATCTTTGCGGTAGCCCATGTAGCGAATAAACAAATGTCGAATCGCACGGCTTTCGTCCGGCAGATACTCAGCTTCGCCTCCGTCGTTTTCGTTGCGTTCCATGCGGACGACGATCTGCGCGTGCAGGGCATCGGCATCTGCCCGCAACGCGTCCATGCCTTCCGCGAGTTTTTTGAGCCGCAATTCATCGCGCTGAAGTTGCTGTTCCAGTTCCGCCGCCGGCAACTCGGCGAGCAACGAGTGGGCGTTATCAAAGGGGCTCGGCGGCGGCATGGTTAATCTGCCGAGATAAAAACTGCCCGCGCACAACGCCAGCACGCCGGCTACCATCAAGGCCGGCCGCATCCAACCGGGCAATGGCCTTGTGTTTTTGGGTCGCTCCTTCAGCCAATGTCCAATGATCACTAACGAGCCGCCGAGTGCGCCAAAAGTCATCGCGCCCACCAGCCATTGCCACCACCCGGGCAGAGTAGCCGTTGGGTTATTGCGAAATGCCAACCCCACCAGTAACATTCCTAAGCCGGCGGTAAAACCCAGTGTGGTACGCCCGGAATTCCATTCCCAACGCGCTCCCGCCCGCCACAAAACCTGCAACCACCCCAATCCCACGGCCAGCACTACCGTGCCCCACCAAAGCCGCCAACCCAGCACCGAGGAATGCACCCGCCACGGCTCCGCCCATACGAGCATTTGATAGAAGATCTGCGATGCAGCGACAAATCCTAACGCCACCCGACCCAAGCGGGTGAGAGGAGAATGTAAGGGATGCGACATCCGGGCAATAGCCGCTCCGGTGAAAATGCCGAAAGCAGAAAACCCCAGTTGCCCCATCGGCGAAGGAAAGCGCCCCATGAAAAAGCCCGTCAACAGCAGGAGTAACAGCATCAGAGCCGCACTCCATTGCACTAAGGCGTACCACGGCCGCCAAGGGGTTGGGGGGTCCGGGATGGACATTACGGCACTCTAGTCCAGCCGCGGCCAAAACCCAATATTGAAATCACGGCAACAGTCCGGGATTGACCGGTGCCTGCTGCATTTCTAGTTTTAGCCCGTTATGGAGGTTCGCTTGGTCACGTCCGTTTGCAACACCGGCTACGGGG
>Ga0208624_1001078_pt1 | contig 13315 bp, 9 predicted proteins | sample Knorr_S23_td_DCM_FD_185607 | JGI IMG/M metagenome (GOLD analysis project Ga0208624, IMG submission 185607) | Marine microbial communities from Southern Atlantic Ocean transect - Knorr_S23_td_DCM_ad_71m_LV_A (SPAdes) (version 2) | ecosystem: Environmental > Aquatic > Marine > Oceanic | place...
GGTGACATGGCATGCCATACCGCTAACCTTGCCTACATGGGTTGCAAACTCACCCAGCCAAACTGGGTGGAGCCAATCACTGTTGGCCCTGTTAATCCCGAGACTTTCCCTGCTTGGGCAATTGTGAAATTGAAATTTCCCGCCATCAAAGGCCGCGGACCCGTGGACTTTTTCTGGTACGAAGGCAAACAGGACGGCAAAAAGAAACTGCCGCCCGCGGAGCTTTTCCATGGCAACCGTCCGCCCAACAGCGGCTCGCTGATTGTAGGCTCCAAGGGAATTCTTTATTCGCCTAACGATTATGGTTCCAGTTGGCAACTCCTTCCCGTGGCCGGTGGCACCAAGGTGCCTGAATACAAGAAGGTTGACCCTGTACTCGCCCGCAACAACCGCGGTGACGTGGGGATGAAAATCGAATGGGCCGAGGCCATCAAGGCCGGCAAACCTGAGATTGCCCTGAGTAACTTCAACCACGCCGGTAACTTCACTGAAGCCATTCTCATGGGCAACATCGCCATGAAGGTGGGTGAAGGGTTCGACTGGAACGCCGACAAACTCAGTTCCTCCAACAAAAAAGCCACCGCGCTGGCCACCAAGGACTATCGGAAGGGCTGGGAGATTTAATTCATGCGTATCTTTTTCACACTGGCTCTGTTAACCGGGCTGCTGAATTCGGTTTGGGCCGATAATAAGAAACCCGCCTTGGCCGGCGTGTATGTTGGCGTGGTGGAAGGCGACAAAGCTCGAGCCATTCTGAAAGCCGACGGCACCATGTTCGTGTATCCTAATGACGACGAACCGGGGACAGTATTGCGTGGTTTCTGGAAAGCCGATGGCAACACCGTGACAGCCAAGCTCGCCTTCGTTGATGGGGACCAAGGCACGGTGGTGTTCCATCGTGATGGCGCCGACCTAATTCTGAGGAAAATCATCAATCCGGACGGTGAAGTGAACGAACTCACGGCACCGCACTTTGCTAAGAAAAAGGCCTTGGCGGACAAAGGGCCCGCCGGCATTTACACCGGCGAGTTTGATGGCGAGGGAATGCAGGTTGAATTGCAGCCAAACGGCCACACCTCAGTTCGGTCGGCGGAAGACCCGAATGAAGGGGAGATTTACACCGGTACTTGGAAGGTGGCCGATACCGGTTTGCTGATCAGTGTTGAAACTGAATGCGGCGATGGAGCTAAGGTTTTCGCGCAAACCACTGATCGCGGATTCAAGATTCTTAAGGTGGATTCACCAGATGGAGTGGAAACCTACGAAGACGGTGCGCGGCTTAAACGCCAAAAACGCGGCAAAAAGGAGCAGACCGACACTCAATAAATTATCCTCAACGGGCTACCCAACCACGCCTGTTTACCCCGCCTTCGGGCGGGGTTTTTCGTGTTATTAACTGTTTATTCACAAAATGGCATAATGGTTGCTCAAATAACCCCGAGAATTTTACGCTAAGGAGAAGGCTGGAAAATGTCAGAAAAAACGCCTAAAAGGCGTCTTTTCCGCATTAGGCCGTACCGGTGCAGGGTAAAAATGTCCATATCAAGCGACATCAAGGATAAGACCGCTTTATTGAAGGAGCTAGTGGAGCTGCGGCTGGCCGCCCGGGGTGGCTCGGTGCGGGCACAATATTTATTGGGTATCAAACTGGGCACGGCCGAAAACAGCCCCAAGGAAGTCGCCGAGGCCGTCAAATGGTATCGCCAAGCTGCTCAACAGGATTTTGCTCCAGCGCAAAACAATCTTGGGCTTTTGTTGGCTGGAAAACGATTGGAGAGCCCTCAGCTAGAGGAGGCTGTTAAATGGTTTCGCCGTGCCGCACAGCAAGGCATGGCCGCCGGCCAATGGAATTTGGCACGCCATCTTTGGCAGGGCGAGGGCGTGGTAAAGGATTTAACCGAGTCCTACGAATGGACCCGGAAGGCTGCCGAACAAGATGTGGCGGCAGCTCAAAACCGCCTAGGCATTTGTCTCTCCGAGGGGCTCGGGGTGGAGCCGGATGAAACCGAGGCCGTCGGCTGGTTTCGCAAGGCGGCCGAGCAGGGATTGACCGCGGCCCAACACAACCTCGGCATTCGTCTGCGCCACGGTCGTGGCACAGCGGCCGAACCGGATGTGGCCCGGGATCTTCTTCAGCAGGCGGCTAAGACAGGCTTCAGCGAAGCGCAATTTGCCCTCGCGGAAATGTGTGCCGCCGGAGAAGGCGGCGATCATGATGAAGGCGCGGCTAGCCGTTGGTATCGAAAGGCGGCTGAGCAAGGCCATGTGACCGCCCAAAACAATCTCGCCCTGCGCCTGATCGAAGCGCGCGGCACCACGCCTGATCCCGCGGAGGCCATTCGCTGGTACGGTGCGGCGGCACAACAAGGATGCGTGCCCGCGCAGTACAATCTTGGCCGACATTTGGTGGAAGGCAATGGCGTGCCGATGAACGCCGAAATGGGCGCGCATTGGCTCCGGTTGGCCGCGGTGGCGGGGCACACCGAGGCACAGTATTGTTTGGCCGGCGTGTATGACGACGGAACCCTCCTAGGGGATAGCTCGGAAAAGGCGCAAGCCGAGGCCTACAAGTGGTATCGAAAGGCGGCTGAGGGCGGTAAGGTAGAGGCGCAGTTTGCCGTGGCCGTGGCATTGGAGCGCGGCGAAGGCTGCGAGCCGGATCCGGAGCATGCGATTGATTGGTACACCTTGGCCGCGGAAAACGGCCATGCCACCGCACAGTTTAACATTGGAGTGCTGTACTTACAGGGGCGCGGGGTGATCCCGGATGATGTTCGGGCTGCGGAGTATTTTCGCCAAGCCGCCGAACAGGCCGTGGCGAGTGCGCAATGTAACCTCGGCGCCCTGTACGAGCGCGGGCGCGGTGTGGAGGAAAGCCCGGAGTCGGCCCTACGTTGGTACGCCTTGGCGGCCGAGCAGGGTTTGCCGCGTGCACAGTATAACCTCGCGGTGATGCTTCACACCGGCCGCGGTGGAGAGGCGGATTTATCAGGAGCCATCGAATGGTACCAGCGCGCGGCGCGACAGGGCCATGCCTCGGCGCAGTATGTGTTGGCTTCCCTGTATCAACACGGTGAAGGCGTGGAGGCCAACGAGGCTGAGGCGGCCAAATGGTTTAAGGCAGCGGCCGCGCAGGGCGTGGCCGCTGCGCAGTTGTTACTGGCCGATTGTTATTTGCGCGGTCGAGGCGTACCGGAGGATTATGTGCTGGCTTACGTGTGGTTTAACCACGCCGCAGCACAAGGGCTAGATATCGCGTCCAAATACAAGCGGCTGACCGAACGTTGCATGACGCCCGATCAAATTGCTTCGGCGCAGGAAAAGACCCGCACCATGGCCGCGGCCTAGCGCGTCAGCACGGGGTGTCGTCGGGCGCGTTGATAGAGATCGCGCCAGTCTTTGGAGCCGTCGTTCACCAGCAGATGGCAGGTCACGCCGGGTTCAAAGTAGGGGAGGTTGCTGGGCTTCATGAATTTCCGCAGCATATAATTCACGTTGCCGTTGCTGCCGATGTAGAGCTTGCGGCCGTCGGGCCAGCGGGTTTCCAGTAGACGTGCGGGTTCGGGGCGTGCGGGCGGTTTGGGCACTTTGTATTGGTTGATGACTTTCCAATCGAGTTCCACGCCCAGACCGGGGGTATTGGGGATGGTGGTGAACCCGTTGCGCACCTCGACGTTTTGTTTGGTGGGTTGGGCGGCGTACAACTGGAAACAGGTGACGGCCGGCCAGGTGGCATGGCTAAGGACGGCGCCGAATTGCCGCGACCATGCGCCGGTGATTGAGCTGCCGACGAGCTGTAGCCAGAAGGGCATGTCGGCCATGGCGGCAATGCGGCCGGCAGTCATGACCCTGGTGGCGCCTCCGCCCACGACAAAACCGTCGCACACGCGCTGGCGGATGGCGACGACAGGCGAGGGATTGCCGTAGTGCATGGCCACCGCAGATTTGGTTTCCCGCCGGATGCGTTGATTGCCGGGGATATCTCCCTGCGGGATGGGGGTTTCCACCATCTTGCTGATGGGATATTGCTCCACTGCCTTGAGGATTGGGATGCCGCGTTCGGCGTCGAGCAGGGTATCGTTGTAATCAAACGTGATCGAAAACCCTTTCGGCGCGGCGGCGTTGCCTTGCTTGGCTTGTTCCCAGATATCATACCACGGGCGGCCTTTGGTTTTGAAGGCGGTGTATCCGGCGGCGGCAGCGGATTTGGCTTCAGCGGCGACGTCTTCCGGCGGCAGATCGATATCCCACCAGGCCACCGGTGTACTTTTGTTTATTTGTTTACCAAGCAGCGCGTGGATGGGCACATCCATGGCCCGAGCAACGGCGTCGAAGCAGGCCATTTGTAAACCGGCACCGAGTTCGTCATCCCACAGAAGAGCGGCGGCGTTTTTGCCCTTTGCGAAATTCACGTCCTCATCGCTGGTGGCACCCCAAGTGTAGTACAGCATGGTCTCGCCAAACCCGATTATTCCATTGGCCAGCTCCACCTCGCAGATTTCCGAGTACACCCAATGCGGCAATTCGCGGGCCATATTGCGGGCGGGCACGGGGCGATACGGAAGGGCAACGGTGGTGCGGCGAATGTGTTTGATGCGGAAGCCCGGTTCGGTGCGGCCGGGGCGCGCGGCGGGTTGTAGTCGGTCCAGACCGGTCAGGGGCGCGGCTGCAGCGAGGGAGGCAGTGAGCAGCCAGTTTCTGCGGGAAAGCATGGGGTGATGGTAACGGGTGCGTGACGACTGTCACGGATTTCCTTTTGACCGGCGACTGCCTGAAAAGGTTCGTGCCCGGCCGGTATTCATCGTAAAAGCGGGCAACGTGAAGATGTTGCGTGATCCATTTCTGCATTTCCCGCGCGCCACCCTGTGTGGGTTGCTGGCGGCCTGCGGGATTTCAGTGTGGATGGCCAACCTCGAAGTGGACACGGAGATGAATGATCTGCTCTCGGGCGATCAACGGAACCTGCAAAGCTACGAGACGGCGCGGGAGGTGTTGGGGGAGACTGTGCCGATTGCGGTGAGCCTAGATTGCGGTGAGGTGTATTCGCCGGCGGGGCTGGAATTGGTCCGCGAGGTGACTTGGGCGCTCGGCAAGGTGCCCGGAGCGGTGACCGAAGTGACCAATGTGCAGGGCAGGGTGTTTTCTATCACTAACGTGCACAGTTTAGTGACCGCCCAGCGGCCCGTGCGGCAGGGATTTGGGTTGGCCTGGAAAAATATTGTACCTTCGAGGCTGGATGCCGCGGGGATGAGCGAGCTGCGGCATTGGTCGCAGGAGCATCCTTATGCCCGGAATATTTTGGTGGCGGAAAACGGCCGGCACACGGTGATCCTAGCCAATTACACTCGGCCGTTGGTGACACCGGAAGAACAGGCGGTGTTTGACCAGGAAATCGGCACGGTGTTGGAAGAGTTCCGGCAGCGCGGCTATTCGGTGAACGCGATCGGGTTGCCGTTGATTGAGCATGAAATTCGAACCGCCGTTAAGGCGGATGCCGTGCGGTTTGTGCCGGCGGCGTTGGGGTTGTTATTGGTGGTGCTGACCATCACCTTTCGTCGGACACCGCGCCTGATGGTTTATGTGCTGGCGAACCAAGTGATGGGGTTGGTGTTGTTACCGGCGCTGTATCAGTTGTCCGGTCAGCAGCTGAATATTTTCACGGTGTTGTTGGTGCCGTTGTTGAGCGCGGTGCATCTCACGCTGTTGACGCATGTGGCGACCTCGTTTCAGCGGGCCTGGTTGGCCGGCGAAGAGGCGACGGCGGCAGTGAAATCAATGGGCCGGGAAGTGCTGCGCGCCAGTGGGTTTGCGGCACTGACGACCATCACGGGATTGCTGGCCTTGCTGGCCAGTGATGTGGAGCAATTGCGCGAATTCGGTGTGCTGGGCGCGAGTGGGATTGCGATGTTGTTCGGGCTGACTTTCGGGCCGGGCTTGGCATGGTTGCCGTTGTTGTTTGCAAACCGATCTGCTTCTCAAGCTAAACCAGTGCCTGACGGCGAACCGGATGCGGATCACTCCAGTTGGCGGGCTTGGGCGGATCGGATGCAGGCGGTGCGCCAGCCGATGGCGGTGTTGCTGGTGTTGAGCGCGGTGTTGCTGGTGGTGGGGTTGAGTCAGGTGCGGACGGATGTGCGAGCAGTGGAGTTCCTGAACCGCGCCAGCCCCACGCGCGTGATGATTGAGGAAATGGATGAAGCCTACGGCGGGATCAACGTGGTGCAGGTGCAGGTGGATTCGGGAATGACGAACGGGTTGAACAATCCTTATTTCCTGCAATACCTCGATTCGGTGCATCAGATGGCGGCGCGCGAGCCGGGGGTGACGGCGGTGTATTCCTACACGCAATTGATGGCGGCGATTAACGAGGTATGGGAAGGCGGCCGGGAAGGGACGTTTCGTTTACCGGAAAATCCGCTGATGACCGCGCTCTTTTCCGGCCTTGTGACTTCGCAGAAAGAGCAGTTGCCGTTTCTGACGATGTTGTGCGACACCAATTTTCAAACCGCCCAGCTCACTCTGCGCACGCGCGATATGCCGAGCAGCGAATATCTGAATCTCCTGGAGCGCGTGGAAACCGAAGCGCGCGCCGCAGCGCCAACCAATGTGACAGTCTCCGCGGAAAACGGCATTCGCAGCATCCTCGAAGCAGACCGGAGGATTGTGCGCAGCCAACGCCGTAGTGTGGGATGGTCCGTGGGCGTCATCGGCGTGATTCTGACCGTGCTGTGGCGGTCGGTTGGATTGGCCGCGCTGGCGTTGGCGGTGAATTTGTTGCCGGTAGGAATGATCATTGCCCTGCAGGGGTTTACCGGTGTGCCATTGAATTCGATCACCATCATGGTGGCGGCCATCGCGCTGGGCGTGGCGGTGGATGATACGATTCATTTTATCACGCATTGGCGGGATGAACGGCAGGCGGGTGCGAGTCCAGCCGAAGCTGCCCGATCGGCATTGCGGGTGAAAGGGCGGCCGATATTGGCGACCACCATCATTCTGGTGGGCATGATGATGGTGTTTTGGGTGTCCGTCTTTCCACCGGTGGTGCATTTCGGGCTGTTATTGGCGGTGGGACTGGCCGGGGCGTTGCTGGCGGCGCTGGTGCTTTTACCGGTGTGGCTGGGGCGGGGGGAGCATAAGTAATGCTGGACGATGAGGGGTGTCTGGGTAGATTTCGGCCGCCTGTTTGTAACAGACCCAACGACGCAGGTGACCCCTTTTAGGGGATTTTTGGCCAAACATAATGAATAAACTCACACCACCGCGGGGCTATACGCAGGCGGATACCGAGGCGCGCCGGCTCTGGTTGAAGGAGCAGACAGGGCACGCGATGCCGGAGTTTGCCCTGGATGAACCGGATAACCTCAAGGGCCTGATCGAGAATCACGTGGGCTTCGTAGGCCTGCCGCAAAGTGTGTCCGGCCCGCTCAAGATCGATGGCACCTACGCGCAGGGCGATTTTTATGTGCCGTTGTGCACGGTGGAAGGCACGTTGTCGCTTTCCATGACGCGCGGCTTCTATCTCACGCACCGCAGCGGCGGCATCAAAACACGGCATGTGAAGCAGGAGCTATCGCGCGCGCCGGTGTTTCGCTTCAGTGAAATCGAGCAGGCACTCGAGTTCGTGAAGCAGGTGGATTCGCATTACGATGAAATCAAGGCGGCCGCTGAGAGCACCACGCGCCACGGCAAGCTGCTGCGCATCGACAAGATCCCCATCCATAACCGAGTGATTCTGGATTTCATTTACGACACCGCAGAGGCCGCTGGCCAAAACATGGTCACGCTTAGCACTGACGCCGCCTGCCGGTACATTGTGGAGAATCTCTCCAACGGCACGCCATACCGCTATCTGGTGGAAAGCAATTTCAACGCGGACAAAAACCCTGCGCAACGCAGCCTCATGAAAGGCCGCGGGCATCATGTGATTGCCAGCTTTCAGGTGCCCAATCGGGTGCTGAAAAAGCTGTTGCGCGTCTCGGCTGATGAGATTTTGGAGGCGTTGGTGGATAAACATCTCGGCTCGCAGATGGCCGGCCTGCTGGGAATGAACCTGCACGTGGCCAATGCGCTGGCGGCATTGTATCTGGCGCTGGGGCAGGATGTGGCCTGTGTGGCGGAGAACGCCATCGGCATTGCCACCTACGAAAAACGCGGTGAAGATTTGTACGCCACGCTCAGCATGCCGAGCCTTACGGTTGGCACGGTGGGCGGCGCCACACGGTTGAATGCGCAGCACGGCAACCTGCAGTTGGTGGGCTGCGCTGGCGGACAGTATTCCTCGCGTAAACTGGCGGAGATTATTTGCGCCTCGGCACTGGCACTGGAGATTTCATTGGCGGGCGCGATTGTCAGCAACGAGTTTGCTGAGGCCCACGCGAAATTCGGGAGATAAGGTTGTCGACCTTTCAGGACAAGCTGAAGCAAGCAGAGCTGGACCCGGAATACGCGTACCTGAGGCGTGATCCGCGCGGGGTGACCGCGTTCTGGCATAAGTGCTTTGAGCTCTTCTGCCGTGCGCTCTTCAACCTCTGGTGTCCGGCCAAGGTGGAGGGTCGCGAGAACCTGCCGAGTGCGCCGTTCATCTTTTGTAGCAACCACTGCAGCCACATGGACAGCGCGGCCTTGATGTATGCTGGCGGGGAGGATTTCGACCAGTACGGCATGGTGGCGGCGAAGGATTATTTCTTCGATAACAAGAGCCGGAACAATTTTCTCTCCCGCCTGATGAACCTGATCCCGGCCGATCGCGGCGCGTCGCGCGAGAGCATCGTGCGGTTGATGCTGGCCTGTCGGGAATTCACCTCGCACCGGAATCGCAGCATCATCATTTACCCCGAGGGCACGCGGTCGCAGTCCGGCGACATGGCGACCATGAAAAAAGGCGCGGCGATGATTGCCACCGAGCTGAATCTGCCCATCGTGCCGGTGTATATCGACGGTACCTACCGCGCTTATCCCAAGGGCGTGAAGATCATTCGCCCGACGCGGGTGCGCATTTATATTGGCGAAGCGATTGACCCACACCGTTTTGCTGAGGAAAATGGCGGCGGACGGTCGATCTACACGGCCATCACCACCGAAATGGAATCACGCATTCGCAAGCTGAAGGAACTGCATGGCTGATACAACTGTGCGGCACATGAAATGGTGGGGCTGGGGCAACGAGGACGTCACCTTTAGCGATGCTGACAAGCCGAAGCTGTGGCCGTACCTCAAGGGCGAGCTCGGCTTGGTCGATGATCATCGCACGCCGCCGGTTTCCTTTGAGGAAATCGATCTGCCGGCGGCCAAGACAAATGCTCCCTTCACCACGGCGCTGGAAACCGCATTGGAGGCCGATCAATTATCTGCCACCAAAAAGGATCGTCTGGTGCATGCGGCCGGCAAGGCCTTTCGGGATTTGTTCCGGCTGCGCCGCGGGCAGGTGGATTTTGCGCCGGACCTCGTAGTTTATCCCGGCAGCGAAGAGGACGTGGTGTCCATCGTGAAGGCCGCGCATGAGCACAATACAGTGCTCATTCCTTTTGGCGGCGGCTCCAACATCGCTGGTTGTTTGGAACCTAAGGATCGCGAAAACCGATTCATTGTCAGCCTCGACATGTGCCGCATGCATCGGGTGCTGGAGGTAGATAAAAAATCCCTGATCGCCCGCATTCAACCAGGCGTGTACGGGCCGCACATGGAGGAACAACTGGAGGCCGAAGGCGTGACGCTGGGGCATTTCCCCGATTCCTTTGTGCATTCCACACTCGGCGGTTGGGTGGCTACGCGTTCGGCCGGCATGCAGAGTGACAAGTACGGTAAGATTGAGGACATGGTGATCGCCCTGCGCATGGTGACCCCCAGCGGCACAATCGTTACCCGCACGGTGCCCAATTCCTCCAACGGCATTGACGTGCGTCGGTTGTGCGTGGGCAGCGAAGGGATTCTGGGAGTGATCACCGAGCTCACCATGCAGGTGCACCGGTTGCCGGAGTACAAGGTGTTTGAGGGCTGGTTGTTTCCGGATTTCGAGAGCGGTGTGGCGGCGATTCATGAATGCATGCGCATGGGCATTATGCCGATGATCACGCGGTTAAATGATCCGGGCAAAACGGCCCTGAGTGCGGCATTCAAAAAACCGGACACGGGCTTGAAGGCGCAGATCGGCGCTGCGCTGAAATGGTATCTGCGCACGATCAAGGGATTCGACTTTACCCAGTGCTGCATGATGACCACCGCCTGCGAAGGGGATTACGATACCTTCCATCAGCAACGCCGGGAGTCCGCTTATATTTTCAAACGCCACCGCGGCGTGTGTCTGGGCGAAGGGCCGGGCCGCTCTTTTCAGGAGGCAAAATATGATTTTCCGCATGTGCGCGATTATCTCATGAACCGCGGCGTGATGGGCGATGTGAGTGAGACGGCCACCACTTGGGACAATTTGCTGACGCTCTACACCCACACGCTGGAAAATATTCGCCAAGCCATTCGCGACACCGGCGCGGATCCGTGGGTGGGCTGTCACATCAGCCACAACTACCATACCGGCGCGAGCCTCTACTTCACATTCGGCTGTCGCCAGATCGAGGGGCGCGAGTTGGATCAATATTTGTACGTCAAGAAAGCCGCGGAAGATTCCTTCATGGAACACGGCGGCACGGTTAGTCATCACCATGCCGTGGGCTCCGAACATCTACCGTGGATCGAGGCGGATTTATCACCCGCCGGCGTCAAGGCCGTGGCGGCACTCAAGGGCGGACTCGATCCCAAGGGCGTCATGAACCCCGGTAAGATCATCCCGGGCGAACATCCGTTAGCCGAATGGGGCTTGACCGAAGAGGTCATTCAATCTTTCAAGAAGGGCAACTGATGTTTGCCGGCCAAACCGTCATAATCACCGGAGCCTCATCGGGCCTCGGCCGCCAACTGGCCCGCGATCTCGCCTCCTGTGGTGCACGTTGTGTGCTGCACGGCCGTCAGGAAGCGGAGTTGGAGGAAACCGCCACGATCTGTAAGGAGGTCGGTGGCGAAACACTCACGGTCATCGGCGATGTTACCCAGCCCGAGGATTGTGGTGCTCTGGTGGAGGCCGCGGTCAACAAGTTTGGTGGGGTGGACATTTATCTCTCCAACGCCGGCCTCAGCATGTGGGCGCCGTTTGAAGAGGTGAAAGACCTGAATATTTTCCGCCGACTGATGGAGGTCAATTATCTCGGAGCCGTGCATGGCATGCATCATGCCCTGCCGCATCTCAAGAAAAGCCGTGGCCAATTCGCCGCCATCGCCAGCATCCAAAGTCGCATGGGCGTGCCTAGCCACACCGGATACGTGGCGAGCAAGCATGCGCTGGAAGGGTTTTGCGAGGCGTTGCGGTATGATCTGGAAGGCACGGGAATCAATGTGCTCACCGTGCACCCGCATTGGATCCGCGGCACGCAACTGCGCGCCAATGCCTGTTCGGCCGATGGCTCGCTGGTCGGTGACGGCCGGCGTTCGCACACCAGTGAATCCATCTCCGCCGAGGAATGCTCGTTGGCCGTGCTCGATGCCTTGCGCCGGCGGGACCGGGAATTGGTAGTGCCCGCCAAGCTGCGGTTGGTGCCTTGGCTGAAACTCCTCTGGCCGGGCTTGTTACGGCGCAAGGTGCGCGGCAAGGTCACCGGGCAGGGCGATACGGAGTAGCGGTCATGCCTGAGCCAACCGTGCCAACGCTCTCGTATCGGTTTGCCCGGTTTACCTTTAGCGTGTTCTTCCGCATTTGGTTTCGCTGGAAAGTGCTCCATCGCGAACGGGTGCCGGCAGAGGGCGGCGTGATTCTTGCCTCGAACCACGTCAGTTATCTGGACCCGGTGTACGTGGTCAGCGCCTTGGAACGCATGGTCGTGGGGTTGGCGCGCGAAAGTGCTTTCAACGTGCCTTTGGGCGGCCGCATCCTGCGCAGTTGGCGGGTCATTCCCGTGGATCAAACGGGAACCGGCCGCGGACTGAAGACATTTCTTTCACGCCTGCGCGGTGGAGATGCGGTGATTATGTATCCCGAGGGCACCCGCTCGCCCACCGGCCAGATTCGCGAACCGCAGCCGGGGATTGGCCTGATCATTATCAAAAGCACCGCGCCGGTTGTGCCCATCAAATTATTCGGGGCCTACGAGGCGTATGCGCGGCATTATTGGCTACCCCGGCCGTATCAGGTGCAAATAAAGTTTGGCGAACCGATCGACTTCGCCGACCTTCGGGCCGAGGCAAAACAGACAAAGGATAAGGAACGCCTCAAGGAAATCTATCAACAGGCCGCCACCGATCTGCTGCACGCTATCGCACAGATCGAGCCCGGTCCCGACCAAGAAGCATCATGAAAATCACTATCCATTCCGGAAACTGGGAGGAACTCGACATCGACGCGCTGGCCGTGCTGCAGGCAGCCAACGCCACACCGAACGCAGCGCTGGACGCCCGCCTGGGCGGATTGCTCGGCGAATTGCGCGACAACGGCGAATGGACCGGCAAAGCCGGCCAATGCACGCTGATCCATCGCGTGCCCGAGTCCTCCGTGCAACGCCTCTTTCTCTTGGGCGTCGGTGCCGAGCCGATGCCGCGTCATTGGTTTGCCGCCGCCGGCCAAGCCGTGCGCCAGGCCGCCAAGGCCCAGTGCCGTTCCGTGGCCATTCTCCTGCCTGAAGGCACGGATGCCCGGCTGATGGCCGAAGGCGCCATCTACGGCATGCACCGGCCGAGCGGTTACAAGGATCAGAAGCCGTGGCCCGTGGAGGAGGTCATTCTTTTGGCCGGCGCGGAACCGGTGGAAGCCGATCGCGGGCAGCTCACCGCCGAGGGCATCAATCTCGCCCGCGAGTTGGTTGAGATTCCCGCCAACGATCTGGGCCCGGAGGAATTTGCCATGCGCGCTGCTCAGGAAGGCGCGGCGGCCGGTTTGGAAGTGGAAGTGTTTGACGAAACGGCCCTCGCCGAAATGGGCGCCGGCGCGCTGCTGGCTGTGGGCCAAGGTTCGGTGCGTCCGCCGCGCCTCGTGCGTCTGAGTTACGTGCCCGAAAATCCTACGAGCAACGATCACCTCTTTCTCGTCGGCAAAGGCATCACCTTTGACACCGGAGGAATTTCACTCAAACCGGGGGCCAACATGGACGAAATGAAAGCCGACATGTCCGGTGCAGCGGCCGTGATCGGCGCCATGCGTGCGATCGCGTCGCTCGGGCTCGGCGTGAAGGTCACCGGTTGGGTGCCGGCCGCGGAAAACATGCCCAGTGGCACCGCGCAACGCCCCGGTGACGTGCTCACGACCTACAGCGGGACCACCGTCGAGGTTCTCAAC
>Ga0208624_1001081_pt1 | contig 13295 bp, 11 predicted proteins | sample Knorr_S23_td_DCM_FD_185607 | JGI IMG/M metagenome (GOLD analysis project Ga0208624, IMG submission 185607) | Marine microbial communities from Southern Atlantic Ocean transect - Knorr_S23_td_DCM_ad_71m_LV_A (SPAdes) (version 2) | ecosystem: Environmental > Aquatic > Marine > Oceanic | place...
TGTAGGTATTAGCAAAAAGGCTAGGGATTTTGCTGCTAGGCTTTCATCCCCTCTAGCAATTATTGAAAAAAGAAGATCAGATAATAGTGGAAATGTAGAATTATTAAATGTAATCGGTGATGTTAATGGCAAAACAGCCTTAACATTTGATGATGAAATTGATACAGGCGGGTCACTAGTCCAAGCTATTGGTGCGTTGACAGCATCTGGAGTAAATGAAGTATATAGTTGTGCTACACACGGAATTTTTTCTGGAAATGCTATTGAAAAATTAAGTTCAATAGAAATTCTTAAAGAAATAGTTGTTACAGATACGGTTAGAAAAAAAGAAGGTAATGGTAAAATTAAATACTTATCAATATCATCTTTAGTCGCTGAGGCAATTTCTAGAATCCAAAGCGGAAGATCTGTTGGAGAATTATTTAAATAATTTAATTTTTGAGGAAAAATGGGCTTATTATCAAAGATTTTAGGTGATCCTAATAAAAAAATAATCGAAGATCTCCAAAGAATAGTAAATGAAATCAATGATTCTGAATCAAAATTTGAAAAAATGTCAGATGATCAGCTCAAAAATTATTCCAATAATCTTCAGGAAAAATCACTAGAAATAAACATTGATGAACTAATCGTTGAATCATTTGCATTAGTAAGAGAATGCTCCAAAAGAGTGATAGGTTTAAGGCATTATGATGTACAACTAATGGGCGGAATTGTGTTACATCAAGGAAAAATTTCAGAAATGAAAACTGGTGAAGGTAAAACCTTAGTTGCAACATTACCAACATTTTTAAATTCACTTGGCAGTAAAAATGTACATGTTGTCACAGTCAATGATTATTTAGCTAAAAGAGATGCTGAATGGATGGGGCCAATATATAAATTTCTTGGACTAACTGTTTCTTGCCTGCAGAATAATGAATCTTTCGAATTTGATTTTGATGAAAAAACAAAAATAGGAAAGATGTTAAAAATTGAAAGAAAAGATGCATATGAATGTGACATTATCTATGGCACAAATAATGAATTTGGATTTGATTATTTAAGAGATAATATGACCATAGATCCTAAATCAAAAGTTCAATCTGATCTATCTTTCGCAATAGTGGATGAAGTTGACAATATTTTAATTGATGAAGCAAGGACACCCCTAATAATCAGTGGCCCTGCAAAAGATAGGTCAAATGAATATAGGCAATATTCTGTTGTTGCTAGATCGCTTTCTGAAGAAAAAGATTTTGTTGTTGATGAGAAATTTAAAAATATTAATTTAACTGAAGAAGGAATAAGAAAAGTAGAAGTCAAACTTAATATTAATAATTTATATGATATTGAAAATTCTGAAATTACACATTTCGTAGAAAATGCATTAAAAGCACAATTTATTTTTAAAAAAAATAAAGAGTATGTTGTCAGAGACCAGCAAGTTGTTTTAGTTGATGAATTTACAGGAAGGTTAATGCAAGGAAGAAGGCTTTCTGATGGTCTACATCAAGCTATTGAAGCTAAAGAAAATGTAAAAATTCTTGCTGAGTCAGTAACATATGCAACAATTACTCTTCAGAATTTTTTTAGAATGTACAAAAAATTATCTGGAATGACTGGTACTGCACTTACAGAAGCTGAAGAGTTCTTCAAAATATATAAATTAGATGTTGTTGAAATTCCAACAAATGCTGATATGTTGAGAATAGATTCACCTGATCTAATATTCAATAATGAAAAATCCAAACTAAACTTTTTAATAAATAGAGTTTCTGAATTAAGAAAAAATAGTTCACCTGTTTTAATAGGTACCACTAGTATTGAGCAATCAGAAACAATTAGTGAATTATTAAGAAAAAAAAGTATTCCTCATAACGTTTTAAATGCCAAATTTCATGAAAAAGAAGCAACCATCATATCTGAAGCTGGTAAGCCTGGAGCTGTGACTGTAGCAACAAATATGGCTGGCAGAGGTACTGACATTGTTCTTGGCGGATCATTCAATGATACTAAAGAATGGAAAAACGATAACGCATTAGTTGTAGAAAAAGGAGGACTATTCGTAATTGGTACTGAAAGGCACGAAAGTAGAAGAATTGATAACCAGCTGAGGGGTAGATCTGGAAGACAAGGTGATCCGGGGGATACACAATTTTTAATATCTTTAGAGGATGACCTAATGAAGAGATTTGGAGGAGAGAGAATAAAAAGTATGATGGACTTTGTTGGTATGGAAGATGATTCCCCAATGGAAAATAAACTTCTAACTAAAGCTGTTGAAAATGCTCAATCAAAGGTAGAAGGTTTTAATTTTGAAATTAGAAAATCTTTAGTTGAGTATGACGATGTCATGAATAAACAGCGGGAAATAATATATGAAATGAGAAATAATGCGCTATCTGGACAACATGAATTTAAAACATGGGAAAATACAATAAATGACAATCTAAACACATTTCTTGAAGATCATAAAAATAACACTGATATAAATAGATTTTCCCAAGACATAAAACAAATTCTTGTAATGGATAGTTATGATGAAAATAAACAACTTAATGATTATATTCATGAAAGGTTAAGTTTCTTTGAAGAAAACTTCGGTGAAGAAAAATTATCATCTTCTATTTCGTCTTTGCTTATGAGGTCAATTGACTCTTTATGGGTAGAGCATTTAACTACAATGGATAATATGAGGCAAGGGATTGGGCTACAGGCAGTTGGTCAGAGGAATCCATTAATTCAATATAAAAAGACAGGATTTGAACTTTTTGAAAACCTGTTAGAAAGAATAAATAGAGACGTAAGTATTAATTTATTACCTTTCTCTGCTTCTATTGAAAAAAAGCCAAATGTTGCTCAAAAAACTCAAGTGAAAATAAATTTGCAAACAAATTCAAAAATTGGACGAAATGATCCATGTCCATGTGGAAGTGGAAAAAAATACAAGAAATGTTTTGGCACGAATGATTGTGGCTTATGATTGGAAATTCATTATTAATTAAAAATAATCAAAAATTTGAAAAGACTAATTTTGAAATAATTAAAGATGTTTTTTTAAAAATTGATAATTTAAATAAGAACGATTTATCAAATTTTTTAATTTTTAAAGAAGCATTAAATTGGAAAACTGTCTTGTCAGGCATTTTGAAAAAAAATTATGATCCTGAGGATATTACAGAATATTTTTCATATATCGAAAGCTTAGGTGAAAAATTTAAGATAAAAGATTTTATATCTCAAAGGCTATATTCAGCTCATTTAAATTTTTATTACGGAGTTGTTGTCGAGCAATCAATTAGAGAAATAAAACGAAAAGATTTTGAAAAAGAAAAAAATATATTGTCAGATAAGTCATTTGACAACTTAGATAATGAAATTTTTGAATTTTTGTATGGAAATTCAAAAATAAAATTATGGAAAGATTTTGCTTTAAATTTTAGACTTAAAAATAAAAGTTATTATGTTCCAAGCAAAATTTATTGCAATGAATCAGATAATTTTGATTATTGGTTATCAAAAATAAGGATAATTAAATGTACTCGAGAACTAAATGCCAGCCTACTTTCAAGAGGGCTTCAGCATATAAGAGGATTAGGAATATATGAGTAAAGAAGAGCTTAATTTTGAAAAAAATTATGATCATTTAGAAGTAGAAAAAAGAATTGTTCGCAATTGGGAAGATAATAAAATATATTATGGAATTAATCTAAATAATAAAAAATTATTTTCAATAGACACCCCTCCTCCAACAGCAAGTGGATACCTACATATTGGGCATGTTTTTTCATATACCCATCAGGATATATTAGCAAGGTACAAAAGAATGAATGGATATGAAATATTTTATCCAATGGGCTGGGATGATAATGGATTGCCTACAGAAAGAAGAGTGCAGGATTATTTTAATGTAAGATGCGATCCTGATGAAAAAAGTGTTAATAATATACAAGAATTTGTAAAAAAAATAGATAAAAAATCCAATCCGGTTAAAGTTTCTAGAAAAAATTTTATTGAATTATGTCATATTGTTACTACTGAAGATGAAAAAGTATTCAAAGATTTATTTATGAAAATAGGGTTGTCAGTTGACTGGGATCAAGAGTACGCAACAATTCAGGAAGTTCCTCGTGAAATAGCTCAAAGAAGTTTCATTGATTTATATAACAAAGGTCATGTCTATAATGTTCAAAGTCCATCATTATGGGATCCTGAATTCCAAACTGCTGTGGCACAAGCTGAAATAGAGGATAGGGAAGTTCCAGGAGCTTATCATGATATTGAATTTGAAACAGTTGATGGCAACGGTTTTGTTATTTCAACAACTCGACCAGAATTACTTCCTGCTTGTGTAGGAATCGCTGCTCACCCTGACGATAAAAGATTTACAGATTTAATTGGCAAAACTGCCATAACACCATTATTTGAAGTTGAAGTCCCAATTTTTTCAAGTGAACTAGTTGATAAAGATAAAGGGACAGGAATTTTAATGGTCTGTACATTTGGTGATAATGTCGATGTTCAATGGTGGAAGGAAGAAGGACTTAAAACAAGAATAATAATTAATAAATATGGCAGATTAAAAGAGATTGATTTTAATAGTGATGGATTTAAATCAAAACAGCCTGAAAAAGCCAATGAAATATACAAAGCTATAGAGGGGAAAAATCTAAAACAAGCAAAAAGAATTATTGTTGACTTGCTTTCTGACCCTTCAAATTTTAAAAAGAATGCTGCACTAGTTTCTGAGCCAAGAGAAATCATGCATAGTGTTAGATTTTATGAAAGAAGCAAAACCCCGCTTGAAATTTTAAGCACAAGGCAATGGTTTGTTAAATTGCTAGATAAGAAAAAAATGCTTTTAGAAAAATCGAGACAAATTGACTGGCACCCAAGTTTTATGAGTAAAAGATTTGAAAATTGGACAGAAAATTTAAATATGGACTGGTGTATTAGTAGGCAAAGATTTTTTGGTGTACCATTTCCTATTTGGTATAAACTTGATGAAAATTCTGAACCAAATTACAACAACCCTGTATTCCCAGATTTATCTGAATTGCCAATTGACCCTTCTGAAGATACACCCAAAGAATTTGAAGAAAATCAAAGAGGCAAACCTAACGGATTTATTGGTGAAAAAGATGTGTTTGATACATGGTTTACAAGTTCAATGACGCCTCAAATTGGTGGTAAATGGGGCACAAGTCAAGATTTTTTTGATAAAATTTTACCTTATGATATTAGGCCTCAAAGTCATGAAATTATAAGAACTTGGGCATTTTATACTGTAGTGAAATCAGCTCTTCATCATAATGAAATTCCTTGGAAAAATGTGATTATTAGCGGATGGGTTCTTGATCCGGATAGAAAAAAAATGAGTAAAAGTAAAGGTAATGTTGTTGTACCTAATGATTTAATTGAAGAATATGGTGCAGATGCTGTGCGTTATTGGTCTGCAAATGCAAGATTAGGAGCAGATACTGCCAATGACGAGCAAGTGTTCAAAGTAGGTAAAAAATTAGTAGTAAAAATATTTAATGCTAGTAAATTTGTACTTAACAATTATCATGAAGTAGATATTTTGGACAAATCTAATATAAAAAATCCTTTAGACATTTCAGTAGTCATTATATTCAATAGTTATTTACAAAGAATTTCTGAAAGCTTAAACAATAACCAATTTGCTGAGGCTTTAAATATTCTTGAAGATTTTTTCTGGAATTATTTCACAGATAACTACATTGAATTAGTTAAAAATAGAAGACAGAGTGGAAGTTCAGTTGATTCGCTATCTGCTTCAACAACATTGATTTTAATTTTACAAAATATTCTAAAATTATTTGCACCATTTGTTCCAATGATTACGGATGAAATATGGTCTATTATGAAGCCTGACGAAGAATCTATTCATCTTTCAAAATGGCCCGAAGTAATAGACATTGAAATAAATAATATTTCAACTAACGAATTTGAGGTAGCGAAAGAAAGTATTGCAAGTGTAAGAAAAGAAAAAACTTCTAAGGGAATCGGCTTAGGAAAAGAGGTTGATGAGATTACAATTACAATCAACAACGAAAAAAGTAATTATTTAAAACTTGTTTTAAATGATGTAAAAGATGCATCAAGGGCAAAAAAAGTTAATATAAACCTTTCTGAAGAAAACGATGGAATAAGTGCAGAAATTTAGTTATCTGATATTTCTAAGTCAACTCCAAAAAAATCAACCCAAGGCTTAAATTGTTCAACGAAACTTTTTCCATCTTCAATTGTGGTTAGGCCTTTAATTGCTCTTCCAGGATCATAACCTTGAGCCTTTGCCATCGCTTCGATGCCTCTTTTAGTTAATCTAACACCACCGACTACAAACTCATCTTCGTTATCGTCAAGTACAATCAAATCAAGACCCTTACTTTTTTCTTTCCAAAATAATTTCATATCAATTAATAATTGTTTTTAATTTATCAACGATATTGGATGCAATAATTTTTTTATTTTCAATATCACTTTTAAATATATCACCTTTTTTCGTAATTATCTTAACTTGATTATAGTCAGACTCAAAACCAATTTGGGCATTTGATACATCATTAATTACAATCATGTCCAGGTCCTTAGAATTTAATTTGTTTACACCAAATTCATCATGATTGGATGTTTCAGCAGCGAAACCTATTTTGATACATTTTGAATCTTTAATTAATTTCAAAATATCATCGTTTTTAACTAAATTTAATTCCATTTTTTCTATGCCATCTTTTTTTACTTTTCCTTCATTGAAAATTTCTGGTTTAAAATCAGCAACAGCTGCAGCCATAATAATGCAATCCATAGAATCAATTAAATTTATTATTTCTACTTTCATTTCTTCAGCAGTTGAAACTGATATTTTTTTTATTCCATTTGGAACTAATAGATTTGAGGTTGTCACTAAAGTAACATTTGCGCCTCTTTGCGAGCATATTTCTGCTAAAGAATGCCCCATTTTTCCTGATGATCTATTTCCAATAAACCTAACTGCATCGATAGGCTCTCTTGTTCCACCAGCTGAAATCAAAATATTTTTTCCTTTTAAGTCATCAGTAATTGATAAGACCCTCTCAACTTCGGCAGTAATTTCTTCTTGATTTCTTAGTCGTCCTTTTCCTATCAAACCTGAAGCTAAATAACCTGATTCAGGCTCAAGAACAATGACACCATTTTTTTTCAATAATTCAATATTTTTTTTCACAGCAAAATGGTCATACATGTTTCCATCCATTGCTGGTGCAATAATTAAGGGTTTTTCTGCTGCTAATAATGTTGTAGAAATTATGTCGTCAGACACTCCATGAGCTATTTTAGATATCATATTCGCTGTTATTGGAGAAACAATCAGAAGATCTGAATTTTTCGCGATATCCAAATGATCAATATTCAAATCAGACTCATTGTTCCATAAATCATCTACAACTTTATTATGAGTTATGCCTTCGAAAGTAGCTTTTCCTACAAATTTTTGTGCAGATTTAGTCATAAGTACTTTTACATCTGCTCCTTTTTGTACCCATTTACTAGCTAAATCGACTGACTTGTATGCAGATATACTCCCGCAAACGCATAAAGCAATTTTTTTATTTTTAAATATATTTTTCATTTCTTATTAAGATTGTAAATTATTCTCATTCCGTCCAAAGTTAAATTTTGATCTATTCTATCAAAAATTGGAATTTGCCTATTAATAATTTCAGCAAATCCTCCAGTGCCAATAATAATATATTCTTTCTTATTTAATTTTAATTCTTTAATAATTCTTTTAATAATACCTTCAGTCAGCGAAATATATCCCCAATAAATCGATGATTTAAGAGCTTCATCTGTATTATTTCCTAAAACTTTTTGATTCTTGCTCCATTCATCAAAATTTATTTCACTTAATAAAGATGCTTTAAGAGCTAAAGCTTTTGAGGCAACTTCAAGTCCAGGAAATATAGAACCACCTAAGAATTCGCCATTATTTGAAATTACTTCAAAAACTGTTGCAGTTCCAAAATCAACAACAATTTTGAACTTTTTCTTATCATAATTATTGTTTGCTGCAACACAATCGGCTATCCTGTCGGGGCCAATATCTGAGATTGGCGAATAATTAAATTTGATTCCAGTAGTTAAATCAGAATTAATAAAAGTTGGTGTAATTTTTAAACTATCTTCAATAATCTTGATTACATTTTTATTAATCTCTGGGACAACAGACGATACTAAAACAGAATCGAATTTAGGTATGCCTATTTCTTTTAAAACTGAATTAATTTTTTTAATGTTATCGCAATAAAAAACATCAATTTTATTTTTAATATTTGGATTTTTACATAATCCAATTTTTATTCTGCTATTACCTATATCTATTAAAAGAATCATGTTTCTATACTTTTAAATACTTGAGGAATGAAAGATATCACATCAGATGCTGTCATTGAAGTACTACCTTTATAATCTCTAGATAACTTTCCTGCATTAGAGTGTATGTATGTGGCTATAATGGCGGCATCGTTAATTTTCATTTTAGGGTAAGATGCTATTCCTCCAATAAGTCCAGTAAGTACATCGCCCATTCCAGGCTTAGACATTCCGCCATTTGGTGATGTATTTATAACCATTTCTTTCCCATTAGCAATAAATGTAGAAGGGCCTTTTAACAACAAGCACATATTAGTTTTTCTAGTAAAATTTAGGATTTTTTTGAAAATATCTTCATAATCTTTAAATTTATAAATTTTATTAAATTCTCCAAGATGAGGTGTAAGAATTGTTGTCGATGGTAATTTTTCCCACCAATATTTAATCTCACTTAAGATATTTAGTGCATCTGCATCAATTACGATGTTATGTTTGTTTTTTGTATTATTAATGTAATTCAAAAAACAATTAATAATTTCTTTGGATTTTTCATCCTGACTTAACCCAACTCCTAAAGATATTGAAGAAAACCTTTTAAAATATTTCTCTTCGCTAAAAGAAGATGTAAATAAAGTTATTTCTGGTGACTTTTCTATTATTTTCTTGGCAATTGAACCTTCAGTTAAAACTGCTGTATGGCCAGTGCCAGACATGTTTGATGACTTTGAGCATAATAATGCTGCTCCTGGATACTTATTTGAACCACCAATTATCAAATGGGAACCAAATTTATTTTTGTACAATGTTTCAGGTCTTTTTGGAAACTTCTCTGTGATTATATTTGGGGTAAGTGCCTCAAAATTAAAATTTTGTTTTTTTAATTCACTTCTTTTAAAGCCAATATCAACATAATTAATTTTTTTGAAACTTTCAGGATTTAATATGCTTTTTTTTAACTGTGATCCAAGAATTATTATTTCGTCTGAGATAAATGTATTTTTATCTTTTAATCCACTTTCAGGATCAAAACCTGTTGGAATATCAAGTGAAAAAATTGTTACTTTGTCATTTTTTTTGCACAAACTATTTAAAAATTTAATCTTTAAACTTAATTCTGATCTCAAATTGCCTCTTGAAGAAATACCAATTATTGCATCAAGAATTATTATGGTGTCTTTGCTTTCTTTAATTTCTTTAGTTAATAATTTTTTATCAAATTCTTTGACATTTATGTTTTCATTCTTTGAAAAAATTAAGTTCTTGTTTGACGAATTTTTTTCGATACACGACACAAATTGAACATTTTCACCCCCAATCTTCTTTTGAATCAATTTTCCAGCAATTAATCCGTCTCGACCATTCATCCCTGGTCCAAAAAAAATGAATACAACGGAAGGATTTTTTTCAATAATTAACTGACTTATTCCTCTTGCGGCTCTATGTTGAAGAATGCTTTTATTATTACTTTTAATAAGGTATTTTTTTTCAACCTTTTTAATTTCTTTTGGTGACAATATTGGTATCATCAGTGCATAATTACCATTGCTGTTGCTAATTCTTTTGAATGACTAATGCTAAGCTCAATTTTTTTTATACCAATAAATTTAGCTCTTTCTTTCGCTCTACCATGTAATTTTATAAATGGTTTTCCAGATGGTAATCTTTGAACTTCAATTTCTTTCCACGCAACTCCTCTGGTGCCTGTTCCTAAAGCTTTCATTGTAGCTTCTTTTGATGCAAATCTAGCAGCTAACTGGGTAGCTCTACCTCTACAATAATTTCTTTCATATTCAGTAAAGATTTTTTCAAGGAATCTTTTTGGATGTTTAGTCAAGACATGTTTAATTCTATTAATTTCAATTATGTCTATTCCGCTGTGTATTTGATTGTTATCGTCCATTTTAAGTTGTAATATAAAAATCTGTTAAAACTAATTTAATTCAGATGTTAATTGATGGAAAAGAAATTTCAAAACTAGCTTATAAAGATATTGTTAATGAAATTAAAATAATAACAAAAAAAATTAAAAGACCTCCAACATTAAATATTATTTTAATAGGTGAAAATTCATCCTCATTGACATATGTGAATAATAAATTGAAAAAGTGCGAAGAAATTGGCATTAAAGGAAATTTAATCAAAAAACCTAACAACATAGGACAAAAGGATGTTTTGAGCATTATTAGTGAGTTAAATGCAGATGGAAAAGCCGATGGAATTATTCTTCAGTTGCCAATACCAAATCATTTAAATGAAAGAATTTTAATTGAGAGCATAAATCCATTAAAAGATGTTGATGGCCTTACAGCAACTAATATAGGTCTTTTGAGTATCGGTAATCCAAGATTTATACCTGCAACTGCTTATGGAATTATGGAGATATTAAAAAAAGAAAATATTAGTTCTGAAGGTAAAAATATTGTTGTTATTGGTAGAAGTAATATTGTTGGTAAGCCTATGGTGGCTTTATTGAGTGGGAAAAGTGAAAATGCTACTGTTACTGTTTGTCATAGTAAAACAATTAACTTAGAGCAGCATACCATTAATGCTGACATTATAATTGTTGCAGTTGGGAAGCCAAATGTTCTTGATGGTTCAATGGTTAAGAAAGGAGTAATTGTGATTGATGTTGGAATTAATAGAATAGAAAATAAGGAAAATTCAAAAGGATTTTCAATAGTTGGAGATGTTGAATTTAATTCGATTTCGAAAAAAGCATCTTTAATTACACCTGTTCCAGGGGGTGTTGGTCCAATGACAATAGCTATGTTGATGAAAAATGTGTGTGAGGCTGCGAAATTAAATATATAAAATTATTTTTTATACTCTCAATTCTGTTGTAATATTATAAATGAATTATGAATAAAGAAGATTATCTAAATTTATATAGAAAAATGTACTTGATAAGGCTCTTTGAAGAGTCTTGTGGTGAAAACTATTCAAAAGGTTTCATTAGAGGTTTTTTGCATCTATATATAGGGCAAGAAGCAGTTGCAGTTGGGTCTATCGACTCTTTAGAAGAAAAAGATTTTATAGTTACTCACTATCGTGATCATGGCCATGCTATTGCAAGGGGACTCAGCACAAATGGATTAATGGCTGAATTGTTTGGTAAAGAGACAGGAGTCAGTAAAGGTAAAGGTGGTTCAATGCACCTTTTTGATTCAGAAAAAAACTTTATGGGAGGGCATGCTATTGTTGGTGCCCAAATGCCTTTAGCAGCAGGTTTTGCTTTGGCATCTCAATATAGAAAAGAAGACTCAGTTACTATGGTTTATTTTGGAGACGGAGCTACTAATCAAGGCACATTTCATGAAACAATGAACCTTGCAAGTGTATGGAAATTGCCAATAGTATTTTTCCTTGAAAACAATTTTTATGGTATGGGGACAAGCGTTGAAAGAATAAGATCTAATGGAAAATCCTTTTCGAATATGGCAGAAGGGTATGGAATTCCAAGTACAATTGTGGACGGAATGGATGTTATTGCTGTAAAAGAAACAACAAAGGAAGTTGTTGATAAAGTAAGAAGTGGAAATGGACCCGCTTTAATTGAAGCAACAACATTCAGATTCCAAGGTCATTCAATGGCAGATCCTGCAAAATATAGAGAATCGAGTGAAGTTGATGAATGGAGAAAAAAAGACCCAGTTGAGTCTTTTCCTGAATACATTATTTCAAGTAATATTGCATCAAAAGAAGAGATTGAGGATGTAAAGAAATCTGTCGAAGATGAGATGAATGCTGCTGTTAAATTCGCTACGGAAAGCAATGAACCTGATTTAGAAAGTTTGAGTAAGGACGTGTACCTATAATGGCTGAAATAACACTAAGACAAGCTTTGCAAAAGGGGTTGAGTGAGGCAATTGAAAATGACCCAGATGTTTTTATTATGGGTGAGGATATTGGAGCTTATGGTGGAGCATATGCAATAACTTCTGGTTTTTTAGAAAAATATGGCCCAGATCGTATTAAAGATACTCCAATTTCTGAAGCTGGATTTATTGGTGCTGGGATAGGGAGTGCAGCTGCAGGTTTAAAACCTATCGTAGAATTGATGTCAATAAGTTTTTCTCTTGTTGGATTTGACCAAATTGTCAATATGGCAGCAAACATAAGATATATGTCTGGAGGGCAAATTAATGTTCCTATGGTAATTCGTGCACCCACAGGTGCAGGAATGCAATTGGGTGCTACTCATTCTCAAAGTTTCGAAACTTGGCTATGTGAAGTACCTGGCCTAAAAGTTGTTGCACCTTCAAACCCGAAGGATGCTCTTGGGTTATTAAGATCTTCAATCAAGGATCCAAATCCAGTTATATTTGCTGAATCAGCAGGACTGTATGGAACCAAAGGTGAAGTTCCTGAGGAATATTTTGATATAGAAATAGGCAAAGCAGAAATTAAACAAGAAGGTACAGATATAACTCTTGTATCTTATGGTCATGGCATACCTATGATTAATAAAGTTTCTGAAGAACTTGCTAAAAAAAATGTAAGCTCGGAAATAATTGATCTAAGAAGTTTGAGTCCAATTGATTATGATTTAATTAATAGTTCTGTTCAAAAAACTGGAAGAGCACTTCTTCTTGATACTGCAAGAAAGAATGGTGGAGTTATGGCAGAAATTGCTACGAACATAAATGAAGATAGTGGTGATTATTTAGATGGACCAATTTTGAGGGTGGGAAGCGAAGATGTTCCATGGCCATATAATAGAAAGCTTGAACAGCATGCAATGTCTAGCGTCCCGAAAATTATGAACAAGATTGAACAAGGCTATAGTTTATAACCAAGGAGGTTAAATTGATTTCAGAAGTTACAATGCCTAGCATGGGTGCTGATATGACAGAAGGAACTATTGTAAAGTGGCTTAAAAAAGAAGGTGATGAAGTCAAAAGGGGAGATAAGTTAGCTGAAATTGAAACCGATAAAAC
>Ga0208624_1001083_pt1 | contig 13280 bp, 13 predicted proteins | sample Knorr_S23_td_DCM_FD_185607 | JGI IMG/M metagenome (GOLD analysis project Ga0208624, IMG submission 185607) | Marine microbial communities from Southern Atlantic Ocean transect - Knorr_S23_td_DCM_ad_71m_LV_A (SPAdes) (version 2) | ecosystem: Environmental > Aquatic > Marine > Oceanic | place...
TAAGGATACCAATGTTGGAATCAAGTTCTCCATGATTGTTCTCATGGTTGTATTTAACCCATTCAACCGTTTCAATCAAGGAAGGTGGTTTATTTAAATTTAGTTTTCTTATAAAAGAACTAAAGAGAGAATATTTTTTGGCTTTTTCCTCTGAAATGCTCTCAACATTGCTGAGTATTACTTTTGTTTCAATTTCAATGGAAGGATAATCAAGGAAAAAGTAAATACATCTTCTTCTGAGTGCCTCTGAAAGATCTCTTGTGGCATTTGAAGTAAGGATTGTAAAATTATTACCTTCTCCAACAACTGTTCCTATCTCAGGTATAGTTACTTGTTTTTCTGCCAACACTTCCAAGAGAAGTGCCTCAAATTCTTCATCTGATCTATCTATCTCATCAACAAGAAATAATGAGTCTGATGTTTTCAATGATTTTAAAATTGGTCTTTCTATTAGATACTCATCAGTAAATAAATCTTTTTCATTTTTGTCATTTTGTATAGATAATAGTTGTTTTTTATAATCCCATTCATAAATTGCTTTATCCTCATCAATACCCTCATGACATTGAAGTCTGATAAGTTCTTTACTTAACATATTTGATAACGACTTAGCAAGATAAGTCTTTCCTGTGCCAGCTGGACCCTCAATTAAAAGAGGTTTATCTAAAAATAATGCAGCATTTACAACATCAACCAATTCTTGGGTTGCAAAATAATTATTTTTCTCGAAATCTTTGATTTGCAATTTTTTATCACTCATTTTCTAATTTGTCCATTTCCTTTAACTACATACTTTTCAGAAGTTAGTGCTTCTAATCCCATAGGTCCTCTTACATGCAATTTTTGAGTACTAATACCTATCTCAGCACCAAACCCAAACATTTCACCATCAGTAAATCTTGTTGAACTATTAACGAACAACACAGAAGAATCAATTGAACTTGTAAATAAGTCAGCAGACTCTGTTGATTCAGTCAAAATTGCTTCAGTGTGGCCTGAAGAAAATTCGTTTATATGGCTTATTGCTTCTTCAATATTATTTACTACTTTGATTGCTAGCTTCATATCATGAAATTCTGTTTCAAAGTGTTCATCAGTTGCAATTGTAAGTGCTGGAAAGTCTTTTTTGATTATTGGATCAATAAATAACTCAACGTCCTTTTTAAGTAGAGAGTTAACAATTTCTTCACCCATTTCTTTATACAACTCTGCGTTAATTAATAATGTTTCTAATGCATTGCAAACCCCTGGTCTTTGAACTTTAGAATTAATAACAATATCAATAATATTGTCTTTTTTTGCATCAGAATGTATATATAAATGGACATTGCCATCTCCGTCTAAAATAAATGGTACTTTTGCATTTTCAACTAAAGTCTGAATTAATCCTTTACCGCCTCTAGGAACAATTAGATCAATATATTCAGTCATTTGCATAAACTTAATTGTGTCTTCTCTGTCTTTACTATCAATAATTTGGATTGCATTTTCATCAACTTGATTTTTCCTCAATGCATTTTGAAGTGTCTGCAGAATTACTTTATTTGAATCAAGACAATAGCTTGACCCTCTAAGAATTACTGCATTCCCCGATTTTAAACATAAGCCTGATACATCACTTGTAACATTTGGTCTTGCTTCATAAATTACCCCAATTACACCAAAGGAAGCTCTAACTTTATTAATTAATAATCCATCATCCGTCGTCCAACTACTTGTAACTTCTCCAACAGGATCATTTAAAGGTATAATTTTTTTTAGTCCGTTTGACATACCAACAATTCTTTCTTCGTTGAGAGTGAGTCTGTCAGTAAGTGCAGTTGATAATTTTAAGTCTTTAGAGTTTTCAATGTCTAATAAATTAGCTTTGAGTATATTTTCTTGATTATTTAACAATTCTTCAGACATATCAAGAAGAATTTTGTTCTTTAATTCGGTATCAAGCCTTGCAATTTGCAATGAAGCTTTTTGTGCTTTGATTCCTATTTCATTTAACATATCTAAAGGTTAATTAAGAAATCTTATTAGTAAAATATTTTTACAAAATAATTAAATCATCTATATGAATTAATACAGTATTGTCTGAAATTTCGTTAGATGAAATTTTGGCAATTCCTTTTGCTACATTTATATCATTTAAAACAACATCAATTCCATCGCCAATATTGAAATCTTCATGTATTTTTACTACCCCATTGCATAAAAGTGATGCATTCTTTTTAATTGCATCAAATGCCCCGGCGTCAATTTCTATTTTTGAAGTTGATTGCATTCCATAAGCTATCCATAATTTTCTGAGTCTAATTTTTTTATCAGATTCAAGTATTAAAGTTCCGACTTGTTTACCTTCTATAGCATCTACAAAATTTTGTTCAGACCAACTAATTATTTGAGTTTGTATTCCAGAGAAACCTGCAATTTGTGCTGCCATTATCTTTGTTGAAAATCCTCCCTCGCCTTCACCATCGCTAGAGATTGGAATTAAATCGTTCAATTGTGATGAGTTAAATTGTATAAATTCAATCATTTTTGCATCTGAATTTTTATCTGGATTGAAGTTATATAAACCTTGTTTGTTAGTTACAAGTATCAACTTAGATGCATTCACAATTATCGAAACAATTGCTGATAATCTATCGTTGTCTCCAAACTTTAATTCCTCAGTTGCAACAACGTCGTTTTCATTAATTACAGGAATTATATTTTGAGCTAAAAGTTCATTCAGCGCCTGAGTAGTATTAACAAATTGTTCTCTATCATCAATAAGGTTTTTAGTAATCAATACTTGAGCAATTTGTAAATCGTTTTCATTAAATACTTTCTTGTATTCATTAATTAATTGAATTTGACCTACTGCTGAAGCAACTTGTAATTTTTTCATTGACTTTGGTCTTGTTTTATAATTTAACTCCATACCACCAAGACTTACTGCACCAGATGTAACAATGACAAAATTGTGAGTGTTTTGGTGTTGTTTTATTTTTTCTGCAAGCGAATGAAGAAGTGTTTGACTTAATTTACCTTCATCTATTAAAGATGTAGTTCCAATCTTTATTACAATTGTTTTTTTATTTTTTATATTCAAATTCTAGGTTTCCTAACATAATTGTATCTCCATCAACAACTCCGAGTTCTTCAAGTTTATTTGGCAGATATGAATTTTCATATCTGTAAAATATTTCATTATTTACTTCATCTTTGTTTCCGGATAACCCAATTATAGATTCAACAAATCTTCCGGTACATATATATTTTCCATGATCTTGATTAATAATTAGATCATCTTTCTGCAAGGTAATCTTTTGAAAGTCTCCATAAAGCCTCCTCTTGTCAGATTGAAAAATTTCAACTATATTTTGAATTAACATTTCAATATTTAAACCAGTTTGCGCTGAAATATTTATAGAGTCAATAATGCTTATTTCAGATTTATCTAATTTATTTACTACTTTAATAGTTGGGATTTCAGAAAAATTTTGGTCGTATTCGATTATCTCTTTTTCTAACAAATTTACTTGATCCTCTAAACTATAGCTTTGATTCAATGGGTCTAACAAATAAACGATTAGTTTTGTATTTCTAATGTGTCTCAGAATTCTCTCTCCCATGCCAACGCCATCTGAAGCACCTTTTATCAGGCCAGGTAGATCACATATTTTTAATTTCAAATCTGAATTATTTAATATACCCAAATTAGGAGATGTTGTCGTAAATTCATAATCTGCAATTTGAGCCTTTGAATTTGTTAATTTAGTTATCAGGGTACTTTTTCCTGCATTGGGTAAGCCAACAATAACAAGATCTGAATAGATTGAATAAGTTAATTTAATTTCAATTTTATTTCGTTTTTCACCATGTTCGCAAAACTGAGGATTTGGAACTCTTTTTGAAATTAAATCATAATTACCTCTACCTGCTTTTGATCCTTCTAAAACAATGAAAGATGATTTATTTTCATGAAGATCAGCATAAACTTCGTTCTCTACTTTTATTTTTGTACCTTTTGGTACCTCAATTATTAAATCCTTGCCCTTTTTACCATTTTGAAAATTTTTATTCCCATCAGTTCCATTTTCTGCTTTAAGTGAACTATTAGAGATTATATGTGATAAATCATTGAATTCATCATTTACAGTGATAATTACACTTCCACCTTGTCCACCAGATCCGCCAGAAGGAGACGACTTTGATGATGTTTTTTTAAAACTTACTGAACCCGAGCCGCCAGCTCCAGATTGAACTGATAGTTTAATTTCGTCAACGAACATGAGCTCATTTTGGGATTACATTAACTAATTTACGACCATTTTTAGTAGAAAATTTTACAACACCATCTATTTTTGAAAATAAAGTATCATCTCCGCCTTTGGATACATTTTCACCAGGATGTATTTTTGTTCCTCTTTGACGAACCATTATGGAACCAGCAGAAATTTTTTCACCATCAAAAACTTTAGTTCCAAGTCGTTTTGACTCTGAGTCTCTGCCGTTTCTTGTTGAACCTCCAGCTTTTGTCTTTGACATTACTCCTCCTCGCTACCTTCTAAACCTACAATGTTTTTTATTTTAATAATTTTGTTATCTTCCCTATAACCCATTCTTCTTCTGTTGCCAGTTTTGTTTTTATATTGGAAAATATTAATTTTTTTAGACTTTCCTGTACCAATATCTTGTATTTCTACTTTAAATTTTTTTAGCTCTTTGTTGTCTGAAACCAGTTCTCCTTTTTTGGGACTCACTAATATTGGAATTAGTGTTGTCTCTGAAAAGCTTGATGAAACAACTAGTTCATCTCCGATGGAAACTTTTTCTTGAGAAGCGCCAATTTTAACTACTGCGTATTTACTCATAACTCAATTACTCTACTATAGCTTCTGTATCAAGCAAATCTTCATCTATAGTTTTGTTAGAAAAAATATCACTGATAATTAGTCCCCTACCATTACATTTTTCGCACTCATTGGAAAAGCTTTCAATTAGTCCAGCAGCTACATTTTTTCTGGTCATTTCCACTAATCCCAATCTAGATATTTCAAAAACTTGTGTCCTTGTTTTATCCTTTGCCAATTCATATTTAAATTTGTTGAGGAGATTTTGCTGTTTTTTTTGAGATTCCATATCTATAAAATCAATTACTATAATTCCACCAATGTCGCGCAATCTTAATTGTCTGGCAATTTCTTCTGCTGCTTCTAAATTATTTTCATAAACTGTTTCTTCAAGGCTATTTTTTCCAACAAATTTTCCAGTGTTAACATCAATAACTGTTAGTGCCTCTGTTCTATCAATTATTAAATGTCCACCTGATGGCAACCATACCTTTCTATCTAATGCTTTTTTTATTTGATCTTCAATATGGTATCTTTCAAACAAGCCAAGTTGATCATCATAAAAGTCAACAATATCTAAAATTTCGGGTGAAGTTTCTTTTACATATTCTTTGACCTCATCATGTTGGGACTTTTTATCAATAAGTACTTTTTTAAAAGTTGAATTTAGATGTTCACGAATGACTTTTGTTGATACATCGGGTTCTTTATGAATTATTTTTGGTGCATCTCCACTTTGATAATTGCTAATTATTTTCCACTCATCGACTAATTTTTCAATATCTACTTTAAGCGATTCTTCACTGACACCTTCAGCAGCAGTACGAACAATAACTCCAAAATTGTTTGGCTTAATTTTTCTTATAATTTTATCTAATCTTTCTCTTTCGTTGTCAGCAAGCCTCCTTGAAATACCTTTTGTTTTTGAATTCGGAATTAAAACTAAATATCTTCCTGGTAATGAAATTTGTCCAGTTAGTCTTGCACCTTTTTCCCCCATTGCGTCCTTTACTACCTGCACCAAAATTTCTTGATCTGTTTTTAAAAGATTTTCAATTTTGGAGTTTTTTGTGGAACCCTCTATATCTGCAACATACAAAACACCATTTTTATCTTCACCAAATGAAACGAATGCAGCTTCCATGCCAGGTAACACATTTTTAACTTTCCCAAGATAAATATTTCCGACTTTTGATTTTCCGATATTGTCTGATGAATAATATTGAACTAAAGTTGGGCCTTCTAGAATTGCAACTTTGGATACACCTTGAGATGAGCTAATCAACATCTGTTTTTTTTCAACTGATGGCACTGGTAAAGGTGTTTCTCTAAACCATGTTGGATTTTTTGGCTTTCTAGATTGATTCCTACGAGAGCTCTGGGATGTCGTACCAGATTTGATTTTTACTTTTTGACCGTTAAACCACTTAGTTGTTGTATCGTTTAAATTATCGCTTTTTCTTACTATTTTTGATTTCTTGAAAATACCAAACATTAAAACCTCCATGAAGACGAATACTATTAAAAACTTTCATAGTATGAACATTAGTGTGCTTGTGAAATTAAATAACCTGGTTATTTTCAATAAAAATTCTATTTATTATTCCAAAAATGGATGAGACCGCAATAATCGAAGAACCTCCTAAGCTAAGAAGTGGAAATGGGTCACCTGTTAAAGGAATTAAGCCAACAACAGTTGCAATATTTATTAAAATTTGCAGGTATAGCAAAATCATGAATCCAGCTAAAAGAAATTTTTCAAATTGTGAGTCTGTTGTAATGATTAATGAATAAATTCTAAATCCAAAAAATACCCAAAAAAATAGTAAAGCCACACAACCAATAAAACCAAAACTTTTGGCAAATGATGAAAATATAAAATCAGTAGTTTGTACAGGAACAAAAATAGATATGTTTTCTGTATTAGATGCACTGTCCCCTAAAAAACCGCCCAATGATATTTGTAATCTACTTTGTCTTTGTGAGAAATCTTGTATTTCTGCTGAATAAAAATCTGTAATCCTTTGAACTTGAAATGCACTTACTAGATCAAATTCTAAAAGTATAAAAAATGAAATGAATAGCGTAATTAAAAATGCAAATAATGTCTTCATTTTGACATCTGATATAAAATACATTCCCAATACAACTGAAAGTAAAATGATGGTTGTTCCAAGATCAGGTTGAGAATAAATTAATAAAATATTAGAAAATATCAAAGCTATCGCAAATAAATTATTTCTTTTTTGAGAAATTATTGAAGCAAGAAATATTACAAATGCAATTTTAGTAAACTCAGATGGTTGAAAATCAAAAACTCCTAAATCATATCTTCTTCTTGCTCCCAGTGATTCCTCTGTAAACAAAACTCCAATCAATAAGATTGTTGAAGAAACCATCAAAACATAACTTAGTCCAAAAATATTGCTTATTGAAACATATGTGAATAAAAAAAATACGATAAGACCTATAAGTGTGAATGTAATTTGTCTAACAAGCACATTTTGTATGTCTAACCCAATCTCATTCGTAATATTAAATAATGTAAACCAGGAAATTACACAAAAAATCAAATACTGAAAAATTACATAAATATTTGTTCCTTCGGGACCTAAAATTGTAATTCTTCTATTAATCATTCCGTTATTTCTCCAAATTCTACAGGAGTCAAACTTTCTTCCAATAGATACTGAATTATTCTTCTTGAGACTGGTGCGGCAACGGCACTTCCTGAACCTCCTTCTTCAACAACTGTTACAATTAAATATTCAGGATTAGAAATAGAGTCAACACCAACAAACCAAGAGGTGTTATTTAAATCACCAGCATTTTGTGCAGTACCTGTTTTCCCACCAATATCATAAGTCAAATCTCCCATTACTTGAAAAGACCTATAAGCAGTACCACCAGGATTTGTAACTAAATTTAAGTCATCTAATAAAAAATTTACAAATTCAGAACTTATATTTATATTTTCTTCATTTAAATCTGAATTTTCATAATAAAGATAAGGGTTTGATTTAATTCCTGTCATAAGTGTTCTGTAAGCATTGGATACTTGTATGGGTGTTGTAGTTATAGCACCTTGTCCTATGATGAGATTCATCAAATCTCCACCTAGCCATCCCTCTGGTCTAACTAATTCTGGTTTAGAAATCTTCCAATCCTCAAACAACTGCCTATCAGGTATTACACCCTCTCTTTCGAATGGTAGGTCAATGTTGGACATTGAACTAAAGCCAAGTTTTTTTGAGTATTCTTGTAGCATTGCTTCAGAATCAGTATTTCCAAATGTTCTCCAGATTTTTAAAGCTATATCCCAAAAATAAACATTACATGATTGTTTCAATGCTTCACTTAAATTTACTTTTCCATGGCCTTCTGGTTTCCAGTCTTGATAGACTTGCTTAGATCCGTCATCAAAACCAAAAGAAAGACTACCCTCGCAATTAACATATTGACCAGAATTTGAGGCTTCCTCAGGAAAAATACCTTCATTTACTGCAAGCCAGTAAGCAACAACTTTAAAAACTGATCCAGGAGGATAAAGTCCTTGGATAGCAAAATTATTAAAAGCTTGAGTACGATTAAGTTTTTTGAATTCAAATTCTGAAATTCCTGATACAAATTGATTTGGATCAAAATCAGGAAGTGAGACCATTGCTGTTATCTCCCCAGTATCAATTTTTTGTACAACTACTGCTCCTCTTTCAATTAAATTAATTGTTTCAAAAGATTTGTTCGCAAGAACTATTCCTTGTTGAAGAGATTCTTTAACTACCTCCTGTGCATTAACATCAATAGTAATTTGAATATCTTGACCAGGAATAGCAGGGGTAATATCAATAATTTCTCCATTTTGTAGTGTAATTTCAGAAGGTTTACCGCTTAAAATATTTTCATAATATCTTTCAAGTCCGTTTTTACCAACAATTTTATTTCCAAAAGCATTTGAGTACTCAATAAGTTCCTCTTGATTGGGTTTCCCAACATAACCAATAACATGGGAAAATAATTCTTTATAAATATAAAGCCTTTTTGGTTGGTTAAAAATCTCAAAAGCTTCATAGTCTTGAATTTTTATACGTAAGTCTGTTTGATAATCATTTAAATTGACTATTTCAACAAAAAGTTCATTCGAATTAAAAAAATTATCTATTTCTGTATTAGTTAACTCATTAAAGTTGAATGAAATAAATTGTTTATATACTGTTTTATTTTCTTCGTTTATTTTCTTAAGATTTAGAAATAAATATGGCTCAAGATAAGATTGAGCTAATTTATTTCCATTTATATCAATTATTTCACCGCGAGGAGCGGGTATGTAGTAGGTCTCAAAATTTTGATTTACGATATCCTGTGTGTTTTCATCGGTGTTAATTATTTGTAAAATAAAAAGTTCTCGAAATATCAAAGATAAAAAAATAGCAAAAATAATGAAAATAATATTTAATCTAAATTTGCTAAACACGATTACCTAGAGTTCTTTGATAAAAAAAATAAATCAAATAGTTAATTAGAAGTGATGAAATAAAAAAACTAACAAAATCTGTTTCTAATAAATTAATAGTATTGTAAATTAGAAATCCAAAAGTGAAAGATAAAAACTCTTGGTAACTAACAGATTGAACTTTTTTTTGTATATAGTTAGAAACAATTGCAACAATAAGAAATAATATTGAATAAACTCCTAAATAATTCTCACTTAGAAAAATATCGTATGATAGACCAGAAATTACCAACGGAATAATATTATGATTACTGAAGCTCTTAACTGAAATATAGTATATAAGTAGAAAAAAAGGGCTAATAACCATCCAATCTATACCAGTTAAAAAATTAATCAGTGTTTCAAAAAATAGTACAACCACAAAATAAATTGATCTCAGAATATTACGAAAAAATGTCATTTAAACTTTGGTATAAATAGCTTTGTATTAAAAGTAAAGTTTTCTACAATTTCAACTACTGCATTTATTTGATTATTTTGATATTCAAAATTTATTAATCTTGTATCTACAACAGGAAACTTTCCAGAATGATTGAATGAAATATCAGTATAGAGAAAATCAATATCGTTCTTGAAATTATCCAACAAAATAGAAGATATTATCATCTCAGATCCATTTGAAGTAATTAAATATGTATTGTTGTATTTATCCATTACCTCCAAGTTAAAATCGGAGGAGTATGGAGACTCTAAAATCGAGTAGGAGTAGAAAACTTCTCTAAGATATCCAACTACAAAACCTTTTTCATTAATAACTAAATCGCCAACTTTTAGCTGTTGATTAGTTCCACCATAAATTAGATATTCAAGATTTAAATTTTTTGTAATGAAACCACTGGCTAAAAGTTCAAAATTTTGAATATTAGGTACTGTTGAAATCAACTCATAAGACTCTATTTGAAGTTGTAACTCTCGATTCTCGATTTCAAGACTACGTAAATCTTGTACTTCTTGTTCCAATCTAATGTTCTCGCTTATCAATTGTGCCCTTTGCTCAAATAAGGTATTAAATCTTTGAAGGATGGTAAAGTCACTGTTTTCTATTTCAATTTCAAAATTTACTGAATTTGGAAAATAACTGGACAATTCTTTATTAGAAAAGTAATCGATGAGAATCAACAAACTACTCAATAAAATAAAAAGAATATATAGGACATAACTTCTTTTTGGTAAAGCTTCTGTTTTTAGCATGTTTTAATTAGGTCTTGGTGATAATTTTAATATAGATTTAAAATCTTGAAACCTCTCAAGACAAATGCCTGATCCGATAACAACAGAGCTTAAAGGGTCTTCAGATGTATTAATTGGGATACCTAATTCCTCAGCAATCTTTTTATCTATTTGTTTCAATAAAGATCCACCACCAGTAATCCATGCTCCATCTTTGTCAATATCTGATACTAATGCTGGTGGTGTTTGAGAAAGTGAAATTCTAATTGCCTCAACTATATTATTAACAACTGGTGCCAGAGCATTTCTAACGTCACTAGCTTCAAGAAGTACCTGTTTGGGGATTCCTTTTACAATATCTCTACCCGTAACAGTTACTTGGGGCTCTCTTTCGTATTGATAAGCCGACCCAACAGCGTGCTTAATACTCTCAGCTATGCCTGAATCAACCAATATTTGATGCTCAGCACGTAGCCAATCGATTAAAACCTCTGTCATATCTTCTCCACCTACTCTTACCGAGTTTGCATTTACAATATCTCCCATTGAAATAACAGCAATTTCGGTAGTACCTCCTCCAATGTCAATAATCATATTTCCATATGGCTCGAAAATATTTAGACCACTTCCAATAGCAGCTGCCATTGGTTCTTCTATTGTGAAAACTTCTGATGCTCCCGTGGCGTGAGCAGCGGTCTCAATGGACCTCTGTTCTACACTTGTAACACCATTAGGTACACAAATTACAATTCTTGGTGAAGAATATGATCTTCCAATTGCCTTTGTAAGTAAAGTTTTAACAAGTTCTTCTGCCATTTCTATTTCAGAGATTACGCCGTCTCTCAATGGCTTAATTAATTCAATTGAGTCCGGAACACGTCCAACTAATTTTTTTGCCTCTTTACCAATGGTTAAAATTGATTGGTCGTCTTTATTAACTGCCAATAAGGTAGGTTCATCAACAACTACACCTACTCCTTTAACGTAAATTAATGTATTTGCAGTTCCTAAGTCAATGGCAATATCATTGCCACCAAATAAAGTTCTTCTTAAATTTAAACCCGCCATGTATATCTAGATTAATCTATTAAGTATGCATTTAAAATAAATTTATTACGAAAAGAATAAATTTAGTTCTCTAGCAGCACTTTCATCAGAATCTGACCCGTGAACAACATTTTTATCGAGCTCGGTGGCTAAATCTCCTCTGATTGAACCTGGAGTTGCATCTGAAGGATTGGTAGCACCCATAAGATTTCTTATCTGTGATACTACATTTTCTCCCTCTACTTGCATAGCTACAACAGGACCACTCGTTATAAAACTTACAAGATCACTAAAAAATGGTTTATCCTTATGTTCAGCGTAATGTTTCTCAGCTAAGTCTTGAGAAATTGTAATCATTTTAATTTTTGTTATTTGGAAACCTTTTTCTTCAACTCTAGATATTATTTCACCAATGAGATTTCGTTTTACACCATCTGGCTTTATCATAAAAAACGTTTTCATCATATGTTCCTTTTTTTATACTCTCCAATTAAATATAAACTACCTAACAATATAGAAGGATTTTTATTTCTATTAAATTGCTCTAAAGATGAAATTTTATAATTTTTTCCATGTTTATCTAATAAATACCCAATTTCTTTTGTAATCTCTTGATCGAAAAAAGTGTCATCTTCTATTAAATGAAGATTATAATTTGTTTTTCCAATGATCAGATTGAAAATGTTATTTATGTCTTTTCCTTTTTTAAATCCAACAAATAAATCAGTATTTAAATGTCCATATTTGTTTTCATAATTACGCAAAAGTATTTCTACTCCTTCATAATTGTGTGCTCCATCAATTATTTTTACAGGAGAATCATTTACAATTTCAAATCTGCCTTTTGCCTCTTTAATTTTTATATTTGTTAAATCAGCATATTTTATCTCTTGAAGTAACAAATCTACAACCATTAAAGATAGGTAATAATTTAAATCTTTAAATATTAATTTAGAGAATGAAATATTTTTACTATCTAAATATTCACTTAAAAAAATAGATTTTGAGTAATTTGTATATTCTGATTTAATAATCTCAATTAAATCTTCATTCAAAACGCTAACAAACAGAGTTTCAATATTATTGGATACATAGATTTTTTGATCTAATATATCGGTTATTTTATTTCCCAATATATCAGTGTGATCTAATCCAATTGAAGTTAAAACGACAGTTTTGCTTTGAATTATTGAAGTTGTATCGTATTTACCTCCAATACCTGCTTCACAAATAAAATAATCAAAATCATTGTGTAAAAATGCTTTAGCAGCAATTAAAAATGTAGATTCAAAATAACCTAAAATAATATTATTTTCCAACTCAAAGTTTTCTAAATATTCAATATATTGATTTAAATTCAAGTCTTTATGAGCGGTTATTCTTTCCTCATAGTCATATAAATGAGGAGAAGTAAATGCAATATATGATTTATCTAACCCTCCTAATAACATAGCTATATTATTCGCAGTTGAAGATTTACCATTTGTACCAACAATAGAAATTGTCTTCTCAGAAAGAATTGATAATTCAGTTTCTGAAAAAAAACTACTTAGGTAATTTAAATTTTTATTCCCACGACTATTTACTTTTGCTTCTAGATAGTTTTTTAAATTAGTCAATTATCGAGTGAAGATAGTGTTTTTTGAATAGTTTCTATTTCAGATGAAAGTTTTTCAATATTTGCTTTCTCTTCTTCAATCAACTCTTCTTTTGCATTTTTTACA
>Ga0208624_1001086_pt1 | contig 13234 bp, 7 predicted proteins | sample Knorr_S23_td_DCM_FD_185607 | JGI IMG/M metagenome (GOLD analysis project Ga0208624, IMG submission 185607) | Marine microbial communities from Southern Atlantic Ocean transect - Knorr_S23_td_DCM_ad_71m_LV_A (SPAdes) (version 2) | ecosystem: Environmental > Aquatic > Marine > Oceanic | place...
GTAGCCTGTTATATTGTAGTGTACGCCTGCTGTTTTTACAACACCATCTACATCTACGTGTACGTCAGTTTGTTGTATAGAAGGGAAAGAAAACGACTTAGTAGCGTTCCCATCCCCAGTATAATCTATGAATGTTGTTGCCATTTATTTATACATGTTAATCATGTTTTGTAAGTATAGTTGGGTGTTGGTTGCTTTTTTTTGTAGTCGTTTTTGTTTCTTTTGTAGCTCTTCTTGTTTTAAGATTTGTACGTCTTGATTATCTCTAACATTAGCCCAAGCTAGCTTAGATTCTTTCTCCATCAAAGCATTTATAATTCTATTATGAGCAAAGTCCATTGGTTCAAAGTCTCCTCTGTTACCACTATTGATCTCATAATACATATCTTCTATTGATTGTTTTATGTCATCTCTTTTAGCTAGTCTAGCTAGTTTTGCTTCTAGATTACGTAAACCAAGTTGCCTTGCATACTCAGCTCTTATTCTAGGTTCATCAGTTAAATCATCACCCTCTGGAGAGAACATAATAGACTGACGTAAGTCGTACTTCGAGTCAAGCATAAGCTGCTTACCCGGGGTCATAGTTAAGTTCATTTGTATAGGACTAAACGCATTATATGCTCTAGTCATAAAGTCATAAGGGTTAACTGGTTGATTAGGTATAAACATGTCATACTTGATTGGTAACGCATTTTTACCAGCTAATTTTTCTGACAATAGGTTACGGTTTCTAATACTATCAGGTATACCAGAACCTAGCTCTCTCATGTATGGTTCAAATAAAATACCTAGCTCCTTACGTAAACCTCCAAGAGGTATTGTATTGTTAGCAATGTTAGCTACAATCGACGCACCTTGGCCGGGTTTTGCACCTACTAGATCTACAAATGACTGTAGTCCAGCAAGATATGATTTACTTGTTACACCTTGAGCTAGTAGTAGTGACACCTTCATTAAGTTATCTTCTGTCCACTGTTCACCCATTAGTTGACTTGCATCACCTATATCGGCAATCATGTCAAAAATAGGGCCAAATGGTTCAAAAGATCTATGACTTATACGTATACCATCTTCTGGACTACCTATAATAAATGTGTTAGGCTGCCAGCCAGCATCCTTCCATACTTGTCTCATTTGTCTATCGACTGGGCCATTGCCAGTTAATCTACCTTGTAACCAAGCTTGAGATGCCATAAAGACCAAGGATGATCCTATTGCTAATCTACCATTCTGTATAGCCTTAGCATTAGCTAGCTGCTCTGGTGTAGAGATACCATACTTAGTTGCAAGTTCTGATAAGTCGTCACCAATCTTAGTAAAGGCTATGTCGTTAAACTCTTTGACAAGAAAGTTAAAACCGGGGGTGTACTTTGCTGTAAGTTTTAGACCGTTTACACCTGTACGAGCAAACAAAAAGAATGGTTTTACCCAAGGTGTAGCTTGGAATACAGAGTTTAGGTTTGCAGAAAATCCTTTAAGATCTTGTGTAAGTGTAACCTCTTGTTTAGCAAACTTTGTAGCATCATCTAAAATATTACCATCAGCATCAAAGATGTCACGATAAAAATAATCTTCGTAATCTTTTATTAACTTAGGAGTTATTTCAGTAACATTTTTAATCTGTCCCTCGTCTATTTGTCTAAATGCAGAGTCAAGTGCCTTTTCTCTCATTCTAGCACGACCTAGTATATACCCAAAGGCATCATCGGTCGCAGCCATAATTTTAGTAGAGTAAGTCAAGAAGTTTTTGTCATTCATAGTTCTAGCTAAATTTGCTAGACGAAATGCAGCTTTATCACCAGCTGTTGCACGACCACTATCTTCTGCCCATCTACGTATAATTTCCCAGTTATCATCGCCTCTAGTATACTCTGAAAAACGAGTTGATACTGTTGATAACTCACCTGACCAGTATGAATCTAGTTTACTTCTAAACAACGCAAAAGATTCTGGTATAGATTCAGCCATAGCATTTAAAGATGCTAGACCACGACGAACTGTACGTATGTCACCAGTAAAAGGTAAAGCTAATGTAGCTCCTATAACTTGTGCCATAGGACGTAAGAATGTTGCAGTGGCTGTACCCATGATTGCTCGAACTGGTGTTTTAGGGCCAGATAAAATACTGTGTACCATCACACCTTGTAGTTCTCTGACTACCGCACCAACCTGTGGCTTACCTTCTATCTCTCCACCTTTTATCATTTTACGTGCAAACGCATCAAAGTCATCTAAGCTATTTACAGTTTTCATTGATGAAAATGCTTCAAACAATGCCATAAGCAAGTTTGTATCGTTTGATTTGTCAGCAATGTTTAGAATACTTTGTATAGACTCACGAGTGTCTACCATTTCTTGAGTAAGAGTCTTTTCAAGATATGCTCGTTTACCAGCACCTAGTTGCCTAAAGTTTTGTGATTTAATAATACGAGCACGTTTAGCTTCTGTTAAAGCCATAAACATAGTATCTCGTATTTTACTTAGTGGGCCGTCGACATCTGCTATATTTACAAAGTCTTTTAGTTCTCTACCAGCAATACCTAAGTCACGTACTTGTTGTAAAAGTGTACCAACAACCATGTCAGTAACAACAACATACTTACTTGTTATTGTTTCAACACTATCTACAAGGTTGCCATCTATATCTGTAATAGAATAAGCGTCAGTATTTTCTAGTATTTCTTCTAGATACTCTTTAGGTGACATTTCAGCTGCATTTCTACCCTGTGTTATGCGTTGATGTGCAGCGATAGCATCACCAAATGTCTCTACAAGTGTTTGCCTAGACTTCTTTGCTGACTCTATTAACTCTTTATATTTATTATTACTATATAATTTACGTAATACTTCATCGACAACCTTTTCGCTAAGTCCAGATTCTCTAGCTCCACGCTCTAGTTGTACTGGTGTTACTACGTTACCGGCTGCACCATCTCTAGAACCCCAGTCTTTATTGATTCTTTGCTGGTTTTCCCAGACAATAAATGGGTCATCTTGAGATAATACTGCTCCCTGATGTGGAGCTGCAATAGGTCTGTTTTTAGCAGCACGAAACTCACTTTCGCCTTCTCGTAGTTCTTGTAAACCTTTTGCAAGTGTTGAGTCTTCTATGTTCTTGTTTCTAGCTTTTGCCTCTTCTATCTTTACATCTACACCTTTCTTAGCTTTACCTAACGCCATGCCTACACCGTCAAAAATTAGACCTATGCCCATACCTTCTACGATGTTTTTTAGTTTCATCATCATAGGATGGTCGTCTTCTCTTGTACTTATAGGTGTATCCATCCAGCCATAGTGATCTCGTAAAGATCCTAGAGCGTTCATTTCATCAGATTCTTGTGATACTAAGTCTGATACAGCACCAAATCCAGCAGCACGTACTAGACTATTGGCCTTGAGTAAGCCGCTAGCACCACCAGCTAGTAAAGGTATACCAGAAGCTGCTAAACCTTTTGCAGCTAGTACAGTACCAGCAGTCAAAGTACCAAAGTGTACAGCACCTCTTAGTAGTTTACCCCACCATGTTTTGGTAACAATAGGGTTGGAGTATGATTGCATAGGATCCCAGTCTGGGGTATATCTACCCTTTTCTTCACGTTCCTTCTGCATTTCTCCAGAAAGTGCATCAACTGTTCTTTCACCAAATGTGGCTACAGAGGATATAGTATCTTGTATACCTCCAGTAAGAATTGATTGACCTTCTTTTATAAGACCTTTCATGCCCCAGTTTTCAGCATTTCTAGGATCAGCTATTTCCTCAGCTGCTTGCTCATTTTCTTGAGCTATAGCTTTTTCTTGTGCTTCTCTTTGCTCTGCCTGACGCTGGTCTTCTTCTGCGGATCTCATGCCTTCTTCAAAGGACAATGATTCCTGTTCGTTTATTTCGTATTCATTCATTAATCATCATCCGTGTCTATGGCACTTATAAATTTAATTAGGCCAGTTGGCATCACATTTGGACTGTTAAATCCTGTAAACTGTGACTCTTTAAAAATTTCTTCATTAACTTCAAAGGTATCGAAATCTAACTTTAGTAAGCTAGTATGCTCACCTTCAGTGCTATTATATAAATTTAGTATTGAAGCTCTTTCTTTAATTAAATGGTGCATCATATAGTCTTGAACTTTAGGTGTCATTACTAAATCTTTTGGTAGATTTAAAGTTTCACGTAAATGAGTAAAGTCTTTATATGACAGCTGGTACTTACCTAGTTTTACTTCACGATCTACAAATCTTCCAGTTCTGTTGTACTGAACAGGAACTGTATTGAATAAAGGCATACCTTCATAGTCAGTTCCTATATAACTACTCTTACCACTATAAACAGCATCTACTTCGTCTATAGTCATTTCAGAAAACTTTTTAGCTATTGGTGTACCACGTTTAAAAAAGTTTCCTCCTTCTGTACCAGTAATAATACTAGGTAATTGAAGCCCATCAATAGTTGTAATATCATCATAGTCACCTTTTGCATAGATATCATTAAAGGCTTTAGCATCACCAAAATTAAATTCATTGATAAGAGCTTGAGCTGTTGATGAAGGGGTATTTTGATAAAGTAAATTCTGTGAAAATATATTTAAACTTTTTTCTGGTATGTCACTCTCGTACGTAATAATCTTACCATCAGCATTATTGTTTAGACCCAAAGCAGTCATCCTTTCACGCATAACTTCAAAAGCGTTTTTGTTTTTAAAAAACTTAGATAATCCTACATAGTATGCCGGTATTTCACCAGTTTTTTCGTAGTTCATAGCTGCTTGGCTAGCAGAATCTTCTCCGGGGAGGTATTGATCGGAGTTCATAAGTGCGTTAACATCACCGTTAGAAAACATCTTACCTACTTTTTTTATACCATCTGTGCTAGTTTTAGATGGGTCATCATCAAACTTTTTAGTTGCATTAAAGTATGTTGTTCTACCACTACCATCATCTGGTTTACCTTGTGCAAATACTTTTCTAACTTCATTTAAAGCATACTCGTGTGCTTCATCTTTGCTTTCTTTTCTTTTTATAGCTTCTTGAAACTTTCGAGTATATAACTTATTAGCATTTGTTTCAGCGTCATCATAGCCTACTTTAGTATTCATACCTTGCACAGAAAATGCTTCTCTTAATAACTCTTTGATTTGGTTATCTTTTGAGGCTTTCTGCTCTTTAGTTGGGATGCCTTTAGCAAGTGCTTCATCAACCTTTGTTTTAGTATCGTCTCTGATATTTTTCTTTTGTATCTGTGAGATTAAAACATATACATCTGATCCATCATTTACACCATCTTCTACATCTCTAAGTATAGCATCTCGTAAATCATAATCACTACGGTCAGACGATATACGTAAGTTTTTTAACTCAGTAAATATAGGATCAGTGATGGCTGTACCTGTTTCACCAGAGATAGTTTCTATTTGTTTATCTATCCATTCTGGTGTAATATACTCCCCATCTTCAGACATCTTTTTCATGTCTGTTTTAACACCCTCGATTGCATCAAAAGTAGCAGAAACTTTTTCAGCTTGCTTACCTTTTATGTACTCAGTTTTCATCTTACGCTCAGTAGCCAGCAACTGCTTAACTAAAGTTCTAGAACCAGTTGTGTTCATAGTTTCTAGAGTTACTGTTCCACCACCGTTTAGTTTGAATGGTGTGTTACGTAAAGTATTCAGATCTTTATGATCTAACATATTATTTTTAGCACCTAGTTCAATAAGTTTACCTAGCTCTCTAAAAGCATGATCCATATTCTTTTTACCAGTACCATCACTATATGCTAGCTTGGTTAGAAATCCAGAATTTTTAATCTTAGGATCACCAAAGAAAAACTCACTAATAACTTCTTGATCTCCTGAGTTTAGTACAGCTTCAATCTGTTCTACTTTTATTGTCTGAGTTTCAGCTATCTTTTCTTCTAGTAATCTAGAGGACAGAGTATTAGCAATAGCTCTATGACGGTTATCTGTGTTCTTGTAGAACTGACGTAAGGTTTTACCTTTTAACTTTTGACGTACACCTAAAGTAGTAAATAAACTCTTTGCCCACCAGTCTGCCATTTTTTGTGCAAGTGCTGGGTTAGTTTTATATACATCAATAAATGTTTTACCATCTGCACCTTCAAAGACACCAGCTGGAAACTCAGTTGTATATAGCTTGGGTAAAACGTTATCTACTATATTCTGTGCTTCGTACTGACTTTTAACTTGGAACTGATCGTAGCTTGGTGTATTCTGTAAGGTAAGATCTTCTATAGCTCTCTCATTATTTTCTGTGCTCGCTGTTTGTACGGCTGCACTTGTAGATTGAGAAGTTACAATCTCACCTTGTATGTCACTATTTGTAGCTTCTTGCTTTATTTCTAAAGCTTTAGTTTCTTCTTGTGAAGGCTTTACAGCTGATGTTTGACCAAAGGTTGGATCAAGCACTTTTGCTACAGTTTCTCTACCTACAGTTTTTGTTTGATCTCCCTCTTCGCTTCGTTTAGATTTATCGTATTCTCTGTTAGCGTTGAACTCATCTAGCTGTTGTTTAAATGAACCAGCTTGTTTTACTAACTCACCAAACTTTTGTGCATTTCTACTACGTTGATCTGCTAAAGCTATAGCATCTTTTTTAGCTCTTTCAAAGTGCTCTGCATAGACCTTGTCCATAGTTTCAATGTTTGCATTAGTAGCATCTGCAAACTGATTTTTCATTTCTATGAAGTTGGTGTCAGAGGTATCCATATAGTTCTGCTGCATTATGCAACCTCCTTAAAGTCAACATCTATCTGACTGTAGTCTACGGCATAGTAACCAGTATTTAATTTTACTACAGCTTTTGGTTTCTTAGTTAAAACTTCTTGTGCAGTAACACCTACAAATTCTCTATCATCATCATGATATTTAAATCTGTATATATTATGACCTTCTAAGGATTTACCTAGTAATTTCATATCTCTTTTTAATCTGTAATCGCTAGGAAATAGTGCCATTACACCACTAGCAATATTCATACCCATACTAAGACTGTTCATAAACTGACCAGCTCTATCTTTTGGAGGTAGCATAGTTGGAGGGCCAAACTGTGGGCCAAAACCTAGTTGTTTTTTATTCTGTGCTAACATCGCTTGGGTTCTGCGATCTAAACCAGTTTCAAACATGGCTTCACCTTTTGTTGACAGTTGGTACATCTGTCTATCTACTTTAGCTACTCCTTGCAACCACTTGGCACGAGAGCTTTTTCCAGCTCTATTCGATCTCCCACCTTCATCTACAAAAGATTTGGAGAACATTTGTTTTGCTAAATTTTCTTTTTGTAATAGACCTTCGCCTTGTTTATCTAAAACAAAAGTTTGAAAGTCTGATCTGGAACGGGAAGCACCAAGTCCAAGAATCTTAGAAAAGTTATCTTTAAAATCGGTTTCTTTGTTCCATTGCTTAATGGAATCAGAATAGAATTTTTGATGTCTTTTTTTGTTCTCTTCTCTTGCTGCTTGTCTTCTTCCTTCGTTAGGATCTGGGGCTAAACACACGGCAAAATTCAATAAAATGTATGTTGTTTGGGCCATGTTCAAACTTACGTAAAAACTTGAACCCTAAAAATTTAAGTAGTTTTAAGTGTACAGTATTTCTGCTATCTACAATATTCCATAATAATTTTTCTGTTCGACCATCAATGTAGCGTTTCGCTTCTCTTGCAAAAGTTATGGGATATTCATGAATAGCTGGTGTACACAACATCCAGACCTCTCCTTGTGGCCCTACTCCGGCCATGCCAGCAGTCTTGCCGTTAGGCACTGTGAAATACACGTAGGATGGATTCTGAGCGATCATAGAGGGAAGGGTAGACGCTTCTACCCCGTGACCCTCTTCGACCTCTCTGCGGTCATCTGGACGTAAATTAGAGGCTACTTCAGTTGCAGCCTCGAGTGTAATCGGGTGAATGTATTTAGACACGTTTATAAAATCTAGGTGAATAATCACCCTCCCAAGACATAGCACGTAGCGTAGCTGGGGCTGGGTGTGTTGATTTAAGTGTTATATCTACGTTGGTATTCTTTTCGTAGACTGGGATAGTTTTGATAAACTCTTCGAGATATGGTGCATCAGATGCGTCGTACTCGTCAAGTTCTGTGGATTCGTATACTTCTGTGTAGTTAGATTTTCCAACTCGTTCAAGTGTTGTTTCATAAAGACCTATCTTACCAAAGTGAAATTTTAATCTGTGTAATACCAACGATGAGTTTACATCTGAAGAAACATTTTGGCCTGCTTGTCTAGTGACATACAAGGTTGGAAACTTTACTTCATAATCATATATGTAACCTACGTAGTATGAATCTGTCCATTTTCCCGGCACTGTAAGTGTAGTACCGTTGATAGTAGGTTTTGCATATCTACCTACACGTTCAGAGTTTGTGTTGGTATCTATAATAGCTAGTGTATAATTTGGAGTTGTAACTGAACTTAACCAACCCACATTACTGAAGGTTGTGGTGTTGCCAACTGGGTCATGGCTACCACCGTTAAGAATAGTATTATTATCCAAATGTAATAAGAAGTCGACATTGTCTTGTATAATAGCGGGATCTGATTCTGTTTGTACTAATCTTAAACTTTGTAAAAAATTATCTGAGTCTAAGAAATAGTATTCGTCATTTACTATAAAATGGTATCGTAATGGATTGTTAAATTTCCATTGAAACCACGCAGATTGTTGACGTTTATCTGCTACGTTTAGATATCTAAAACCTTGTACGGTATCTGACCCATCTTTACCAAAAAGAACTATACCATTCTCTCTAGAGTTAGTAAGTAAGTTCAAACTTTTAGGTAATAGAGTAGGTATAACTTTACTTGCTTCAACCACATTAGGCTCACCCTCTCTACTTACGTTAGCCATTTCACTAAAACGACTAAACTTACCTGAGTTATCTACAAATCCTATGGTAGTTCCGAGTGATATAGGTGCAATATCTTTATTATAATTAAAAGTTGATATGCTTCTAAGTTTAGCTGTATCGGGGTTTAGTATTGTATCGTCAGATGATAATAAAAACTGTTGGTTTGTACTAAATACTACAAGACCTGTGTTGATATCTAGACCATCAAATAGTTCAGATGGGAACGTAGACGAGCAAGCTATATCTATAGGGTCGTTAGCACTAACTGTTAAGGCAGTTTCTGAGAAGAAATCAGGTGCTCCTAGCGTGCCCGGGCGGCATAATATTACGTTTTCACCAGCTAAAAATGCTATTCTGTTTCTAAAGAATAATACTTTATTTATTCGTTTACCTACAAACGATGGCATAGGGTTTGTGTTTTCATCACCTACAGCACGGTCAGCATATGTAAACTGTTTGATAGTAAATGTAGCTATTTCTGTAGATGTACCGGGGTTTGACAATACTGTTCTTTGTATAACTAATGGCATATTAGTCAAGCTTTTAGTTATACCCGGCTTTGCACATTCTACAAAAGCTCCAGTACCATCTTTACCATTTTGACCTTCAAATTTTAAAAAGTAGTCATCTTCATCAGACACACGGGCGTTAGCTATTTTTACTATATAACCATTTTTACATTGTTTAGGTAATAGTGAAACATCATTTACCTGAGTCTGCATAGATCGCATTAGATCATCTTCAACAATCTCTACGTTAAAGCTGCTGCTGCTAGAAAGATACATACCATTACCTATAATACTAGCGTTAATACCTGTTCCAGCTAACTCAGCTACTATACCACCTAGTACTTCATCAGATGTAACGGCTGTATCGGCATCGAATGGTGTAGGTTCTGGACGTACAGCTTTAATATTAGCTTTGATTGGAATAGCTATATGCTCTTCAACTCTTATAGTATATGTAGCTGGTGACTCTCCTTTAGTAGAATTACCACTAACTACACTACCAGTTATTGTTCTACCTTTAGCTTGATCCATTGTTACGACGACCTCATCGCCTGTAACCCAGCCTTCACCACCATGTAATAATGTAATATTTCTATTATATGCACAGGCAAAGTCATCAGCACTATCTCCGTCACCACCTATACTACCCTGTTGACCTAAGATATTCAGTTTAAATATAAGATTATTCTTACCAGATGTGATATTATTACCGGCAGAGTCTTGTACTGACTCAATATTAGTACCAGTATAACTACTAGCAGCAGTTACTGCAAAAGTTTGAACACCGATACCACGACACTGACCAGTACCAGCACTTTCATCTAGTGTATCGCTGATAATTCTAACTCTAGTAGCTCTATTTATGGTAGTAGTGGTACTATCATTGTAAATATTTAATCCATACTGCCTACCGTTTTCAGTACGTGTGATCTCTATAAATGCAAAGTGTGCATCAGGATTAGACTCAGTAGTACCAGTCTCTCCTATTAAAGTATTAGAATTATTAGGATCACGACTTGAAACAAAAGTAGTATCATTGATAGTAAGGAATTGTAGATTTTCTGAATTGCCAGTAGCTAGATAGTTTTGTATTGTTGTTTTATCTACAGAAGTTGCTTCTATAAATAACCAGTTATTAGTTGTACCTGAGCTATGGGATGGTGCACTACCACCACTGCTTATCGTAGCTTGAGCTTCGTACACTTTATCGTTAGCTTCAACTCTCTGTCCAGAAGTATAATTCTTTGTACTATCCCACTCTGGGTCTGGCCCGTATAGTATAGTTTGCTCTGCACCGGCGTTATCACCGTCAGCCTTCCACATTCTAAGTGTACCATCAGGTGCTACCTGTCCTATATAAGTACCTTCTTCTTCATCTCTATGATAATGAAACCACGAACCACCAGTTTGTACGTTAGGTAGAGGTGTAGTGCCGACTCTTGCTGCGCCCGGTCTTTTATATAGTCCACGTGTAATGTCAGGTATAGCGTTTACAACGTTTTCTACTTGACCGGGAAATTTTAGCTGGTCTGGCTGTTCTGATATGCCACCAGTAAAGCTAGGAATGGTTTGTGTTATGCTTGCCATTATCTCCTTAGATTTTTAAATGGTTGATAAGTTTGGTATGTAGTGTTATCTTCAAATCCTAACATACTGTGATCTGCTTGATTACATTCATACTCCATAAGTGCTGCTCGTGCCAAAGATTCTTGACCCTGTAGCAGTTGGGCTAGATTTGGGTTAGCAACTAATTGTGTTGCTGCTTGTCTTGATGCTCTGTATGTAATATATCTTCTGAAAGGTGAGGGTAGATCTTCAAAATTATATAGACGTACGATGTCTAGATCTAGGTCGGATGTGAATACATCTGTATGATCTATCTTGTCATACAAAAATCCATTACGACGTACTAGATCCATAGTACGCTTATTGTAGTTATCATGTAAATCCATAGAAACTATGTCGTTACCAATAGCTATTCTGCCATTAGCATCTATTGCAAACTTTACATGCTTTTCTGTATTGAAGTGCCAGCCTTCTGACTGTGTATCTACGTTTGCATCACGTAGTAAATTAAATATAAAAGCTACCTCTGGGTTATCAAAATTTAGAGTTGTCAAAGGTGCTTGTCCGATAGCCCCCAGTATTGAGTTAACTGCGGATAGTTCGGTATCGAGGTCAATAGTTGTGGATGCCATAAGAAAAAAGGGGAGCCGAAGCTCCCGTATAAAAATAAATTAACCAAATGCTGTTGGTGCAGTTCCTGTTCCAGCGAACAGTTCTACAGCAGCAGCTGGGTTTAAGAAGTCTGCTCCCATAGCAAGTCTTCCGAGGATTACATCACCTTGGTAAACCACTGAGATGTCTCCACTTGTTACTTGAACTTGTGGGCCGATTGCTTCAACGCAAGCAGCAGCTTCTTTCTGGAAGATAAGTCCACATGAGTTGTTGAACTTAGCTTCTTGTCCGTAGTCGTTTACGGTAACGTTATGATCGTCACCCATTGCTTCGCCTACGAATGAGCCTGTGTTTCCGGGGTCTGTTATACCGGGAGCTGTAGCAGATTCAGCACCATACTTAGTACCAAACTTGCCAAAGAAAGGAATGTTCATTGACTTGTAGATGGTAATACCAGCTATTTCAATGATTCCGTTACCAGACTGTAACGCATCTCCTCTCTCGTTACGGTTGATAAGACCGTTAGACTCAACGCCCTGTATCAATTCGTAGTACTGTCTTGGGTTAAGAACAGCTACTCTACCTTCACCAGATACACCCTTCTCGTCTAATGCAGCAGCTGCATCATAGAAAGCGTTGATTAGTGAAGAAGCAACATAAGCGTCAGCACCAGAGTTGTTTGATCCTACTCTGATCTGTGTACCACCGGGCTCAACAAAGCCTGTCTTTGTGATTGGACTAGCCTTTCTAGCTGCCTTGGTGATCGCTCTGAAGATCTTTCTGTCATACTTCTCTGCAAGAGCATAACCGATCTTTCTTGAAATTTCACCCCTCAAATCGTAGTGAGCAAGTGTTTCATCAAGTTCATATACAAACGCTGAACTAATTAATAGGTCATCGACTGTAATTGTTTTTTCAGCTACTGGAGGTGCTCCATCAGAGTTACCTAGTATGCTGTTGCCGGGTGTATGGTACTCGGCTGTTGTTCTACCTGTGTAGATGAACTGAAGACTTCTTCCGTTGGTAAGTGTTCTCTTCATTACAAGGTCACGTGCTATCGTGTTCCTTTGGAAGCCTTTGAACATTTCCCCGGAAAACAATTTAAGGTATAGTGCCCTCTTGTCTCCAGAACCGTTTGACTGACCTAACTGCGTTAAAGAAGTTGTCAGTGTGCTATTTTGTTGTGCCATTTCTAAGAATGATATTGATTTACTTTCTCAGATCTGAAATTTTTTTGGCCATTTTTTTTGTGGTCTATCCCACCGTCTAGACGGCTCAAGGTATCCAGCGTACTGGGCTCTCGCCAATAGAGATGGGAGGACTTGAACCTCCCTGTACGGCCTTAACCGATTACTCTTGTGTACTTAATGCCACGATATACGTAGGTTACAGTCATTGTACTCTCCATATACCAAGCCCCGTTCCATGCTTGGGTGTCATGCGTCCCGTAAGGGATGAACGGACGGCAAGTTACTTCTTGCGTCGTTTGTGGTTGTAGTTTATACGGCGACTACTTGTCTTAGTTCGATTGAACTTGGCCTTCTCGCCTTTAGACATCTCACCTGTAGTCTTAGGTGTTTTAGATGACACACGTCTAGATGGTCTGCAAGCTGGGTAGCCTTTACGCTTCTCACCTTTCTGTCTGCCACAGGGCTTACCAGTTTTGGTGTCA
>Ga0208624_1001092_pt1 | contig 13220 bp, 12 predicted proteins | sample Knorr_S23_td_DCM_FD_185607 | JGI IMG/M metagenome (GOLD analysis project Ga0208624, IMG submission 185607) | Marine microbial communities from Southern Atlantic Ocean transect - Knorr_S23_td_DCM_ad_71m_LV_A (SPAdes) (version 2) | ecosystem: Environmental > Aquatic > Marine > Oceanic | place...
CAAAAACAATTCTTATAAAATCCTTGGATTCAATTTTCTCTCTTGGTGTAAATAGACTTATTAACCAAAATATTGATGTAGCACCTAACAATCTTAACATTATAAATCCAGAAGATCCTATGTAAATAGGCATAACTTCCTTGGCTACAGTATGATTAACTCCATAGATGCTAGTTGCCAAGAATGCAGCAATTAACGCTAAATATCTTTTATTCATTTTTAAATTATCCAACAAAGAAAATCATTTTAAAAGAATCATAAAGCTAATTTCGAATATCTTTATCTTTGCAGTTATGAAGAAAAAAATGAAGTTTAATACTAAGGCTATTCATGGAGGCCAAATACTTGATCCTGCATATGGATCTGTTATGACACCAATATATCAAACTTCAACTTATGCTCAGTCATCACCTGGTAAGCATAAAGGTTATGAGTACAGTAGAACCCATAATCCAACAAGAACAAATTTTGAAAGAGCTATGGCCTCCATTGAAAATGCTCGGTATGGACTAGCATTTGCATCAGGTTTAGCAGCTATTGACGCTATCATTAAAACTTTGAGTCCCGGAGATGAGATAATTTCAACTAATGATCTATATGGAGGAAGCTATAGGCTATTTATGCAAATTTTCGAGAAGTATCAGTTGAAATTTCATTTTGTAAATATGGAAGACTTAACATTTGTTGAAGAAAAAATTAACACAAACACAAAACTTATATGGGTTGAAACCCCAACCAATCCAATGATGAATGTAGTTGACATTAAATCAATGTCATATTTAGCCAAAAAAAATAATATTCTTTTATGTGTTGATAATACTTTTGCAACACCATATATTCAGAGACCTATAGATTTAGGAGCTGATATTGTAATGCATTCTGCAACAAAATATATTGCTGGTCATAGTGATGTTGTAATTGGAGCAATTGTATTAAATGATCAAAATCTTCATAAAAAATTATCTTTTATTCAAAATGCATCTGGAGCTACTCCAGGTCCAATGGACTGTTTTCTAGCTTTAAGAGGAATAAAAACTCTCCATTTAAGAATGCAAAGACACTCTGAAAATGCAGAAAAAATAGCAATGTTTTTAAAAGAACATAAAAAAATTGCTGATGTATATTGGGCAGGATTTAAAGATCATAAAAATTATGATATTGCAAAAAATCAGATGAATGGTTTTGGTGGAATGGTTTCTTTCATTCCTATTGATAACAAATTTGAAACTTCAAAAAAAATAGCTGAAAATCTTAAATTATTTACGCTTGCTGAGTCTCTTGGGGGAGTAGAAAGCTTATGTTGTCATCCAGCCAGTATGACACATGCATCTATACCTATAGAAGAAAGAAAAAAATCAGGATTAGTAGAGTCCCTTCTTAGGTTGAGTGTAGGAATAGAGGATATTGAAGACTTAATAGATGATTTAAAGAACGCTATAGGATAATATTTATGGAGATCCCAAAAGACAAAAAAATATATTTTAGTTCAGATAATCATCTCGGATTAACTTCATTAAAAGAAAGCCATGATAGAGAAAAGATTTTTGTTAAATGGCTTGATTCAATTAAGCATGATGCTGAGATTATTTTTTTACTTGGTGATTTGTTCGACTTTTGGTTTGAATATAAAGAGGCTGTTCCTAAAGGTTTTACTCGTTCTTTGGGTAAACTTGCTGAGTTATCTGATATAGGAATAAAAATTTATTTTTTCGTAGGTAATCATGATTATTGGATGACTGACTATTTTCAAAAGGAACTAAATATCAAGGTTTTCAAATCACCAGAGCTTTTTATTTTTAATTCAAAATCTTTTTTTATTGGCCATGGTGATGGACTTGGACCTGGAGACTACGGGTACAAAAGAATGAAACTTATTCTATCAAATCCTTTTTTTATATGGTTATTCAGATTAATACATCCTGATCTTGGTATCAGACTTGGCAGGTATCTATCACAAAAGAATAAACTTATTTCAGGATCTGAGGATATTAATTTTAAAGGAGAGGATAAAGAGTGGTTAATACAATATTGTTTAAAAAAATTATCAAAAGAACATATTGATTATTTTATTTTTGGTCATCGTCATTTGCCAATTGTTCATCAACTTAAAACAAAGTCTAAATATATCAATCTAGGTGATTGGATTACCCATTTTACATATGGAGTCTTTGACGGTAAAACTTTTACATTAAGAAATTTTTTAAAAAAAAATGATTGAATCACAAAAATCAAATTTTGAGAGAACTGTTCTTGTAGGTGTGATTAATGATTCTCAAAATGAGGAAAAACTTAATGAATTTCTTGAGGAACTAGAATTTTTGTCTGTTACAGCAGGAGGAAAAGTACTAAGAAAATATAAGCAAAGAATTAAAACACCAAACACAAAGACATTTATTGGTAAAGGAAAAATTGATGAAATTCAAAAATATATTAAAGAAAATGACGTCTCAATTGTTGTTTTTGATGATGAACTTTCACCAACTCAACAATTAAATATTGAAAGACTTTTAAAGTGTAAAATATTAGATAGAACCGCACTTATTCTTGATATATTTGCTCAAAGAGCTAAGACCAGCTATGCCAAGACTCAAGTTGAATTAGCACAATACGAATATCTTCTCCCTAGACTTAAAGGTCTTTGGACTCACCTTGAAAGACAAAAAGGGGGTATTGGAATGAGAGGTCCTGGTGAAACTGAAATTGAGACTGATAGAAGGATAGTTAGAGATAAAATTTCCCTATTAAAAAAGAAAATTTCTACTATTGATAAGCAAATGAAAGTTCAAAGAGGTAATCGTGGGTCTTTGGTTAGAGTTGCCTTAGTTGGATATACTAATGTTGGAAAATCAACAATTATGAATATACTTTCAAAAAGTAAAGTTTTTGCCGAAGATAAGTTGTTTGCTACTTTAGATACTACAGTTAGAAAAGTTGTTATAAATACATTACCTTTCCTTCTTACTGACACAGTTGGATTTATAAGAAAGCTACCAACTCAACTTATTGAATCATTCAAAAGCACCTTGGAGGAAGTAAAAGATGCAGATATACTTCTACATATTGTAGATATTTCTCACCCAAGCTTTGAGGATCATATATTATCTGTAAATAAGATATTAAGTGAAATAAATTGTCACAATAAGTATAACTTGATGATATTTAATAAAATTGATAATTATAAAAAAATTGATTTTAATGATTCTTCTTCAAATAATGGCCACTTTTCCTTATTGCAATGGAGAAATACTTGGATGAATAAAACAAATGGGAAGGCATTATTTATTTCTGCAAAAAATAAAACTAACTTTGATAACTTTAGGAAGGAGATTTATGAAATAGTAAAAAATGTTGACATGAGTCACTATCCTAAAAATGATTATTTATACCCCGAATACTTTTCCAAGTGAGTCCTTTGCTCATACCCAATTTAACCAATTATTAACAGGGATTTTAGTAATAAATTTTGAAATTTGAATAATTAAATTCAGTATATATGAGTGATACAAAAAATAATGTAGATCTAAATAAAAATGATGAATTAATAAAAAAGGAAAGTGCCTTTGTCGATCTACTTTCAATGGAAATAAATAAAAAAATCATTGGTCAGAAAAAAATGATCGAAAGACTGCTCATAGGGCTTCTAGGCAAAGGGCATATTTTACTTGAAGGAGTACCTGGATTAGCAAAAACTTTAGCCATAAATAGTCTAAGTAGTGCAGTTAAAGGATCTTTTAGTAGAATTCAATTCACACCTGATTTACTTCCAGCGGATGTTATTGGGACTATGATATATAATATGAAAGCAGGTAATTTTTCTATTAAGCAGGGGCCAGTTTTTGCAAACTTTGTCTTGGCTGACGAGATAAACCGTGCACCCGCCAAGGTACAATCGGCTTTACTTGAGGCTATGCAAGAGAAACAAGTGACTATAGGGGATAAAACATTTAAATTAACTGACCCGTTTTTAGTGATGGCAACTCAAAACCCAGTTGAGCAAGAAGGTACTTACCCTCTTCCAGAAGCTCAAGTGGATAGGTTTATGTTAAAGGTTGTAGTTGATTACCCAGAATTAGAGGAGGAGCAAAGAATTATAAACATGAATCTCTCATCGTCACAGGATAAAATCAAACCAGTTGTCACGACCACTCAAATTACTAAGGCTCAAGGAGTAATTAATGATGTTTACATGGATGAGAAGATTGAAAAATATATTTTAGATCTAATATTTTGTACAAGATACCCTGAGAAATATGGTTTGAAAAATTTGTCTCCACTTATTTCTTTTGGAGCCTCTCCTAGAGGTAGTATTAATTTGGCTCTTGCCTCAAAATGTTATGCCTTTATTAAGCATAGAGGATTTGTTATCCCTGAAGATGTAAGAGAGGTTATTACCGATGTATTAAGGCACAGAATAGGTTTAACATATGAGGCTGAAGCTGAAAGTGTAACTACTGAGGATGTTATAAAACAAATTATAAACACTGTTGAAGTACCATAATTAATGGATTCTAAAGAATTACTTAAAAAAGTAAGACAGGTTGAAATAAAGAGTAGGAGGTTAAGTGATAATGTTTTTGGAGGAGAATACTTAAGCACCTTTAAGGGGAGAGGTATGACTTTTAGTGAGGTCAGAAAGTATGAGTTTGGTGATGATATAAGGTCAATTGATTGGAATGTTACAGCAAGATATAACGAGCCGTTCATTAAAATTTTTGAGGAAGAAAGAGAACTTACATTAATGTTACTAATAGATGTTAGTGGATCAAAAAACTTTGCTACAAGAAATAAACTTAAAAAAGATATAGTAACAGAAATAGCTGCAACACTAGCATTCTCTGCATTAAAAAATAATGATAAAGTAGGTGCAATTTTATTTACTGATAATATTGAATTATTTATCCCCCCAAATAAAGGGAGAAAACATATTTTGAGGATTATTCGTGAGCTCCTAGAGTTCAAACCTAAGAGTGCAAAAACAAGCATCGACTCATCACTTAAGTTCTTATTAAGTATAATTCAAAAAAAAGCTATTGTCTTTGTTTTATCCGATTTTATTGATGATAACTATGATAAGTCATTAAAGCTTGCAGCTAAAAAATATGATTTAACTGGTATAAGAATTTTTGATCAAATGGAGACTATAATTCCTAAGCTGGGTTTTGTGCCAATGATTGATGCTGAAACAAACGAATTAGTGTGGGTTGATACTCTATCAAAACAAATCAGAGAAAATTATTCTTCAAATTACAATTTGTCAATAAAGAAATTTGAAACTTTATTCAATAAAAATGGAGCTGGTGTAATAAATTGTAAGGTAGATGAAAGCTATGTTAAGAAACTTTTGGGTTATTTTAAACAAAGGGCATAATGAGATATATCTTAATATTTCTATATTTTTTTTCTTTATCATATGTCAATGCACAATCTGCAAATTTTGACCCTAATATTGTTATTAATAGTTCAATCGATACTACCAGCGTTAAAATTGGAGAAGAAATTATTTATACCATTGATGTAATATCAAAAAATAAATACAATATTCGTTTTGATGAAAAACCCAATTTTATTCCTTTTGAAATACTAGATTCGCACCCTTATGATTCAATTATTGATTCCTCAAAAATTTCAAAAAAATACTCATTAATTAAGTTTGACCCTGGAGAATTCTGGATTCCGCCTCAAAAAGTATACTTCGATCAAAGTATAAAATTTACAGACTCAATTTTAATTGTAGTAAATGATGTTGTGGTTGACACTCTTAAACAGAATCTATATGATATTAAACCTATTATACCAGTAAAAAGAAATTATCAAAAAATATTATTAAGATTAATTTTCATAATCACATTATTAGTTATCGCTTACTTATTATACAGACATTACATTTTAAATGATAATGATAATTCAAACGATGTTATGAAATCTTTATATGAAATAGCATTTGAAAAATTAGAAAATCTCAATTCACTCAATCCTAATTCACAAATTGAGTTTAAAGAATATTATACAATCTTAGTGGATATATTTAGAGAATATCTTGAATCTCAAGTAAAAATTCCAGCTATGGAAAGTACATCAAGAGAATTAATTGTCAGGATTAATATGTTAAAGGATAGTGGGAACTATAATTTTGAAAAGAAGCAGATTGATAAGCTTGAAGAATTATTCACAAAATCAGATTTAATAAAATTTGCTAAATCACTACCAACTAAAAGTGATATAAATCTTGATTTAATTACTATCAGAAATTTTATTACTTCAACTGAAAAAATATATAATGAGAAGTATGAAAAAATTCAAGAGCCTCAGGTTGAGGATCAAAATATTAATATATTAGAATATATAAAAAACTTTCTGAAATACTCACTGGTTGCAATTACAACTATCCTAATTTTGTGTGTTTTAATTTTTGGATATTATCCAGTTAGAGATACTATACTACTCAACCCAACAAAGAAATTACTTGATAAGGAATGGTTCACTAGTCAATATGGCTCACCTCCAATTGAATTAAGCACTCCATTAATTCTTGAAAGAGTTATTGACAGCATTGATTTAAACAAATTTCAGATGGGTACATTCGAGGATAATTTTTATTTGTCCTTGGATTTTAAGGATGTTGTTCAAAATGAGAATTCAGTAAATTTAGATTTAATAAAAAATGGACTTATTAATGAGTTCCAGGTTTTAGGTTCTAAAAATATCTTAGTAAAAGATGACCAATTTACTGTTAAATCAGGAGATACAGCACTAAGGTTATATGGTAGCCTTGACATTGAGTTTAATAATGATCTTTATAGGTCAAATTTTACCTCAATTATTTTGCCCTATGACAAGAAGACTATAAAACTTATAATTGTATACAGGGATGAAGATAGATATGCTAATGATATTGAGTCAAGAATTCTTGAGAGTTTTGACATAATAAAAGAATTGTGATGTTTAAAGATTTATATTTTGCTGATCCAGAGTATCTATTAATTGCTATTATAATCCCAGTAGCAATATTATTTTGGTATAGATTTGGTAAGTTGACTCAAGCAACATTAAAACAATCATCTTTGTCCTTATTAAAGCTAAATAAATCATTTGTATCAAGGATAAGACCACTTTTGAATATAATGAGAATTATAGTGATTCTTCTCTTAATCCTTGCAATATCAAGGCCCCAATCTAAGTCAACATCCAAAAGAATAAAATCATCTAGGGGAATAGATATCGTGATGGTTATAGATATTTCATCTAGCATGTTATCAAAAGATCTTAAACCAGATAGATTATCTGCTTTAAAAAATGTAGCTTCTAATTTCATTGATGATAGACCAAATGATAGAATAGGATTAGTTGTTTATGCTGCAGAAAGTTATACAAAGACACCTGTTACAACTGATAAATTAATTTTGAAACAATCGTTATCAGAAATCAATTATGAGCCTCTACTTGAGGATGGAACAGCAATTGGTATGGGACTTTCCACTGCTGTTAACAGGCTTAAAGAAAGCACAGCTAAAAGTAAGGTGATTATCCTACTTACTGATGGGGTTAATAATTCCGGATTTATTGATCCACGAATTGCTGCTGAGCTAGCCTCTGAATATGAGATTAAGACCTATACTATAGGTTTAGGAACAAATGGTAGAGCACTTGCTCCAGTCTCTATATTACCTAATGGGGATTTCCAATTTAGTTTAACAAAAGTTGAAATTGACGAAGACCTTTTGAGATTTATTTCTGAAAAAACATCAGGTAGATATTTTAGAGCAACAGATAACCTAGAACTTCAAAATATTTATGATGAGATAAATAAATTAGAAAAAACCGAAATTACTGAAACTATATTCACTAATATTTCAGAAAAATATAGACCACTGGTTTTAATAGCTTTTATGCTATATGTTATAGAAATATTTTCAAGAAAATCAATATTTAAGAGTTTTATATAATGTATCAATTTGACAATCCAAATTTTCTATATCTGACGTTAATAATTCCTTTCTTAATATTGATTAACTTTTTATACATGTCCTGGAGAAAAAAAATTCAAGACTCATACTCAGATTCAGAATTATTAGAAATTATAAGTCCAAACCGATCAAATTTTAAACTTAATTTAAAATTGATTTTGGAGTGTATAGCAATATTATTTTTATCAATAGGCCTAGCAAATCCAAAAATTGGAACTGAATTGAATTCTATTAATAGAGAAGGTGTAGATATAGTCTTCGCTATAGATGTCTCAAAAAGTATGCTTGCAGAAGATGTAGCGCCTAATAGACTTTTAAGGTCTAAAAGAATAATCTCTGAGATAATAAATTCATTAAATTCTGATAGAGTGGGAATAGTTGCATATGCTTCTCAAGCAATTCCTCAAGTTCCCTTAACTACAGATTTTGCATCTGTAAAAAATTTCTTGCAAATTATTGATACTGACATGCTATCATCTCAAGGTACATCCATTGATTCTGCTTTAAATCTGTCTGCAAACTTTTTTGATCAAAATTCAGAAACAAATAGAGTGCTTATCTTACTCTCGGATGGTGAGGATCATGATGATATTCCTGAGAGCTTAATTAATTTAATTATTGAAAATAATATAAATCTTATATCAATTGGAGTTGGACAAGATAGTGGCTCAACAATTCCTATAAAAGTTAATGGTAGAATTGATTCTTATAAAAAAGACAGTAATGGTGAAGTTGTAATTACTAAAAGAAATAGTGAAATTTTAAATAAAATAGCTAGTTCATCTGGAGGAGAATATATTGATGGAAATATTACTGAAGAAGCATTAGAAAATGTTAAAGTTAAGCTTGATAAAATAGATAAGTCAGAGTTTGAGACATCTCAATTTGTTGAGTACAAACAACAATTTCAAATTTTTATATTATTAGCCTTGTTGTTTATAATTGTGGATATTTTTATATTTCAAACTAAAACAAAGTGGATTCAAAATCTAAATTTATTTAATGAAAATGAGGAATAGTCATGTTTTACATTTACTCTTTTTAACTTTTACAGTTTCTCTTAACTGTCAGAGTGACCCAAATAATCTTGTATTTAATGGTAACAAAGAGTCAATGAAACAAAATTTTACTAAAGCAGAAGTTGAATATAGAAAGGCTATATCCAAGAGTGAGATTCAAAATAAAGCTTCACATAATCTTGGAAACCTCCTTTTTGAAAATAAAAATTACGATGAAGCAATACAAGAGTATTTTAAAACACAAAAAAATTCTCAAATTGATCTTGAAAAGCATTCAGCTTTCCATAATCTTGGAAATACGTACATGAAGAAAAAAGATTATGCTCAAGCTGTTGAAGCATATAAAAATGCTTTGAGAAATAATTCAGAAGATGACGAAACGAGATACAACTATGCATTAGCAAAAAAATTCTTAGAGGGAGATAAACGACAAAACTCTCAAAATAGTGATGATTCTGAACAAGAGAAAAAAGATAAATCTGACGATCAAAAAGAAAATAAAGATGAAGATCAAAATAGTGATCAGGATTCAGATTCAGAAAAGGATAAACCAAAAGATCAACAAGATAAAAATCAAGATGAAGGAGGAGGTCTGTCTAAACAACAAATGGAGAATTTGTTAGATGCAGTTAACAACATAGAAAAAGATTTAAATCAGAAGATAAAATCTGGTAAAAAGAAAGTTCAAACATCAAAAAAAGCTCAAAAAGATTGGTGAGGAATTTATTTACAATACTATTAATATTTAAATCATTTATTCTGTTTTCTCAGGTTAAATTTGATGCTTCAGTTAGTAAATCAAAACTGGGTCTTAATGAAAGGCTTAGAATAGATTTTGTTATGAATCAAAATGGAGATAACTTTTCACCTCCAAATTTTGAAAATTTCCAGATAATTGGAGGTCCAAATCAGTCAATTAAAACTTCTTACGTAAATGGAGAAAGAAGTTTTTCAAAAACATACTCTTATTTTCTTAAGCCTTTAAAAAAAGGAAACCTGAGAATAAGTCAGGCAACTATTGAAATTGATGGAGAGATATATAAGTCTATGCCTATTGAGGTATTAATAACAGATTCTGTGAGTCAACCGTCAGATTCGGTCACTCAATACTACAGTGATGACGATATAGAACTAAGGGCATTAATTTCTAAAGGATCTCCGTATTTAAATGAACCAATAACAATTATTTACAAGCTTTATTATAAAGCTCCAATTAACATATCTGATGCAAGAGAAACGGAGACACCTAATTATAAAGACTTTTGGAGTCAGACAATAAAAATTCCTCAATTAAAGGTTCAAAGAGAAGTTTACAAGGGTCAAAATTATAATGTTGTAGAATGGAGAAAAGTTGTCTTATATCCACAGAAATCTGGACTGCTTGAGGTATCCCCTTTATCCTTAAATTTAGTTTTAGATGTTCCAACTGATAAAAGGGATTTCTTCGGAAATGTTATTTACGATCAGACTTCACAACTTATTTCAACTGGTATGAGGAAAATTAATGTTAAAGATCTTCCTAAAAACGGTAAACCAGATAGTTTTACTGGAGCTGTCGGCCAATTTGAGTTTGATGTGATTTTAAATAAAAAATCATTAAGAGCAACTGAATCTTTTCAGGCAGAGTTAAAAGTTAAAGGTAATGGAAATCTTAAGTTGTTTGACTTGCCAAATATGTTAGTTCCAAATTCAATGGAGCTTTTTGAGCCTGAGAGAGAGGAATCAATAAATACAAATTTGTCAGGTATGAGCGGTTCAGTATCAAAATATTTTACTGTAATTCCTAGATTCCAAGGAAATTTTCCAATTGAAGAAGTTGAATTTTCATATTTTGACCCAACTGCTGAAAGATATAAAATTTTAAAGTCACCAAGACTCACAATTGATGTTTTTGATGGCCCTACTTATATTAATCCTTCGATATCTAATGAGTCAAATGTTATAACATCTGATGATTCATTTAGATTCATTAAACAAAAAGGTAATTTAAAAAGAATTGATGACTCTAAATTTTTTGAGTCAGAAATTTTCTACATTCTTTCTTCTACCCCATTTGTACTTTCTATAGCATTAATTGCTTTTACAGCATTTACAAGAAATAGAAAACAATCATATTCAGAAACAATTAAAAAACAAGAAAAAAGTATATATAAAATGATTGATTCTGCAAAAAAATTAACAAATGACAAAAATCAATTTTATGATATAATTGAAAAAGCCATAATTAAAAGTCTTATGGTAAAATTTTCAATAAGGATGGAAAGTCTTAATAAAGATAAAATTCAAGAGATAACCAAAAATAAGGGTATATCAGTTGAAAATATTTCCCAGATTATAAATTTGATTGAAAATTGTGAAAAAGCAAAATACTCAAGGTCTTCAGATTCAGAAATGAATAATGATATAGAAGAAGCAAGAAAAATCGTTGGCATAATACTTAAAATTAACTCATGAAAATATTTTTAGTAATCTTGTCAATTATATTATTAAGTAATCAACAAGTTGATGAAATTTTCATACAATCAAATAATCATTATACTAATGGAAATTATGAAGCTGCGCTTGATGGATATCTTGAAATTATTAACTCAGGATTTGAGAGTTCTGAGCTTTATTTTAATTTAGGTAATACTTTTTATAAATTAAATAATATCCCAGAGAGCAATTTTTATTTTGAAAAAGCTCTTGCTATATCACCCAATGATTTTGATGTAATCACAAATTTATCATTTGCTCAAAACCTAAGAATAGATAAAATAGAGAATCTCCCAGTCACTCAAATTCAAAATATCAAAATATCTATTCTTGATTTACTATCTGAGAAAGGTTGGGCTTATTCTTTTATGATCTCAGTTTGGCTTTTATGTATATCATTCTTATTATACTTTTTCTTAAAAAATTCTAAGTCTAAGAGAATCTTTTTTACTATATCAATATTCATCACTTTAATTTCATTTGCTTCATTATACCTGAACTATGAAAAGAAAGCTCAGAATAATATTAAATATGCAATTGTTTTTGATAAGGAGATCGAGGTCTGGTCAGAACCTAATAAAATTTCAGAATTAAAATTTCTTCTTCATGAGGGAACTAAAGTTAAGCAAATAGATATCATTGAGGATTGGGTAAATATTCAACTTGAGAATGGAACCTTAGGCTGGATTGAAGCCTCAAGCTTAAGAGTTTTAGATTAATTTTTCTGAATAAATTTCTTGAGTAATTTCAAATGAATTAAATAGAATTTCTGAGAGAACATGTAAATGAATCATTATTGAGGACTCGGAAATTATATTATTTGATAATAAGTTTAAAGAGAATATAATTTTAGTAATAATTAGTAGTATTAAAAGTAATTTAAGTCCCCCAAAAACTCCCCCCAATACGCTATTTAAGAGTCCCAGATAAACAACTTTTGCTAATTTAGTAAATCCTTTTGCTAAGTATATAATGAGTAAATAACTTAAAATAAAAATTATAATAAATGAAATAGTATTAAGTAAATCAGAATTTACACTTATAAAAGCAGATATTTCATTTGATAAAAAATTATCAACATTTCCAGCAATAAAAAAAGAGATAAATATTCCAAAAAAACTTGATAGTTCAATAATTAATCCTTTAGAATATCCTCTAATTATACCAAATACAATTATTGCAATTATTATTAAATCAATTAAATTCATAAAACTTAATTTATATTTGCAATATACAGAAGGTTAATCACAGACTTTTAATTTTCTTAAAAAAAAATAATGATAAAAAAACTTGAGGATTATATTTCACGTGTAAAAAAGTTTAGCTCTCAAGATTCAAAAGAGATTGAGTCTTTCAAAATAGAGTTTCTTGGAAGGAAAGGTGTAATTAATGATCTATTCTCTGATTTCAAGAATGTGCCATCTGATCAAAAAAAGGAATATGGCCAAAAAATTAACGAATTGAAAAATCTTACTTCTAAGAAATATGAGGACCTAAAATTAGGAGTAAAACAATCAAGTAAATCAATAACAGAAGACTATACTAAACCAGGGTTTCCAATTTCTTCAGGTTCACTTCATCCAATAACAATAATTAAAAATAGAATAATTAATATTTTTTCAAAAGTTGGATTTGAACTGTCAGAAGGACCAGAGATTGAGGACGACTGGCATAATTTCACTGCTCTTAACCTACCAAAAGATCACCCAGCTCGAGATATGCAGGATACTTTTTTTATTCAGCAAAATCCAGATATTCTACT
>Ga0208624_1001094_pt1 | contig 13204 bp, 12 predicted proteins | sample Knorr_S23_td_DCM_FD_185607 | JGI IMG/M metagenome (GOLD analysis project Ga0208624, IMG submission 185607) | Marine microbial communities from Southern Atlantic Ocean transect - Knorr_S23_td_DCM_ad_71m_LV_A (SPAdes) (version 2) | ecosystem: Environmental > Aquatic > Marine > Oceanic | place...
CTACTAGTTCCACTTTAAAGATATTTCTTATAAAAGAAAAATCATAGAAATTGTTTAACTGCTTTAATTCTAGGTCATATATTGCTAAACCACCAGATGTTCCTATATACAAAATATTATTTAATTTAAGTACATCATTTACTCTAAAATTAAAGTAAAGGCTTGAAGGTATTAATTCATTATCTCTTAAATTCAAAATTCCTTTTTTCGAAGAAAAGAATAAAGATTCATCGTATCCATAAATACCTTCAACTCTAAAATTATCTTTTACTAAATATTCAAATTTATCAAAATTGATATTTTCATTTTCATCAAAAAGATAAGTTCTGCCGTCAAGAGCTATATAAAGTTTATTTTCAACTACTTCCAGATAGTCAATAAACAAATTATTTTTTTTAATAAGATCTGATATTTGAGAATCAACAATTTTCTTACTTTTAATATCAAGAACAATTAATTCGCTGTATGACGCTATGTAAACTTTATCATTAAAATATTTAATGAATTCGATTTTTTGTATAGGTATTCCTTTTTCGTATCCTAAAGTCCTAAAAAAATCATTTCTTTCATCATAAATAATTACTTTTCCATCTGATCCAAACCAAACTTCGCCATCAATGTATTCACTGCTATAGAAATCAGATCGGAAAAATCCAGAGTAATTTGTTTCAAGTAAATTTCTCACTTTGCTAAAATTATTATCAATCGATGTAATAGAACTGTATTGATTATTATTGATACCAGCAATCCATAACTTTTTTCCTTTCGAAATTGTCAAAGGTACAGAAACAGAAATTCCAACGTCCTTGGGAGTAATTGTTTTGCTAAAATCATCAATAAATAACAATTGCCCATTGGATAATCCAATCCAACTAAATCCATTCTGAGTTTTCAAAAATGCCTTATAATTATGAAAAATTCCATTATTGTCTGAAGCAGATTTGTTACTTAACAGCCATCCTTGTTCAATAAAATAATCTTCAAGTGAAAAATTGTTAAATTCATAATTGCTACTAAAATTGATATCACCCCAATCAATATTACTTTCGTCAGGATATGCAAAAACGCCTAGAAAAGTTGCACTAACATGATCAAGTTTAATGTATCTTGAATTAGTTTTTATCCATAAAAAGTTTCTTGAAGCTCCAAAATCTTCAATATTTCTCAAGGACTTTACATTCAATCTCTGAAATTCAATATCATTCCAGTTTCCAGTTCTGTTATTAGAGAATTCTAGACCTTCATTTCCAATAATCCATAATATTCCAGTATTTTTATCAAAATAGACATGCTTAATCTCTTTTGATTTAATTCCTTGACCTAAATAAATATTAGAATCAAACTTTCTTGAAAATTTATTAAATCTCAATATACCATTTGCATTAGTTGCAAAGAAAACATATTGATAGCCTTCCGAAATAGAATTAATAGATTCATTTTGTCTCATGATTTCCCAATCAAACAAATCGAATCTTTGATCTACTTGCGCAACAAGAATCTCAAGAAAAATGATAAATGGAACAAATATATTTTTATCTATTTTTTTTCGATGAATTTTTCTTAAACCCTTTTCTAATTTTTGAAATATGTCCATTATCCAAATAAATTATAACGCTTGCAAATTGTTTCAAAAAATAATCGTTACTTGATGATAATAATACTGTTGTACCAAGAATGTTGTTCATCTTAATAATTTTTTTTCTGAGCATTATCTCCGTTCTGGGATCGATTGATAATCCATAATCGTCAATGAGAAGAACTCTAGGATCTTTTTCCACTCCAATTACAGTTTTTAACCAGTGTCTTTCCCCATCTGAAATTAAATTTACGGGCGTCTTCCAAACTGCTTCCATTTGAAAGCTAGTGAAATGCCTTGACTTTATCTGCTGAGTTTTCTTAGGGAAATGTTTTTTTATTAATTGTTCAACGGTTAATGAAGAATTAACTGAATGAATATCAAGAAATTGAATGTCTTTGTGTTGTTTTATTTTACCAAAAAAACCTTTTTTAAATTCATTTCCTTGGTAAAGAACAGTACCGCTTGACTGCTTAATTTGACCTGATAAGACTTTTAATAAAGAAGTCTTTCCAGACCCAAAGTTTCCACAAATTCCATAAACTAATCCATTGTGAAACTTCAAAGTTTTTATCTCTAAAGCTTTTTTATCTTTAAACCTTAATTTAAGGTTTTGAACATCATATATTTGTTTAAGTTCCATTGCATCCTCCAAAAAGGACAGCAAAACTATTCAATATCTTCTAAATATTTTTCTGCATCTATTGCAGCCATACAACCAGATCCTGCAGCAGTAATAGCTTGTCGATAATGATCATCCTGAACATCACCACATGCAAAAACACCTGGAATGTTGGTTAACGTGGAATCAGGTTTGGTTATAATATATCCGTTGTCATTCAAATCAATAACACCCTTGAAAAGTTCTGTATTCGGATTATGACCGATTCCATAAAAAACACCTTCACAATCAAAAGTAGATTTTTGGTCTGTAATAGTATCTCTGAGAATTACGCTAGATATACCATCTTTTTGTGAACCATTAATAGATTCTATACTTTTATTAACTATGATGTCTATTAAAGGATTATTTTTTGCTCTATCTAACATAATTTTTGAAGCTTTGAATACTTCTCTTCTGTGAATGATAGTTACTTTTTTTGCAAATTTTGTTAGAAAAGATGCTTCTTCCATAGCTGAATCACCACCACCAACAACAACAATATTTTTATCCTTAAAAAAATATCCATCACATGTTGCACAAGTGCTAATTCCATAACCCATTAACTCATCTTCTTCCTTAAGACCTAACATTCGAGCAGATGCTCCAGTAGAAATAATAATAGTTTCAGATAGAAATTCATCATCTCCAACGAAAACTTTATATGGCTTTGAACTAAAATCTACTTTAGTGACATGCTTAAAAAAACATTCTGCTCCAAATTTTTTTGCTTGATCTCTAAATAAGTCCATCATTTCAGGACCCATAACACCATTTGGAAAACCAGGGTAGTTTTCAACATCTGTAGTAATTGTTAACTGACCTCCAGGTTGATTTCCCTCAAAAACAATGGGTTTTAAATTTGCTCTTCCAGCGTAGATTGCTGAAGTTAGTCCAGCAGGACCTGAACCAATAATGATTGTTTTATGAATAGTTTTGTCTGTCATTAAATTAATATTGTTAACTAATGATTTGGTTAACATTATCAATCAATGTCTGTTCAGACTGTAAACCAACCTCTTGTTTAACAATTTCACCATTGCTAAAAAATAAAAGGGTTGGAATGCTTCTTATACCGTATTTTACAGGCGTTTGCTTAACTTCATCGACATTTACCTTACCAACAACGACTTTATCGCCAAATTGGTCGCAAATTTCATCTAAAATAGGTGCTATAGCTTTACAAGGACCGCACCATTCAGCCCAAAAATCAACAATTACAAGCTTATCAGACTTGATGACAAGCTCTTCGAAGTTTTCATCAGTAATTTTTACAGTTTTGTCAGACATAAATTTTCCAAATCATTTAATAATAAACTTCTAAATTTATATGAATTATTTTAATTGAGTAACAAAAAAAATAATAACTACGATATAACCTTGAGGAATCTTCTTTTACCGACCTTAATTACAAACTCTTCTTCAGACGAAGAAATTACAAAATTGATATCATTGCAAACTTGCCCATTAATTTTTATAGCATTCTGGTTTAATAATCTTTTACCTTCACCCTTACTAGCAACCAAACCCTCCTCTGTTAAAAGTTCAAGCAGTCCAACATCAGAATCTATTTTGCGAACTTGCATATTTTCAGGATTATCTCTCTTGACAAATATTTGATCAAAAGAGCTTTGAGCTAGATCAGCTTCCTTTTCTGAATAATATTTTTTAACTAAATCTTTTGCTAAACTTCTTTTTATATCTCTTGGATTATTAGTATCATCCTTCAGTAATGATTTAACTTCGTTTATTTTTTTCCTGTCAGCAAACACGGCAAGTTTATAATACTTTAAAATCATCGAGTCATTTATTGACATAATTTTTCCATACATATCCTCTGGAGAATCATCTAAGGCTATATAATTATCATAAGATTTAGACATTTTTTCAACTCCATCAGTTCCTTCTAACAACGGCAATGTAATTATTGATTGCGGATTTTGTCCATACTCCCTTTGAATGTCCCTACCAACCAGCAAATTAAATTTTTGATCAGTTCCTCCAAGCTCAACATCAGCATTGATTTCAACAGAGTCCATTGCTTGAGCTAGAGGATATAAAAATTCATGCATTGATATAGGAGTTTCTGATTCAAATCTTTTAGTAAAATCATCTCTTTCAATCATACGAGCAACTGTATATTTGCTGCTTAATTTTATCACATCTTCGAAGTTCATTTTATTTAGCCAAGTGCTGTTAAATATTACTTTAAGTCTTTTTACATCAAGTAATACTTTAGATTGTTCAATATATGATTTTGCATTTACTTTCGCTTCTTCCAAAGTAAGTTGAGGACGTGTCTTATTTCGCTCAGACGGATCACCAATCATAGCTGTAAAATCTCCAATTACTAAAACCGCCTGATGGCCTAAATCTTGAAAGTCTCTTAATTTTTGCAATACTACTCCATGACCTATATGGAGATCTGGTCGACTTGGGTCACAACCAAGCTTAACTGTTAAAGGTTTATTGTCCGAAATAGATTTTTCAAGCTTTTTTCTCAAATCATTGAGGGGTATTACCTCTTCAGTTCCTCGAGATATCAGTTCTAACTGTTCATCAACTGGTAAAAAAGCCATTATCTTTCTCTCATTTCTCTTTTTGCCTCTCTGTCAAGATCTTTTATTTTTAAAGATTCTTTCTTTTGATACATTTTTTTTCCTCGAGCAGTAGCAAATTCTATTTTTGCAATTCCTCTCTTAAAGTATGCTTTTAAAGGTACAATAGTAAGACCTTTCTGAGCAACAACATTCTTTAACTTAATTATTTCTTTTTTATGAAGAAGCAGCTCTCTATCTCTTGTTGGTTCGTGACCTTTTATTCCAGTATGTGAATAGGGACTGATATGAGCATTAACAAGAAAGAAGCGATTCTTTTTTAAGGTTACAAAACTATCTTTTAAGTTTAGTTTTTTTTCCCTCAAACTTTTGACCTCGCTTCCTAAAAGAATCAAACCAGATTCGTATTTATCGATTATAGTATAGCTATAAAATGCTTTACGATTATTACTTATTATTTCAATTTTTTCTTGCATAAAAAAAAGTTTTTAATATAATACTAAATTAATGTAAGTTAACATATTTATAGATTTATATAGTTATTAACAAAGTGTGTATAATTAATGTGTGTTATATTATTATATTGTTTATATTAACATTAAATTAAGTATAATTTTTAATTATGAGTAGTATATATAAACGTAAAAGAAATGGTAAAGAAGATGGATATGTTATGTATTCTACATATGCATTTGATCCATTAAAAAATAAAAAAAGATATTACAATATTACTATTGGAAAGCTTGGCCCTGCCCTTTCATGGGATGATTGCAAAAAACAAAAAAAAGAATTAGATAGAATGTTTAAAGCAAAAGAAGGCGGCAAAAAAGAAATGAACTTAAAGACTGCTATTGAAACTTATATTGCTTTTAAATCATCTAAAAATAAATCACTGAAGCAAAATTCAAAAAAATTAACGATTTATCACCTTAATAAGTTTAATAACACCCTTTCAGATAGATATGGAACGGGTATTATGATTAAACATATAGATATTAAGATTCTAGCATGGTATTATGCACTTAGAACAAAAGAATTAAAGCAAAGTTCAATGGAAGTTCATCGTAGGATTATTGATGCATTTTTTGAGTGGACAAAGAATTGAGCGAGTGACGCGATTCGAACGCGCGACCCCAACCTTGGCAAGGTTGTGCTCTACCAGCTGAGCTACACTCGCATAACATGTCATAATAAAACAATTTTAAGTTATAAAAAAGAAAAAAAATAAAGTTAGTCTTTGAGAGGAAAATCAGCTTTATCAGCAATTTCTTGAATGAATGCAGCAACTTCTTTATCGTCAGGAATAGTTGGAGAAAGAGGAATACTAAAAAAAGTGCTTCTATTTTGATGACCTGCTAAAGAAATTCCAAGTTCAGTAGCCTCTTTTTGATATTTTTCAATCAATGAAAGTACATTAGGTTGATTTGCATACAATTCTTCAAGACTTATTGATGGATCCTTGGCCTGTAATCGGTTTAAGCGGTAATCTATCTCTTGGAGGCGATTAAATGGCGAAGAAACGTCAATTATAGCCTTATTTGGTACTTTTATTCTAATATCTACTATACTTAAATGTTTTCCTTGAATTCCACCCCCATAAACAAGAGCTCCAGAATCTGATTGTTTTGATCTTGGTTCAGTTCTCCTAGATGAACCACTTAAGAAAATATAATCTGCATTACTAAATGATTGAGATAAATCAATTAAATTTTCGTCGAGAACATTCACAAGCATGACAATGATATCAACTGATGATTTAAGCTCGGAAATATATTTATTACCTTCTTCAATGAAATTTTTATTTATTATGGAATTTGATCTAGCAGACTGACTTAAGCCTATAAAAGCAATTTTAGCTCCATCCTTTTCCATAATATGATAAGGCTTAAAAAGTAGTTTATTTGAAGACTTATCATAAAGATTAGCAGAAACAAAATTAACAGAAGACTCTTTGGTAATATCAATTAAAAAATCGACTCCACCCTTAAAATCATTAGAACCAATGTTTACAACATCTTGTCCTAGAAATTCTAATGTTTTAACAAAATTCTTAGCTTTAAACCTTTTGTTCTCAAAAGAAAGATTGTCAGGATTTATTTGATTACTATCAAAGAGAGCATTTCCAGCGTCAACTAAAAATGAATCCCTGCCAGGCATCATATTTTTTAAGAAAAAAGTTTTTCTAGCAAGACCTCCAAGTGGATTTTTAGGACATCCACAGTCATAAAATTCAGAATATACATTAGTGGTGGAAACAATTGAAATATTCTGAATATTGTTTTTTGATGCTTCTTGACCAAAAATTGTTGCTAAGAATAATAGATATACTAATTTTTTCATTTATTTCTTTTTCTTCTCTTTAATATAGGAATAAAAAACATATAAATTCCTGTTAAACTTAAGGTCAAAAGCAAAATTCCTGAAGGTAAAAACCATCCATATTTAACCACTTCACTGAAAAATGATCCATCATGAATTGATTCAATAATATCAGATCTTCGATAATTGCTGGAATAAATTTCAGAGGTTTCTATATCAATTTGAATTTCCCAATTGTTTTTTGACTTAATTTTGGCTATTCCTTTATCAGGTCTTATATCGATTCTTTCTATATCATCCCAGGATGAAATATTGGCTTCTTTTACGGTTGATACAGCATCAAGATAAGATTGTAAAATAGTTGGCTTACTTGATGAAGTAACTTCAACATTTGGTTGAATCCAATTTGACTGCTTCTTTAATTGAAGCATTATGCCACTTGAGACCATAATTATAATCGGAATGATTATAATTGGAGATATCCAATAATGAACCTGTCTTATTTTCTTTCTAAAGCTCAACGTCTTTTAAAGATTTTACTTCTAAAATTTTTTCTAGCTCATCCATTAAGAAGTTCATTTTTCTTGAAACGGCTTCAAATGGCTCACTTGTCGTCATATCAGCACCTGCTATTTTAAGTAATTCTACTGGATAATCTTGACTTCCTGAGGAAAGAAAAGCTATAAAATCATCTATAGCTGGCTGACCTTCGTTTCGAACATTCTCAGCAATTTTTTCAGCTGCTGCGAAGGATGTTGCGTAGGTATAAACGTAATAATTATAGTAAAAATGTGGTATTCTGGACCAAGAATAGGCTTCTTCTTCTGTAATTTCCATATAAGGTCCCCAATATCTACTGTACATCTCGCCGAATGATTCTGTAAGGAAATCTTCAGTAAGAATTTGTCCATTCTCAGCAGCTTCGTGAATCAACAACTCAAACTCTGCGAATCGAGTTTGTCTGTAATATGTTGATCCAATGCTTTGAATGTAGTTTTGAATCAAAAATGCTTTTTCATCATCATTTTTTGCATTAGCAAGTAAATGATCCATCAGTAAGGCTTCAGTCGCAATTGCTGCTGCCTCAGCATTAAAAGTGGTATATCTATAAGTAGCGTAAGGCTGATTTTTCTGACTTAAATAAGAATGATAAGCATGTCCCAGTTCGTGAGCAAGTGTAAAAATATCATCCAATGTTCCAGAAAAATTAAGCTTAATTCTTGGAGGTAATCCCCAAGTCGAAGACATATATGCTCCACTTTGCTTACCTTGACTTTCAAAAACATCAATAAGATTTTCATTATACATTTTTTCAGTAAAATTTCTTAATTCTCCCTCATTTGAACTTAAAAGCGGGTCTAAAGCCTCTAAAATCATTTCTTGTGCTTCTTCGTAAGTATAAACAACTGTTGAATCAGCTAATGGGGCATAAGTATCAAATGGTTTAATTTTTTCTACACCAAGATATTTAGCCTTCATTTCAGCCCATCTATGTAAAGGTTGCAAGTTATCATTTACACTGTTTACTAAATTTTTATATACATCAGTTGATATTCCATCTCCCTTAAGTTTAGCCTCTAATGAACTTTCATATCCTCTAGCATCAGCATAAAAAATGTGACCTTCTACATTTCCCTTCATAAGAACAGACATTGTATTAATATTTCCTTTAAAAGGTACATATAGGGCCTCATACATATCTTCTCTTACTCTTCTATCAGTGGATTTGGTATACTTTCCATACCTTCCTTGGGACATGGTTAATTTATTTCCATTTTCATCTTCAAACGTTGGCCATACAAAATCTGTCGCCCTCATTATATCATATGCATCATTAGCAACACCAGTAATTTTACCTGCCATTGTAAGTAATCTTTCTTCTTTTTCAGATAAAATATGGGGTTTTGAAATAAATAAGTCTTTGAATTGTTTTTCGTATGTCTTTAAATATTCATTTTGTGACATAAAATCTTCTAAAGTTTCATAATCTCCTTCAATGAGCTCTGGAGTAAAATAAGCTGTCGTTTGTCCTATATTAACAGATGTATTAATTACTCTTTGAACCATTTCTTGAAATTTTTCATTTCTTACATCGGCATTTGATGAGTTTGAAGCATAATGATATAATTTCCATAAAGTTTGATTAACTTTATTTCTTAATTCTATAGCTTCCAAAAGGACATCAGGAGATGATAAAAGTTTTCCCTTAAAATCTGCTAAACCAGGGTAAAGCTCCTTAACATAATTTAAATCTTTTTCCCATGCTTCCTCCGTTGCATAAATCGCTGACATATCCCATTTATACTTATCATCTATTTCTGATCGTAATGGAACTGCAGTGTTTTTAGATGTTTTTGCAGAAATATCTGGGGATTCGTTTGTATTACATGCCATAATGATAAAAATGTAAAAAAATAAAAGTCTAAAATACATAGTAAATATTCCTTATTTGTTTGTTGGGTAATAATTTCTGTCTAGTATAATAAAAATATTGATGAAAAAAAATTACAAAATTGGTATTGCGCTTGGCGGAGGAGCTGCAAGAGGATATGCTCACATTGGAGTTTTAAATGCTATTGATGAGCTAAACATTCCAATAAGCTACGTTTCAGGAACAAGTATCGGATCTTTTATAGGAGCTCTTTATACATCTGGAAACCTAAAAATATTTGAAAAAGAAGTTCGTTCTCGTAAAAGTTTTATGAAAGATGTACTTTTTAAACTTGATCCTATCTTTCCAAAATTGTCCATCATGAATGGAAATGCAATTATTAAGATTTTTAAAGAAATAACACCAGTAAGAACATTTGAAGAATTAGATATTCCTCTTACAACCGTTTCAACTGATATTGTAAATAATGTTAAAATAGAATCAAAAAGTGGAGATTTAATTAATGCTATTAGAGCAAGTATTGCTGTTCCTGGAGTCTTAACTCCTACTTATGTAAATGACAATCTTTGTGTTGACGGAGGTTTGATTGATCCAGTACCACTGCAATCAATCATAGATATGGGTTCACAGCAAACAATCGCTGTAAACCTTTATGGCCTTCAAAATTCCAAAAAAAATGATGATAAATATAATATTGTTGATATCGTTGATAGATCAGCAAAAATTATGCTCAACAATGTAACCCATCTCAGCTTTAAAAATAATGAACCAAATATTTTAATTGAACCTCCAATAGACCAGTTTTATGGATGGGATTTTCATAAAGCAAATGAACTGATTGATATTGGCTTCGATACTGCCAAGAAAATTTTAAGTGATAATTCTAAATTATTTATTTAAAACACTTTTTAGAGAATCAAGACAATAATCAACGCTTTCATTTCTAGCGTTGTATCCCATTAGCCCAATTCTCCAAATTTTTCCTGCAAATTTTCCCAAACCTGCTCCAATTTCTAAATTATAATCATTTAGTAATTTTGTTCTAATCTCAAGATCATCGTAACCATCGGGAATGTGAATGGAATTCATTTGAGGTAATCTGTATTGTTTTTCAACAACAAAATCAAATGACATCTCATCTAGACCTTTTTTAAGTCTTAAATGAGCGTTAAAATGCCTTTTCCATAAATTTTCAAGGGTTTCATCACATGCAAGCCTCAAAGCTTCATGTAAGGCAAAAATTGAATTAATTGGAGCAGTGTGATGGTAACTTCTCTTTCCTTGTCCGCTCCAATAATCTAAAACCAAAGTTTGGTCTAAGAACCAACTTTGAATTTTTGAATCTCTTTTTTTAATTTTTTCAATAGCTTTATCAGAAAATGTCAATGGAGATAATCCAGGAACGCAAGAAAGGCATTTTTGACTTCCAGAATATACAGCATCCAATCCCCATTCATCTGTCAAAACTGGAATTCCAGTAAATGAAGTGACAGTATCAGCAATAACTAAACAATCATACTTTTTTGCAATCTCAGCAATTTCTTTAGCATCGCTTCTAACCCCTGTTGATGTCTCAGCATGCACAAAAGCAACAACGCTTGTATCTGGATTCTTTTTTAACGCATCTTCAAGTTTATTAAGGGAAACTGGATCTCCCCATTCGTCATTTACAACTATTGCTTCTCCTCCAATTCTTTCAACATTTTCAACCATTCTACCGCCAAAAAGACCGTTTACACAAACAATAACTTTATCTCCAGGTTCTACCAAATTAACAAAGCTTGCTTCCATTCCAGCGCTTCCAGGAGCAGAAATAGCAATAGTAAATTCGTTCTTTGTTTGAAATAGGTATCTTAGCATGGATTTTACTTCATCCATCATTTCAACAAATTTTGGATCAAGGTGTCCTACTTCAGGCTTTGTTAAGGATTTTGAAATTTCAGGATATAGGTTGGTTGGTCCAGCTCCCAAAAGCCTTCTCTCTGGTGTTTGAAAAGAGTTATATTTCATTTGCCCCCCCAAATAAATATAAAATTAATCTTCTACTACTTCGCTTCTATCTTTAATTACAACTGTCATTTCAATTTTTTCTAGCGGATTGTCGTTCATGTCCTTTTCAGCATTTACTATTAAGTCTATTACTTCAAGACCTTTAATAACCTTACCAAAAACAGTATAATTATTGTCTAAAAAAGGCGCATTATCATGACAAACAAAAAATTGGCTTGATGCACTATTTGGATCATTTGTTCGAGCCATTGATAAAATTCCTTTGGTATGAGGAATATCATTGAATTCAGCTGGAATTAGCCAGGTGTTTTGGTCATTTTCATCTCCAAGCCCAAAAAACTTTCCAGCGCGTCCTCCAGTTCCATGTAATGATCTATTATCTAATTTTGAATTTGGATCTCCACCTTGAATAACAAATCCAGGTATTACTCTGTGAAAAGTGGTTCCATTAAAATACTCTTCTTCTGCTAGAGCAATGAAACTTTCGACATGCATTGGTGCAACGTCAGGGTAAAACTCAGCAACCATTTCCCCATGTTTTGTAGATATGATTGCAACTCTTTCTTCAGGTGACATATTCATATAGAAAACTCCTATTGTAATTAAAATTAAGACAAGTATTAAAAATTTTGATTTCATAATAGATAGTTTAATTTAAGACAATAATTCTTTTTGTTGGGCATAAATCTGCCCAACAAAAAGATTTTTTTAGTATTTACTATTCTGAATCTTCGGTTGATGATACTGGTTTAGCATACTGTGTTACAGAACTAATCTTACCATCTAAATCAAAAAAATATGTTTCTGAAACATCAGCTTCCCAAACATTTCCTTCATTTGTTTCAACTCTTGCAGTTGACCAAACAATTAATCCAGATTGTGGATCGGTATCTTTGATTTTGATCGGAATCATTGACCATGCATCCCAATTTTGCGATTTCCTTCCCGCAATAAGTTCTCTAAGATTCTCATGGGTAACTTCGGAACCGTTAAAAGTAAACGGGTCGGTAAAATATTCTGAAGCACCATCTGCATCCATATCATTCATTAAAGCTAACATAGATTCAAGTTTTTCAACTTCACCTCTATTTGAAAAAACAAAAGGTCTTCCTGACCATTCGTTTTCTGGATCTCTTCCAATAAACTTTCCACCTTCAGGTAAACCATATTCTGAATTTTCTGCATCTCTTCTTAGCGTGCTCCACATCCCTGAAAGTTTACCTTCATCCTCATCATTAAATCTTAAAACATCAATGTAATGACTTGCAGCTTTAGAACCATTTTTTTGAACAGATTCGTCATATGACCATGAAACAACAAAAGCTCCATCATCACCAACCATTCTGAGTGGAACCATTGCCCAAGGCTTCCAAGAATAAGATTCTTGATCATCCATTTGATCAGCAAAAGGCAGCATTCTTTCATGAGCCAAAGAAGAGAATTTTTCTTTGTCTAAATTGGAATATGCTTCTGTGAGTGCAAGCGCTTTTTCAACATAATCATTGCTTTCTAATACATAAGCTTTGCCATAATTTGGATTCTCTTCTCCATCAAATGGCATATTTCTTCCTGCAGATTCTACGCCTTCGTAATTAACAGTTGGCGGTGATGCAAACATCACAAATAGTCCAGCTGCAACAAGCATTAATGTAGGTAATGAATCGTAATCTAATTTCATATTTTTACCC
>Ga0208624_1001095_pt1 | contig 13200 bp, 11 predicted proteins | sample Knorr_S23_td_DCM_FD_185607 | JGI IMG/M metagenome (GOLD analysis project Ga0208624, IMG submission 185607) | Marine microbial communities from Southern Atlantic Ocean transect - Knorr_S23_td_DCM_ad_71m_LV_A (SPAdes) (version 2) | ecosystem: Environmental > Aquatic > Marine > Oceanic | place...
TATCTTCATCAGCCAAATTATAAAAAATAGTATTATTAGCAAATTTAATAGTGCTAAGAAGATTTGATGAAAACCAAAAAAAATAATGCTCCAAATTGAATTAAAAAAAATATGAAAGAAATAGATTTTGATTGTTGTCTTATCTCTAAAATTAATCCAATTTATCCATATAGCTAGCGACATTAAAATATATAAACTTGTCCAAACTGGACCAAAAACAGACGCCGGAGGACTGAATGATGGTCTTATTAATTGAGAATACCACGGTTCTTTATAAATTGATGTAACAACTCCACCTATTGCAGATGCTGAAAATGTAATTAAAACAATAATTAATAAAGATAGATATTTATTATTGAACATAAGTATGAGATATAATTTATTATGAGTGAAAACCAGAAAAAAGTTTGGATTACAGGAGCTAGTAGTGGAATAGGTAAAGCTACTGCTGAAAAATTTGCAAAAGAAAACTGGAAAGTTGCAATTTCTGCTAGAAGAGAAGAACTTTTAAATGAAATGGCAAAAGATCAAAATATTTTTGCTTTCCCAATGGACGTAACTGACCAAAATAAAACAGAGGAAACTTTTAATAAAATTATAAAAGAATTTGGTGATTTAGACCTTTGTATTTTTAGCTCAGGTACTTATGAGAGAAAATCAGAAAAAGGATTGAGTGTAGATAATGTAAAAACAGTAATGGAGGTAAACTTTCTTGGAGTGGTTGGTTGTGTAAAAGCAGTTCAAGAATACTTTATTAATAAAAAAAGTGGTCATATTTCAATTGTTTCATCACCTGTTGGTTACAGAGGTTTACCAAAATCATCTGGTTATACTGCATCAAAAGCTTCTTTGAATAATTTTACCCAAGGAATATATTTTGATTTTAAAAAGTTTAATGTGAGAGTTACTTTGATTTCCCCAGGATTTATCAAGACCGCTTTAACAGATAAAAACGAATTTAAGATGCCATTTTTAAAAGATACTAAATATGCTGCTGATGAGATATATGATGGTTTAATTAACAAAAAATCATTCGAAATTATATTCCCGCCTCAAATAGCCTTTATTTATAAAATCTTTCAGATTTTACCAAATAGGGTTTATAATTTTTTGATAAATAAATTTGTTAACCGTTAATTTAATTTTTAACAAAAACCACAGTCAAATCGGCTACTCTAAAACCAAACTTTGTCATTTTAGCTCGGTTAATTGCAATTGTATCACTTTGTTTAAATATCCAATCATCAAATGTTATTTTGATTTCTTTTCCTTTTACAGGGACAAGTAAAACATACTCTAATTTAAAAGCTGATCCATAAGAGAAACCTTTTGCTGTTCCAACAACATCTGCAGCTGTACCCTCATAATTATGTTCATCTTTTTTTATAATTTTCCATTGTCTAGTTTGAACTTCTCCATCTGACCAATTAAATTTTTCGTCAAGAATTAATTGTTTGCCATCCCACTTTCCATCTAGATCCGCTGAAAATTGTCTGGTGACTTTACCACCTCTATTTTGAAGCACACCATAAGCTTTGACATTTCCATTTAGAAATTCTTCAATAATTAATCTTGGTTTTTGATCTTTAAAGTCTTCTGGTTTCATTCCTGCTACGCAATTCGTTAAAAATAATGTTAAAAATAAAGTTAAAATATATCTCATTTTTTATTCATTCCTAAATGAAAATTGTATTAAATCAATATTTTTAGCCCTAAAACCAGCTTCACAATAAGAAAAATAAAAATCCCAGATTTTTTTAAATGAATTATCAAAACCTTGTTGTGAAATATTATTCCAAGAACCTATAAAGTTCTCTCTCCATTTTCTCAGCGTATGTGAGTAGTGTATTCCGTAGGAATTATATCCTCTCAAAGTTAGTCCGGTTTTCTTTGTATAATCCTTTATTGATTGTAAAGAGGGCAAAAAACCTCCTGGAAAAATATATTTTTGTATAAAATCCTGATTTTTTTTGTATCTATCAAAAAGTTCATCTTTAATAATAATAGCTTGGATAGCCCCAACCCCATTCGGTTTAAGATTATTCTTAATTGTTTTAAAATATCTATTTAAATTCTTCTCTCCAACTGCTTCGATCATTTCTATAGAGGCTATTGCATCATACTTATCTTTCAAATCTCTATAATCTAAAAATTTTACTTTAACTTTATTTTGTAAACCTAAAAGGTTTATTCTTTTTTTTGTAAACTCAAATTGTTTTTGTGAGATCGTGATACAATCAAGTTGAACATCATAATTTTTTGCAAGATGTTCAGCGAAACCGCCCCATCCACATCCTATTTCTAAAATTTTATCTCCTGGTTTTGGCTGTATTAAATTTATAAGTTTATTGTATTTATTAATTTGAGCTTTTTCTAATTCTTCACCGGGTTTATCAAAAATACCACACGAATAAGTTAATGTTTTATCTAGCCAGGTAGAGAAAAATTCATTGCCTAAGTCATAATGTTTTGAAATATCTTCAACACTTTTTTTCTTTGTGTTTGATACAAATAGTTTTTTGAAAATACTGTTTATTCCAGAAATATTTAATATTCCTGAAAATTCGTGCGTTATATTTATATTTTTCGCAGTTAGCTCAATTAAAGAAGGTAAATTTGAAGTCTCAAATTCGTTTTTAATATAACTCTCTCCTAAAGCACTACTACCTCCCCTAATAATATTAAAATAAAACTTTGGATTGTGGATTTTAATTTCTGCTGATAAAAAACTTTCTTGATTTCCAAATTGGTGTATTTTTCCATCGTAGTTTTCTAGTGAAAGCTTTCCATCCTTAATATAGTTCAATTTCTTTAGAACGAAATTTTCAGAGATTTTATAAGGACTAAAATTCATTTTTCTACAGATAAATTATTTTTAATTTTCGAATTTTTCTTAACAAGTTTAACGCCTTTCTTCCACAACCTTAATGCTTCAAAATGTATCGCCATTATAATTTTTATTGTCATCATTGGGTGTTTAAAAAAATTTTGAACTAATTTTTTTGTGGATATTTGTTCTTTTTTTCCGATCTGACATGCTGAAAGTAGCATCCCTTTATCGTCAGTTTGTTTAATAAATATACTTAAAGTTTCCTTTGGTTCGGCTAATCTAAAATTATAAGCAGTTTCCATCTCCATGAATGGTGATACATAAAATTTTTTATTACAAGTTTGTGTAATTATTTTTTCATTTTTTTGAACTGGAAAAATATAGGTATGTTGCTCATTAAAGGTATTCTTTACTTCATAAAGTATTGCTCTTAATTCATTATTTTCGTTATAACAATAAAAAATACTCAAAGGATTAAAAACGTAACCAAAAATTCTTGGAAAACATAAGAGTTTAATCTTTGTAACTTTAAAATTTATATTATATTTTTTTAAATTTTTTGTAACCCAGTCCCTAAGGTTTCCGCCATCTCTGTCACCATGATCTTTGTTATAAAAACTAAATATATTAAATTTATTAAATGAAAAAATTGAAATTTTATTTTGTAGATCTTTAAGTTCATCTAAATCGAAGAAAATAGAAAAGGTTTTATATGAAAAAAAATGTCTTTTCGGTTTAAATCTTCGATGCGTTACTATACCTTTGTATATACAAGTCTCCATCATTCCCCTCGAATTGTTTAAGCATTTCCAGAGAGGATTTTAATCCATCCTCATGAAAACCGTAACCAAAATAACTTCCTGAAAACCAAACTCTTTTTTTTCCTTGCAGATCTTTTAAACGGTTTTGCATCTCAAAACTTTTATTGTTTAAATATGGATGAGTGAAATTTATTTTTTTAATGACTTTATCGTCTTTAATTTTAGTAATTGGATTTAAAGTAAGAAAATAATTATTTTTTGTATCAAGATTTTGAAGTTTATTTAGCCAATATGTGACACATGTTTTTGTTAAATCTTTATTTGATATAGAATTCCAACTCGACCAGGCATTTTTTTTATTGGGCATCAAATCTACATCTGTATGTAAATATGCTTCATTAGATATGTATGAAAAACCATTTAGAATTTCTTTTTCATCATTTGAAGGATGATCAATAAGTTTTAAACTTTGATCAGCATGACATGACAATACTACATGATCGTAATCTCTATATTCACCTAATGTATTAATGAAAATTCTAACATTATCATCACTTCTTATAATTTTTTTTATTTCATAATTTTTAAAATATTCTCCATTAATTTTTTCTAAAACTTTAGAAACATAATTTCTACTTCTGTTTGTAACCGTGTACCACTGAGGTCTATTTTTTAATTTAAAAAGACCGTGGTTATTAAAAAAATTTAAAAATAATTCAAATGGTATATCTCTAGCCTTAGAAAATGGCATAGACCAAATTGCAGCTACCATTGGTATTATATGATAATTAATGAAGTATTTTGAAATTTTTGAATTATCTAAATAATTTCCTAATGTGATATTTTTTAAATCTTTTTTTAATAAAACTGGTGCTGTTTTATAAAATGATATGATTTCATAAATCATTTTTATAAAATTAAAGTTAAAAAGATTATTTTTTCTTGCAAATAATGAATTAAATCCGGTTCCTCCGTATTCTATGCTCGAGTCCTTTACGGAAACTGAAAAAGACATATCGCTTTTCTCATAGGGTACTTTTAACTCTTCAAAAAAATTTATTAAATTTGGATAAGTAATTTTGTTAAAAACAATAAAACCAAGGTCCACTGGTATTTTTTTATTTGTCTCCTTTATATCGAAAGTATAAGAATGTCCGCCGAAATGATCATCTTTTTCAAAAAGATCAACTTCATGCTTTTTTGACAAATAGTAGGCAGATGATAATCCTGAAATTCCAGATCCAATAACTGCAATTTTCATTATTTATAATTATGCAGCTTCATCTTTATATTCATCCATAGTAGGACATGAACATACAAGATTACGATCCCCAAATACATTGTCCACTCTTGCTACTGGGGCCCAATATTTATTATTTTTTATGTATTCAGTTGGAAAAGCTGCTTCTTCTCTTGAATAAGCATGTTTCCACTCAGTTGAAGCTAATTCAACATAAGTATGAGGAGCATTTTTAAGTGGATTATCTATTTTATCAAATTTAGCCGACTCAACTAAATTTATTTCTTTTTTAATTTTAATAAATGCATTACAAAATTTATCTATTTCTTCTAAATTTTCACTCTCTGTCGGCTCAATCATAATTGTACCAGCAACTGGCCATGACATAGTTGGTGCGTGGTAACCAAAATCAATTAATCTCTTTGCTAGATCCTCTTCAGATATTCCTGAGCTTGCTTTAATTGGTCTAATATCAATTATGCATTCGTGCGCGACATTACCATTTTTGCCAGTATAAAGAACTTTATAATCTTTAGATAATTTTTTTGAAATGTAATTTGCATTTAATATTGAAACTTGTGAAGCTTTTTTCAACCCTTCCGCACCCATCATCTTTATGTACATCCAAGATATTGGAAGTATACTTGAACTACCCCAAGGCGCGGCTGAAACAGCTCCCATTCCATTCTTAGGACCAGCTTCTTTAATAATTTCATGTGTCGGTAAAAAATCAGCTAAATGCTTAGAGCAAGCTATTGGTCCCATTCCAGGTCCGCCACCACCGTGAGGTATGCAGAATGTTTTGTGCAAATTAATATGACAAACATCAGGTCCGAATTTCCCTGGTTTTGCTATACCCACAAGTGCATTTAGATTAGCTCCATCCATATAAACTTGTCCACCGTGCTTATGAATAACATCACAAATTTCCATGATTTTTTCCTCAAATACTCCGTGAGTAGAAGGATATGTAACCATTAATGCAGCTAAATCTTTTGAGTGTTTTTCAGCTTTATTTTTAAGATCGTTTATATCGACGTTTCCATCATCGTCACAATTGACTACAACCACTTTCATTCCACACATTTGAGCACTAGCTGGATTAGTTCCATGAGCTGAGTCTGGGATTAGACAAACGTTACGATTTTCTTGTTTATTATTCTTATGGAATTTTCTTATAGTCATTAGACCTGCATACTCTCCTTGTGCGCCAGAGTTAGGTTGTAAAGAGACTGCGTCATATCCAGTAATTTCTTTTAAATCATTTATTAAATCCTTAAAAAGAATCTTATAACCTTCCATCTGATTTGTAGGAACAAAAGGATGGGGAAGTGAAAATTCCTTCCATGTAATAGGAATTAATTCAGCTGTTGCGTTGAGCTTCATGGTACAAGATCCTAAAGCAATCATTGACCTATTTAGTGCAATATCACAGTCTTCAAGTTTCTTTAAATATCTAAGCATTTCAGTCTCAGAATGATATTTGTTAAAAACTGGATGAGTTAAGTATTTTGAAGTTCTTAAAAGGTTTTTTGGAAGATTGTCTAATTCAACCTTTACATCTTGCTTAATTGTCTTAGAAATTCCAAATAATTTTAATAATATATTTACATCATCAAGTTTTTTTGCTTCATCAAAAGCAACTGATAAATGCTCTTTATCAACTTTTCTTAAGTTAATATTTTCTTTTAATGCAGCCTCATAAATAGAATTTGTTTTTTCATTGGTTTTAATAGTAACGGTATCAAAAAAATAATCTGATAAAATTTTGTAACCACCAGATTTAATATTATCAGCGAAAATTTTAGCTAATTTAGAAGTTCTGTTAGCTATTTTAAGTATTCCTTCTGGTCCGTGATAAATTGCAAAAGCAGCGGAAATGATAGCTAATAAAGCTTGAGCGGTACAAATGTTACTTGTGGCTTTATCTCTTCTAATGTGCTGCTCCCTAGTTTGTAAAGAAAGTCTGTAAGCTTTTTTTCCGTGTCTATCTTTTGATACACCTATAATTCTCCCTGGCATTGATCTTTTAAATTCTTCCTTGGTAGCAAAAAATGCTGCATGTGGGCCACCATATCCCATTGGGATACCAAATCTTTGAGCACTACCAACAGCAATGTCAGCACCGAGTTCTGCTGGGGTTTTTAATCTGGCTAGCGCTAATAAATCACAAACCAATATAGCTTTTCCATTTTTTTTGTGTATTAGGCTAATGCTTTCACTAGGATCATTTATTTCACCTAAAGTTCCCGGATAAGACAACACTCCACAAATAATATCGTCATTAATTTTTGTTAGTTCTTTTTTTTCGTCACCTATTATCAATTCTAAACCGAAAGGGTTTGTTCTTGTCTTTATAAGATCAATTGTCTGAGGATTACAATTATTTGAAATAAATATTTTTTTCGAGTTAGTCTTATCTAATCTTTGGCTTAAACCTACTGCTTCTGCTGTTGCTGTTGCCTCATCTAATAAAGAGGCATTAGCAATATCCATACCTGTTAAGTCAATTATTGATTGTTGAAAATTTAAAAGCATTTCAAGTCTGCCTTGCGCTACTTCAGGCTGATAAGGTGTATAAGAAGTGTACCATCCAGGATTTTCTAAAATATTTCTTAAAATTACGTTAGGTGTAATTGAGTTATAATATCCCATTCCTATAAAATTTCTAAAAATTTTATTTTTTTTAGATATAGATTTTAATTTTTTTAAAGCATCATTTTCTGACATCGGCTGGTCAATTTTTAGTTCATCTTTCAATAAGATCTTTTCCGGCACAGTGTTTTCCATCAGATCGTCAAGCGACTTATATCCTATGTATTGCAACATTTTAGATTGATCTTCTTCTGAAGGACCAATATGTCTTTTAATAAATTCTTTTGAATTATCGTCAATCATTAGCTAGGGTTCTCCGCACAAAATTTATCATAATCTGCTTTGTTCATTAATGTGTCAAATTCAGATTTATCTTTAACTTTTATTTTAAAAAACCAACTTGCTCCTTCAGGATCAGAGTTTACATTCCCTGGGTCATCTACTATTGATTTATTTCCCTCTAAAATTTCTCCTGAAATTGGAGAATAAACATCACTAGCTGCTTTAGTGGACTCAACAACAGCAGCTTGACTATCTTTCTCAACTGATTTACCTGGTTCAGGTACTTCAACAAAAACAATGTCCCCTAACATTTCAGTAGCATGTTTTGTAATACCCACAGTTGCGGTATCGCCATCAAGTGAAACCCACTCATGTTTTTTCGAAAATTTTTTTTCACTCATTTTTTCCTCCTATTTAACATAGCTTTTTTTATAAAATGGTAACTTAGAAACCACTGCATCATGTTTTTTTCCTCTTACTTCTAACAAAATTTTATTATCAATCTCAGAAAATTTACTTTGAATATAGCCCATAGCAACAGGTGCATTAACACTTGGGCCAAATGTTCCACTAGTTATTACACCAATCTCATCGCCAGAAGATGAGAATATTTTAGTGCCTTCTCTTGCTATAATTTTTCCAGATGGTTTAATACCAACTCTTATTTTTGAAACACCATTTTTTAAATCGTTTTGTATATTTTCCCAACCTTTAAAACCACCCTCTTCTCTTCTTCTTTTTGAAATCGCCCATTTTAAATTTGCTTGGATAGGACTAATATCTTGGTTTAGTTCATGACCATATAGACACAAACCTGCTTCTAATCTAAGTGTATCTCTCGCTCCAAGACCTATTGGTTTGGCTCCTTTATTAGACAGAAGTTTTGTAAAATTTTCTGCATTTGTGTTTGATAAAGAAATTTCAAAACCATCTTCACCTGTATAACCTGATCTTGTGACATAAATTTTTTTTCCTTGAAATTTAAAGTAATCTCCGTTCATGAACTTAAGTTGTTTTACACCTGGGATTATAGCTTCTAAAATAGTTTCTGACTTTGGACCTTGTAAAGCTAAAAGAGAGAGATCTTTTTTTAGTTCATATTTACTATCTGAGTCTAAGCATTTTGCTATTTCTTTAGTGTCATTATCCTTACATGCTGCATTCAGTATAATATTAAAACCTCCGTCAACTCTAGTGATAATTAGGTCATCAATCACTCCGCCTTTATCATTTATCAAAAAAGAATATTTAGATTGATTTATTTTAATTTCTTTGAAATCTAAGGGAATGATTTTTTCTAAATTTTGTTCTAATGATTTGCTTCCTGAAATAAAAAGCTGCCCCATATGTGAGACGTCAAAAAAACCTGCAGTCTGTCGTGTACTTATATGTTCCTTAACAATACCATCTTTGTATTGAATTGGCATTTCATATCCAGCAAAAGCAACAAACTTTGCTCCTAAGTTTTTATGAAAATTATATAAAGCTGTTTTTTCCATATTTGTAATAACCCTTTATTTTCCCCATCTGTCTAAGAACCTGAGAGATTTGCTCCTTCGGTGAGGCCTAAGCCTGCTTTCCAGAGTTATTACAATAACGGTCCTTTTGCCTGAGAGTTTCCAGGGAGGTTGCTCCTTCGGCGCTATATCTAAATAGTCTCTCCCGTTATGCTTTCTTATAACACAATATTTGAATTAATTATACTTTTTTATAATCTAAACTTTTCATGACTACTGCGGAAAGAATAATTATCCCGCCAATTAGTACACTTATTGGTGGTATTTCATTATAAAATAGCCAAACCCATATTGGGGCGAATATAGACTCCATTAGCATTAATAAACCAACCATTACTGCAGGTGTTGTCCTGGAACCAATTGTTATAAAAATAAAACCAAAAGCTAATTGAGGAACACCAAGTAAAAATGCTAACCAAATATCTTTTGTGGATATAGCAAAATTTTCGAGTAAAAATAAACCATACAAGCAACTTAATATACCCGCGTAAAATACTGCGGGTATCATATCCACTTTTGGATATTTTCTTATTATTAAAACTAAAACTGAAAAGTTAATTGGAATAGTCAAAGCGGCTAGATTTCCCTTTAAAGATCCGGTCCCAAGTGAATCACCAATCATCAAAGTTACGCCGATCATTGCTAACATAATTGCAACATATCCTCGCGGTGAAATTTTTTCTTTTAAAAAAATATACGCCACTATCGGTAAAAAAACTGTTTGAGTACTAATAATAAAAACTACATTAGCAACAGTCGTTTCCATCATTGAATACATGTAAGCAACAAAATTAGTTGATAGAAATACTCCGCCTATAAGACCAGGCACTCCTGCTTCTTTAATTTTTTTAAATGTCTTTTTTCTATAAGTTAACAAAATAAAAGCTATTAACACCCAGAGAAAAAATATTGATCTATAAAAAAGAATTTGCCAGATACTGGCACTTTCAAAAGTTCTTAAAATGAGACCGCCCCAACTTAGACAAAATCCGCCTGTAAGAATAAGTAGTGGTCCAGGTATTTTATAAACAAAATTCATTTAGAATTTTCTTACATAGTCTTGAAAAGCATTTTCTGCAACAGCCAAATTGACCAATTTAAATTTAATAATTGTACCAGGAGTTTTTTGAACTAATTTATCATAGTCAGCGGTTATCACATTGGCTATTTTTGGATATCCACCAATGGTTGGGTGATCTGAAAGAAGAATTATAGGTTGGCCATCACCGGGGACTTGGATTGATCCTTTTGTTATCCCTTCAGATTTTATATTTTTATTAACTGTGTTTTCAAGTTTAACACCTTCTAATCTCATACCCATTCGATCAGTTAGTTTTGTAACTTTATACTCTTTTGAAAAAAAATCATCTTGGCTATTTTTTGAAAAATAATGAACTTGTAAGCCCTTCATTACTCTAATGACATTATCTTTATCAAAATCAAATTCAATTTTCTTTAATTTATTTGTTTGATGGGATTTTCTAAAAAAAATTTTATCATCAATTTTTAGTTTGTTTCCATTATTTGGACCAATTTTTGCTTTAACTAACGTAGATACACTTCCTTTGACCTCTTCAATTTTAAAGCCACCAAATATTGAAAAATAACCATAGACAGAATTAATTGTTGATAAAATATCAATCTTATCTCCATTAGAAATTTGAAAACTTTCATTAGATTTTCCTTTTATTATTTCACCATTTTTTTTGATTAAATTAAAATTAACTTTTCCTGAAATAGCTACCAATGCATTTTCTCCATTCATCTCAAGTAATGGTCCCTGATATGCAAATTCTAAAGCTCCTTCTGATATTTTGTTATCAACTAATTTATTTGAATTACAAAATGATAATTGATCCATACAGCCACTTGCAACAATGCCAAGATGCTGTAATCCAAATCTACCTAAATCTTGAAAAGTTGAATTAATACCTGGTCTTAATACTTTAAAATAATTATTCATTTTTAAATAAAGTAAATTCTTTTTTTGATATAGACTTAAATTTTACGGTATCTCCAGGTGATAAAATACTTGTGTTTGTTTTATTTATATTAAAAAGCTCGAATGGGGTTCTTCCAATTATATTCCATCCTCCTGGGCTTTCAAACGTGTATATTGTGCAGAATTTTTCGACTATACCCACAGAACCTTTGTTAATTCTTATACGTGGCGTGTCTAATCTATCGTGATAAAGATCTTCATTAAGGTCACCAAGGAAAGGTTGCCCAGGTACAAAACCTATCATGTAAACAAAAAAGTTTGTTTCAAGATGCTTAGATACTATTTCTTTAAAATTTAATTTAGTTTTTTCTTCTAATCTTTTTATATCTAAAGCAAATTCTTCGTCATAACATATGGGGATTTCAACAATTTTTGTACTTTCAGGTAAATTTACTTTTGAATAATCACTGCTTTTAATAAATTCTATTATGTCTTTTGATTTGATTTGTCCTAACTCAAAATTAATTATTAACTTATTATATGATGGAGTGTAATTTAATATTCCTTTAATTTTTCTACTTTTCACTGACTCTTGAATAAAATTAAAAAGTTTTATTACTTCTTTATTTGTGTTTTTATTGACTTCATCACCGAAATCACAAGTGATGCCACAGTCTCCAATATTACTTATTTTTTTCAACATAAATTGATATAATAGATATTATATAAAGGTTTAAAATATGGAAATTAATATTAATTGCGATCTAGGAGAAACCTCAAAGTTCTGTTCCACAGAAAACGACCCTTTATTATTGGGTATAGTAAATTCAGCTAATGTTGCTTGTGGGTACCACGCTGGAGACGAACCTACCATGAAAAAAACAGTAGAAATTTCAAAAAAAAATGGTGTTAGCATAGGCGCCCATCCTTCATTTAATGACCCAGAAAATTTTGGAAGAAAAAGGTTAAATTTAACTGCAAAGGAAATTAACAAATTAATAGTAGATCAAATTAATATTTTATCTGAGATTGCTGAAAAAAATTCAATGAAAGTTACACATGTTAAACCTCATGGTGCATTAAATAACATGGCTTGTGAAGATTTTGAGTTAGCAAGTGTAATTTCAAAATCTATCATAAATGTAAATAAAGATTTAATTTTTTTAGTTCCCACAGGATCACAAATGGAAAAAGCGGGAAAAAAACTTAATCTAAAAGTTGCTGCAGAAATTTTTGCAGATAGAAATTATGAAGACGATGGTAATCTAGTGTCAAGATCAAAGAAAAATGCTCTTATTACAGATCCAGAAATAGCAAAGAAACATGTTGTTAAAATGGTTCAAAACCAGGCTTTAAATTGTTTTTCAGGTAAACAAATTCCATGCGAAATTGACTCAATTTGTGTTCATGGTGATGGTAAGAGTGCTGTTCAAACAGCTCAAGAGATTAAAGATGGATTAATAAATTCAAAAGTTTCATTAAAATCTTTAGATCAATTAAAGAAATTTATATAATTTTATTCCAATTCAATAGTGCTAGGAGGTTTAGAAGTCACATCGTAAAGAACTCTATTTATTCCATTTACAGAGTTGATAATTCTATTAGATACCTTCTGTATAAAAGTTTTATCAAAATTATAAAAGTCTGCGGTCATACCATCGTGTGAAGTAACTGCCCTTAACATACATGTATATTCATATGTTCTACTGTCTCCCATAACACCTACGGTTTTTAAAGGAAGTAGTGCTGCATAAGCTTGCCATATCTTATGGTAAAGATTTGATTTTTTTAATTCATCAATAAATATAAAATCTGCTTCCTGTAACACTTTAATTTTATATTTTGAAATTTTCCCTGGTATTCTTATAGCAAGACCAGGCCCTGGAAAAGGATGTCTTTGAAGGATAGCTTTTGGAACTGATAATTCTTTTCCTAATTTTCTTACTTCATCTTTAAATAGTGTTTGCAAAGGTTCTACTAATGAAAATTTCAAATTTTTTGGTAATCCTCCTACATTATGATGTGACTTAATT
>Ga0208624_1001098_pt1 | contig 13182 bp, 6 predicted proteins | sample Knorr_S23_td_DCM_FD_185607 | JGI IMG/M metagenome (GOLD analysis project Ga0208624, IMG submission 185607) | Marine microbial communities from Southern Atlantic Ocean transect - Knorr_S23_td_DCM_ad_71m_LV_A (SPAdes) (version 2) | ecosystem: Environmental > Aquatic > Marine > Oceanic | place...
CTTGGCCAAGCCGGTTGGGACGGCATTGAATGCAACCGCGTCCCCCGGCGTTTTAACAGTTGTGCGTGAATTAACTTTAAACCTTGGCCAAGCGCTTGGCCTGCTGGTTGTGGCTCTGCTCCCGCAGACAACCGCCTTGGCCAAGCCGGCGCTGTCGGGCGAATTGATTTACGCGAACCAGTGCGCGAAGTGCCACGGCGACAAGGGACAGGGCGTTGCCGATAAATACGACGAATCGCTCATCGGCGATTGGCCAGTCGAAAAGCTGACCCGTGTCATCACCCGCACCATGCCGGAGGACGCCCCGAAAAAGTGCGTCGGCGACGAGGCTGAACTCGTCGCGCGATATATCTTCGATGCGTTTTATTCTCCCGAGGCGCAGGCGCGAAACAACCCGCCGCGAATCGAGCTGACCCGCCTGACCAATCGCCAGTTTCTCCACTCGGTTGCCGACCTGATCGCCAGTTTCACCGGCCGGGCGGGCTACTCCCAGACGGGCGGACTCCAAGCCGGTTATTTCAACAATCGCAACGTCCGACAAAACAACCAGAGCGTCAAGCGAACCGATGGCACCGTCGATTTCGACTACGGAGCCGGCACGCCCTTCCCCGACAACGCCGACTTTAAGTCGGAGGAATTTTCCATGCGCTGGACCGGCTCAGTGATCGCGGAGGAGACCGGCGACTATCGGTTTGTTGTCACCAGCGAAAACGGCGTGCGGCTTTGGGTCAACAATATGGACTTGAAACTGATCGAGGGTTGGACGTCGAGCGGTGAGCGCCGCGAACTCAACGGCACCGTGCGGCTCATCGGCGGGCGGCCTTACCCGATACGGCTCGATTATTTTAAATACAAAAGCAAAAACGCCTCGGTGAAACTGGAGTGGCACCCGCCGCATGGAGCGCGGCAGGTGATCCCCGCACGTAACCTCTCCCCGGATACCACCGCCAGCACGTTCGTTTTGCGACAACCGTTCCCGCCGGACGATGCCAGCATCGGCTACGAGCGCGGCAGTGCCGTTTCCAAAAAATGGGACGAAGCCGCCACCTACGCCGCCATCGAGACCGCCAACTGGGTGGCCGATCATCTCGACAAACTTGCCAACACCTCGGTCAACGCGCCCGATCGCTTGGCCAAGGCGCAGCAGTTTGGCAGCCGGTTTGCCGCACGGGCGTTCCGAAGGCCGCTCACGGTCGAAGAGGAGCAACTTTTTGTCCGCTCACGATTTGCCAAAGGCAAGCCGGCGGCAGACTCAATCAAGGAGGTCGTCCTGCTCACGCTCAAGTCGCCCCGTTTTCTTTATCCCGACCTTGGCCAAGCGGATGACCACGCCGTCGCCGCTCGACTCGCGCTTGGCCTGTGGGACTCACTGCCGGACGAGGCGCTTGGTCAAGCGGCCGCCGCTGGACGGCTGCGCACCGCCGACCAGGTCAGGCAACAGGCGTTGCGCATGCTTCGACACCCCCGCACAAAGGCCAAGCTCCGCAGTGTCATGCACCACTGGCTTGGCCTCGATCACGCCGAGGAGATCGCCAAGGACACGGACATTTTTCCCGAGTTCGACAAGTCGCTCGAGGCGGACCTTCGCACTTCGCTCAACCTGTTTTTGGACGAAGTCGTCTGGCAGGAGTCCGGCGCCGATTTTCGCGCCCTGTTCAGCGCGAACCATCTCCCGATGAACTCGCGACTGGCCAAGCTGTACGGCGCACGGCATCAGGGCACGTCATCCGGTTTTTCGCCGGCAACCTTCACCGGCCAAGACCGCGCCGGGCTGCTCACGCATCCGTATCTGCTCACGCTTTATTCGTATCACAACAGCACTTCGCCGATTCACCGGGGCGTGTTCGTCACACGACACCTGCTCGGACGCTCACTCAAACCGCCCCCCGAGGCGGTGGTTTTTAAAAATGAGGAGTTCCCCGCCAACCTGACGATGCGGGAGAAGGTCACGCAGCTCACCAAGGCCGATGCCTGCATGACCTGCCACGGCATCATCAACCCGCTTGGCTTCACGCTGGAACAGTTCGACAGCATCGGCCGACGGCGTGACGACGAAAACGGAAGGTCGATTCACACCGCCTCCGACTACCTGACCGCCGACGGTTCGCCGATCCATATCGCCGATCCATCCGACCTTGCCCGTCACGCGATGGAGAGCCCCAGCGCCCATGAGGGCTTCGTCGAGATGCTCTTTAATCAGGTTGCCAAGCAGCCGATCCGGGCCTACGGTTCCGGGGTGTTGAACCAGTTGCGAGATGATTTCGCGCAGTCCCGTTTCAACATACAGTTTTTGCTGGCCGAAACCGCCGTCATCGCCGCCCTGCGGGGAGTCAAGCGGACTGGGCCAGCCGGAGAGGAGCAGCCATGAACCAGATCGATCGCAGACAGTTCGTCCGTAACCTCGGGGTGTCCACCGCGACACTGCCCTTCCTCGTTGGCCTGCCGAGCCTTGGCTTGGCCAAGACCGCGCCGCGCCGGCAGCGCCTTGTGGTGATGTTCAGCCCGAACGGGACCATCCCGAAAAATTTCTGGCCGGACGCCACCGGCAGCGATTTCGAGCTGAAGGAAATCATGAAACCGCTCGAGCCGTTCCGCGACCGGATGCTCGTGCTCAACGGCGTGAACAATAAGGTGCAGGGCGACGGCGACCGCCACATGCGCGGCATGAGCTGCCTGCTCACCGGCATCGAGTTGTTTCCCGGCAACATCCAGGGCGGCTCCGACACCCCAGCCGGTTGGGCCAAGGGCATCTCCATCGATCAGGAGATCAAAAACTTTTTTCAGGGCAACGACACAACGCGCACACGGTTTGGCTCACTGGAGTTCGGCGTCGGCGTTTCCGACCGCGCCGACCCGTGGACGCGCATGTCGTACGCCGGCCCCAACCAGCCGGTCGCCCCGACCGATGATCCGTACCAGATGTACCAGCGGCTCTACGGCCAGTTACGCGATCGCGACAGCCTGTTGAGCGTGCTGGACGTCGTCCGCGACGACCTCAAGCGCGTCTCGCGCTCGATCAGTGCCGAGGACAAACGCCTGCTCGAGGAGCACGCCGAATTCGTCCGCCAGATGGAACAGGAGTTTGGCCAGGCGGACGGCAAGTCCCTCGTCAGTGATCCGCCGAAATTCGAGGTCGGCATCACCAACCAGAACGACAACGTCCCCCGTCTGAGCCGGATGCAGATCGACCTCATGGTGAACAGCTTCGTCAACGACTTCGCAAGGGTTAGCACGCTGCAGTACACCAAGTCGGTTGGCCAGGCGCGAATGAACTGGCTGGACATTAAGGATGGCCACCACGGCCTGTCCCATGAACCGGACAAGAACGACGACGCAGTCGACAAACTAACCCGCATCAACAAATGGTTTGCCGGCGAACTGGCCTACTTGGCCAAGCGCTTGGCAGAGACGCCCGAGCCCGGCACCGGTGGCAGCCTGCTCGACAACACCACCATCGTTTGGACCAACGAACTCGGCAAGGGCAACAGCCACACGCTCAGGGACATTCCGTTCGTGTTGATTGGCAACGGCATGGGCTTCCAGATGGGCCGCTCGCTAAACTTTAAGGGTGCCGCCCACAACCGACTGCTCATGGCCCTGGCCCACGGCGTGGGTCATCGCATCGACACCTTCGGCAACAAGAAACTCAGTCAGGGCGGCCCGCTCGATCTCAGCTAAACCGGGCCAACCCATCGCCAGCCCGTCCGCGCAACGACCGGGGCGTAGTCTTGTGTAGAATGAAACCGCTCCTCGTTTTTGCCATCGCTGCCCTGCTGATTGCCGGTTGTGAGAAGCATGATCCCCCAGTCTACTCACCCATTCCACAACCCCCGCCGGCGGACCCCGTCACGCCAACACCGCTGACCGTTGACGACCCAATAGCACTCGAAAAATTAAAAAAACAGTGGTACTGGGCCATCCGCGAGGGCAACGAAAAAAAGGTCATCGAGTTCATCGCCGCAAAAAAAAACGTCAACGTGGTCATCAACCGGGGCAGGACTCCGCTCCACTACGCGGTGGATTTCGGGCAGGACGAGATCGCGCAAATGCTGATCTCAGCGGGGGCGGACATCAACGCGCGCACCCTCGTCGGGGACACGCCCCTTGACTACGCGAACTACAAACAAAACGAACTGATCGCCGGCATCCTCCGCAGACTGAAAGCGCGTGCCTACGATCGTTGAGCCCGACCGGCTTGTTTTCACCCATCATTTTCGTAGAATCCCGTTTTCCATAAGTGGACTTCAAGTTGTGCTAATGAAAAAAACATGGTTAACGATTTTGTTGCTCGCCGGGGTGATATCGCAGGTCATTCCAGACACGACTAATCTGGACACCGACAAAGCCCGGTTCCCCACCCTTCCGGACGGATTTGAGATCAGTCTCTTCGCCAGCGAACCACTCATTCGCAATCCCACCTGCATTGCGTTCGACCGCCGTGGACGGGCGTTCGTCGCGCAGGGACCGCAGTTTCGCAAACCAAAGAAGGACACCCCCGGAGACTCGATTAAAATCCTCATCGACCACGACGACGACGGTGTCGCCGACGAGGTCAAAACATTCGCCCGCGGCTTCAACAGCATTCACGGGCTGGCATGGAAGGGCAACGATCTGTACGTCGCCAACGCGCCCGACTTCACAGTGGTGCGGGACACCGACGGGGACGATGTCGCAGACGAGTACATCCGCATTTACACCGACCTCGGCAACGTAGAGCACTCGCTGCACGGGCTCAACTGGGGACCGGACGGCAAGCTCTACATGTCCAAGGGCAACTCCAAGGGCCTCACGCAGCCGGGCCGGATTGCCCCCAAGCCATTCCGCGAACTCTGGGGAGTCGAATCTCCAGCCGGCGCCCCAGACCTGCCGCCGGCCAAGACGTTTACACCGGAAACTTACCGCAACACCTACCACCATCCGTCGGACGACTGGGGCCGCGAGGGTGGCATCCTGCGATGCGATCCCATGGGCAAAAACCTCGAGATCACCAGCCGAGGGTTTCGCAACCCGTGGGACATGGCGATGAATGACACCTTCGATTTCATCGGCACGGACAATGATCAAAACGAGGGTGACAAGATTTTCATGCCGTTCTTCGGCGCGCACTTCGGCTGGGGGCACACATGGAGCTACAACTGGTCCGACGGCAGTCACCTGCCGACCGCACCGCATAGCGGACCGTTTTTCAACGGCTCCGGAACCGGCGTGATTTACTACTCGCTCGACAAGTTTCCAAAGCCGTATCGCAACGTGTTTTTCATCAACGACTGGGGACGCAAATGCACCTATGTTATGCGGCCGCGCTGGAATGGTGCCCTGCTCCAGAGCGACACCGGCGACGAGCCGCTCGAGATTTTTGCGGATGCAAACAGCAGCCTGTTCAAGCCAAGCGACATCGAGATCGGCCCGGACGGGGCACTGTGGATCCTTGGCTGGGGCAACGGCTACGGTGTTGAGTGGGACGGTGAACCGAAACTGGAAAACCAAATCAACGAAGGCCGCATTTTCCGCATCTGGCATCGCGACAGCCCACCGGACAAACGAACCAACTGGCTCACGGCCAAACGCGGCAAGCCCATCAGCGAATGGATTCAAGCAGAATTAATCGACGATCTCACCAAGCCAATCGCGGTCTGGCGAACAGACGCGCAGGACGAATTGCTTCGCCGAAACACCCCACAAATGAGCGACGCGCTCATGCGCCTGGCCAAGCGCGCCCAGACTCCGACAGAGGAAACCTGGCTGACATGGACGCTGGCACTGCACCACACCAACGCGCCGTGGCAAAACGCCAAGGCCGACCATGCGCTGCTCCGCCTGGCCACGGGCAACGGTTCGCTGAATCAACAGATTCAGGCGTTGCGGGCAATTCGGCTGCGCTTGGACAAGGCCGAGGAAAAGGCCAACATGATCGCTGCGCTTGGACAAGCGCTTGGACAAGCGAATGCGAGAGTCCGATTCGCCGCGCTGCAAACCATTCGGCAGGCCAAGCTCGGGCAGTTCGCCCCGGACATCGTCCGCTTGGCCGCAACCGAGACTGATCGCATCACGTTTTACGCCGCATGGGGTGCGATGCGGGAGTTGCTGCCGGCAGACGAGAATCGCACTTTGCTTGGTGACGAACGCGCAGGTGTGCGCCGCGCCGCCCTGCTCGCCTTGCTCGAGTCGCAGCTCGTCACCCCGGCCGAGGCCAGGCGACTGGTCAACGACCCCGACGCCGGTGTGGCCACCGTGGCAGCCCTATACCTCAGCAAGGTCGAACGCGACCTCGCCAACCTGCTGCAGGTCAGCCCAAGCGGCGGTGAGTTTGTTGGCAGCCAGACCATCTCAATCCAAGCGAACATCAACGATACCCAGGTTCGCTACACACTCGACGGCAGCGAACCCAACGGCCGTTCGCCGGTTTATCGTGAGCCGTTCACCATCGATCGATCCGTTCGGCTGCGAGCCGCCATGTTTCGAGATGAGGAACAAGTTGGCCCGATTGTGAAGTTGAACTTTCAAAAAATCGATCTGCCGAGTGAATCAAACAGCGTCGTCGTTCTGGACACGATCGCCACCCAGCGCTCGGTGAGGGTGGCCGGCGGACTGCACGAAGGCGCCCGCGTTTACCTCGACCGAAATTTCCGATTCACAAGCATCCCTGACACGCTCAAGGGAGCGTCCTACCTGGTGTCCCGCAACGACGATGCCGGCTCACGAGGGAACGGTCTCGTTACCCTGACCGCCGCTTGCCTCGTCGATGTGTACATCGCCCACGATCAACGTGTCGCACCCGCGGCCAAGCCGGCTTGGCTTAGTCGCTTTGCCCCAACCGAACTACATCTCCGCACCAGTGATGCGCGGATGGCCTTGTTCCACCGGAGGTTCAATACCGGCGAAACCATCGTGCTCGGAGGCAACACCACCGACGGCACGGATAGCGGCAAGTCAAACTATGTCACGGTTTTCAGCCAGGCACTGCTTGATCCCCAGCCGAAACCGGTCACACAAAATGAGGTTCTCGCTACGATGGAGCAGGCAAATACCGGTCGTGGACGCCGGATTTTCTTCGATCAAAAAGGGCCGCAATGTGCCACCTGCCACGAGGTCGACGGGGCCGGGAAAAACTTCGGCCCGGAACTCAGCGGGATTGGCTCGCGCGACAACGCCGCCACGATTCTGCAGTCCATCCTACAGCCCAACGCACGGCTTGTTGAGGGCTACCGCACACATATCGTCGAAATGAAGGACGGCAAAACCTACGCCGGAATGGCTCTCGAGGAGAGTGGTCTGACGTTCAAACTGGGCCTCGCCGCCGGCCAAAGTATCACGTTAGACAAGAAGCAGATCGCCAACCGCACCAGTGCTGACACCTCCCCCATGCCGCCAAACTTCGGGGTGCTGATGAACGCCCAGCAACTGGCTGATCTCACTGCGTTTCTCGTGAGCTGCAAGGACAAGGCCAAAAAAACAGCAACGCCTCCAAAACTCGAAACCGAGGTTCAATTCGAGCAGAGCGAGGGACAAGTCGCCATCCTCATCAACGGCCAAAATGTCGGCACCTATGTTCACAGCGATCCGGTCACGATGCGGCCGTTTTTCAAAAATATCCGCACACTCAGCGGTGTTCAGGTCACGCGAAATCATCCGCCAATCGAGGGTGTGGACGATGGCGATCATGCCTCGATGCATCCCGGCATCTGGATGGCGTTTGGCGATATTTCAGGCTCGGACTTTTGGCGCAACCGCGCGCGGGTCGTCCATGAGCGATTCATCACTCGACCAAGCGGAGGCGAGTCGCTCGGCTCGTTCTCGGTGTCAAACCGGTTCGAGACCAACGACGGCAAACTGATTTGCCGGCAGGTCGTTACTCACACAATCCGCTTGGCCAAGGGCGGCTGGCGGCTGACGTACGACTGCGAGTTCACCGGCCCGGACGATTTTTATTTTGGCGATCAGGAGGAGATGGGGCTGGGCGTGCGCTTGGCCACGCCGTTGATCGAGAAAAACGGCGGGCAGATTCGCAACAGCTCCGGGCAGATCAGCGCGAAATCAACGTGGGGACAACCGGCGATTTGGTGCGACTACTCCGGTAAAATCGCAGGCAAATGGGCCGGCATCACCATCATGGCTAACGGCAAAACCCCGCGCGTGCCATGGTGGCACAACCGAAACTACGGCCTGATGGTGGCCAATCAATTTGGCAGAAAAGCCATGAAGCAGGGGGAGAAAAGCCAATACAAAGTGAAGTCCGGCAGCACTCTGCATCTCTCCTTCTCCGTGACCATTCACGAGCACGAGAACGCGGCAGAAGTCGCAAAGCACCTCGAAGCGCTTACGAAATAATATCGCGAATCACCCGGCCGTGGACGTCGGTCAACCGGAAGTCGCGGCTGGCGTAGCGGTACGTCAATCGTTCGTGGTCGAAGCCCATCAGGTGCAGGATAGTCGCATGAAGATCATGGACGTGTACCGGGTTTTCGGCCGCCTGAAATCCAAACTCATCGGTCGCCCCGTAAATCGTGCCGCCCTTCACGCCTCCCCCTGCAAGCACCATCGAAAACCCGGCTGAGTTGTGGTCGCGGCCCAGTTTTGATTTACCGGCGTTGGTGATTTCCACCGTGGGCGTCCGGCCAAACTCACCGCCGATCACGATCAGCGTGTCCTCGAACAGGCCGCGCTCCTTCAGGTCGGCGATCAGCGCGCCGATGCCCTGCGAACATTCGCCCGCCAACTTGCGGTGGTTTTTCTCGATCGCATCGTGGTTGTCCCACGGCTGCCATTTGCCGTGCCAAACCTGCACAAACCGCACGCCGCGCTCGATCAGCCGCCGCGCCATCAGCAACTGGCGAGACTGCGTCGTTTTTCCGTAACGCTCGCGTACCGCCTCCGGCTCGCGGTCGACATCAAAGGCATCGGTCGCCTCCATCTGCATCCGGTACGCCTGCTCGAAACTCTGGATGCGCGCCTCCAGTTGCGGGTCATGCCCGCGCTGGCCAAGATGCCGCCGGTTCAGCGCCTGCAAAAGATCGAGCTGTCTCCGCTGATTAGTCAGGCCAAGCCGGGGGTTGCGGATGTTTTGGATCAACTGCTCGACCTTCGTGTGCGCGGTGTCCACGTACACGCCCTCGTAAATTCCCGGCAGGAACGCGGATCGCCAGTTGTCCGGCCCCTTAACCGGATGCCCGCCGGGACACATGGCGATGAAGCCGGGCAGGTTGCGATTCTCCGTGCCCAGCCCGTACGTCAGCCACGAACCGAGACTCGGCCGCGCCAGCGTGTTGTCGCCGCTGTTCATCAGCATGAGCGACGGCTCATGGTTTGGCACGTCGGACTTCATCGAACGCACCACGCACAGGTCATCCGCATGCTGGCCTAGGTGCGGAAACATATCGCTGATTGGGATTCCGCTCTGTCCGTAGCGCGTGAACTCAAACGGCGACGCAAACGCTGCACCGGTCAACCGCTCGGTCACGAGGTTGGGCCTCGGCAACGGTTGGCCGTTGTGCTTCGCCAGCATCGGCTTGGGGTCAAAGCTGTCCACATGCGACAAGCCGCCGTTCATGAAAATGTGAATCACGCGCTTGGCCCGGGGCACAAAGTGCGGGCCGCTTGGCGCGAGCGGGTCGGGCAGATCCAAGCCGGAATGCGGCCCAGCCATCACGTCCCGCAACCCCAGCAACGCGAACCCCATGCCGGCCCGCGACAGAAAATCGCGGCGATTGGCCAAGCGCAACGGCTGCGCCTGCAACGGGCTGGGATTCTTCTGACGATTCATTGGCGTAGGATTTTTTCCATCGCCCTCCCTCTCGCGAGTTCCTCGATCATCTTGTCCATGTAACGCAACTCCCGCATCAGGGGTTCTTTTACCTCCTCCACACGAACGCCGCAAACGACACCCTTGATGAGCTTTCGTTTTGGATTCAAGGCAGGCGCCTCGTTGATGAAGGTTTCCATATCTTTCTCCTCATCGATCAGGCGCTGCAACCCCGCCGAATCATAGCCGGTCAACCAACAGATGATCTCATCAAGCTCCTCCTTCGTGCGGTCTTTGCGCTCCACTTTATCCAGAAGCAAAGGGTACACCTTCGCAAACAGCATCTTGTAAACTCTATGATAGGACATGGTTTAATCTACGAACATGAACTCGTTGGACAGCAGAAGTGCCTGCGCCAATTCCTGCCACGGCAGCGTCTCCTTGGACAGCCCGGACTGCGCGACGAAGCGCTTGGCCAAGCGCAACTCCTCCGGCTCCGGCTCGCGGCCAAGCACGGCACGATACATTTGAGCCACCATCTCACCGGCCGTGCCGTTGGCCAAGCGCTTGGCCAGTGCATCCGCCTGCGCCAGCACAAACGGATTGTTCAACAGGAAAAGCGACTGCTGCGGCACGGTCGTGCGCGAGCGACTCGGGGTGGAGATGTCCGGGCACGGAAAATCGAATACACGAAACACGTCCGGCAGCTTTTCGCGATCGACAAACGAGTACAGCGTGCGGCGGCGGTTGGCCGCATCATCCGGCGCCTTCTCGAGCGGCGGCCCACCTGCGTGAGGATCAAGTTGCCCCGAGACCAACAGCATCGAGTCGCGCATCGTTTCAAACCCCATCCGGCGGCGGTTCTTTCGCCAGAGCAACCGGTTGCCGGGATCCTGTTTACGAAGTTTCGGTCGATCGACGCTTGACTGCTGCCATGTTTTGGAAAGCAGGATGTATCGATTCAGCCGCTTGATCGACCATTCGTTTTTCACAAACCAAGCGGCGAGGTGATCGAGCAACTCCGGGTGGCTTGCCGGCGCGGAGCGGACGCCAAAGTCGCTCGGTGTCTCCACCAGTCCCCGGCCGAAGTGCCACGCCCACACGCGGTTGACGATGACCCGGGCCGTGAGCGGATTGGACTTACTGGTGATCGCGTCGGCCAACGCCAGTCGCCCGCTGCCGCGTTCGATCGGCCGCGCGCGGTCCCCGGTGTAGACTGCCGGAATGTGCCGATCGACTCTCGGGCCAAGGCGGTTGGCATCGCCCCGGAGAAAAACGCGCTGCTCGCCCGGGGTTTGCCGGTCCGCCATGAGCATCGGTCGCGGCTGCACCGTGTTCCATTTCTCGAGATAAACCCGCTCAATCGCCGCGAAATGCTTCCGGACATTCGTGCTCTCGTCGAGTGCATACAAGTCCTCTGATTCATCCACCGTCATAGTGGCCGGGAAATCCGCCGCATACATGACTCGCCGCACCTGCTCCTTCGCGGCATCAGGCAACGCAGTCGCATCGGTGTTCGTTTTTTGAACTTGCCGCCACTCGGTCTCGGCCGACTCGAGTATCGCACCGTAGATATTCGCAACCTCGGCCATGTTCTTCGACGGCTTCGAATTGAATGCATCAACCACAAGTGCGTTCACTTCACCTCCCTGCTGCCAGGCGCGAAATTCGTTTTCAAATTGAGCCGGGATGGTCTCATTTTCCAAATCGAACAATCGCCGCCACAAGCCGAAGACCGGATCGTCCGGTTGGCGCGACTCAAGAAAAAGCCGCCAGCGAATTACACCGCCGCTCGCGTAGGCGGCCACTTCGCGAATCACCCCGCGCTCGGTCCGAATCTCCGGCTGCGCCTGCGTCCGGTGACGCGGCGTCAACTGCACAATGTACCGCAAATAATCCCCTGCCCATGCCCTCAACTCATGCTGAATCTGCCGATGCAGTTTATCCCGCAGCGCGTTGTATTTGCCGGCCGCCTCTGTGAGCTTCTTTTGAAACGCGGTATCCTCCGCGCTGGGCTTCGCGCCGATGACCGGCCAGCGATCTGGAGAAGGCTCGCGGGAATTGGCGAACACGCCGTACAACGAGTAATAATCCTCAATCGGGATCGGGTCGTATTTATGATCGTGACAACGGGCGCATGCCGCCGTGAGGCCGAGGAACCCACGGGTCACGACGTCGATGCGGTCGTCGATAATTTCGTGCGGGAAAAAATTGAAGCGCGATCCCACAGTGAGAAACCCCAGCGCAGCCATTGATCCCGGGGTCTTACCCGGCAACAGGTCGGCTGCGATCTGTTCACGGATGAACCGGTTAAACGGCAGGTCGCGATTAAACGCCTCCACCACATAATCACGATAGGTGTAGGCAAACGGGTACTTCACCTCGCCGGCATCAACGTAACCCTTGGCATCGGCGTAGCGCGCCACGTCCAACCAATGCCGCCCCCAGCGCCGCCCGTACTCCGGCGAAGCCAACAAACGATCGACCAAGCCGGACATTGCCTGCTGGGCGTCGGTTTCGTAGTCATGTTCGAACGCCTCCGACTCGGCGAACGTGGGCGGCAGGCCGATCAACTCGATCGTCGCACGCCGGATTAACTCCCGCGGTGTCGCTGTCGGCGACGGCGACTTTTCACTGTTCTCTAATTTACGCAGGACAAACGAATCGATCGGTGAACTTGGCCAAGCGCTGTTCGATCCCGGCACAGGGGGATCGACAATCGGCCGAAACGCCCAGTGGGTTTCCTCCGCCTGGCCAAGCGCACACAGAACCAAGCTACTGCAAAATACAGCTACTCGCTTGGCCAAGCGCAGCCGAACCATACTGTTGAAAAGCAAACTCAAGGACGCCAAAAAGCCTATGCCGCCCCCCTACACTGACAAGCGAAAAGACTGACCCCGTAGTCTGAAGAATGGCAACGGCTTCGCGGTTGTGGCATCCTGCGGCGACACGGTTAAAACAAGAATAATGAAAAATCTGTTCGCAGCCATCCTTGTCAGCGCTTCGGCCCTCTTTGCTCCGGCACATGCCGCGAATAAGCCGAATGTGATTTTGATATTAGCGGACGACGTCGGCTATGAGGCGCTGGGTTGTTACGGGGGGGAATCGTATCCGACGCCGAATCTGGATGCGCTGGCCAAGGGCGGTCTGCAGGCGATGCATTGTTACAGCATGCCGGTTTGTCACCCAACCCGGATTGCCGTCCTGACCGGCCGATACCCCGTCAATGTGAATAGCCCAAAGTGGGGCACTTTCCCTGCCAAACTCGAAAAACGGACGATTGCCCACGCCATGAAGGCAGCCGGTTACTCTACCGTGGTAACCGGCAAGTGGCAGTTGACTCTGCTCCGGGATGATCCGCTGCAGCCACACCGCATGGGCTTTGACGAATACAGCGTGTTTGGTTGGCACGAGGGCGCACGCTATCACGAGCCGATGATTTA
>Ga0208624_1001099_pt1 | contig 13166 bp, 15 predicted proteins | sample Knorr_S23_td_DCM_FD_185607 | JGI IMG/M metagenome (GOLD analysis project Ga0208624, IMG submission 185607) | Marine microbial communities from Southern Atlantic Ocean transect - Knorr_S23_td_DCM_ad_71m_LV_A (SPAdes) (version 2) | ecosystem: Environmental > Aquatic > Marine > Oceanic | place...
CTTTGATAACTGTATTTATTTCTGCAATATGTTGAGTGGTTTCCCATAATTCTCCTTCAAGAAAATCAATTTCAATACTTGATAATAATTCTGTAGCAACGTAATCCTTAATTAGCTCAGTTAATTCCACGATATTTTATTAAAGCAGATAAGTTAAATAATCTCTTAGTATTTTTATAGCAGGATAAAAAAAAAGGAACTAGTTTCTACCTCATCTTGAATATCCTGTAGATTTTAAGAGACTACATCATTTCGTATTGATCAAGTTTGGTTTTTAATTTTGTTGCTTGTTTAATCAATGACAAAGCTTCTTTTCTGCCTGTTGAATTATTAGCCTGGACTATAAGATCGGCGTATTTCTTTGCGATTTTTTTTTCCATAATTTAAGATATATAAATACCGTTTTTGAATCTTGAAACTAGCGAGTCACAACTAGAAGTAGATAAGGAGTCAACGGTTAAAACCTCAGAGTCAACAAATTGGAACGGGTTAACTCGTGTTTTTAATTTATAATCAATTAATAAAAAAGCTGTTGGTATCTACGATTACATTGTTTTCAAACCCTGATTTAATTTATAGTTATCCATGAATTGGATTGAAAATTTTCAATCATCTTTTTAATGCAATTAATAAAAAAAGGGGGTTAAAAACCCCCTTCGGTTTATTAAAAGACCTAATTTACTAATTACCTAAACCTAGAGGAGCCCAAAGAGTTGCTTCAGAACCTATAACAGGGACAACTCCTGTAGTTTTTGCATTAGAAACTTTATTTTTAACAATAGGAGTATCTTGTTCTCCTAAAGCTGCCCATAAAGTTGATTGATGAGCGATAACTGGTTGAACTTTTAATGGTTGAGATTGAAAAGAAGGCTTTTGGGTTCTTACAAGTTGGACTCCAAGAGAACCAACAATAAATGCTCCAAGAAAACCTGCAAATACAGCAGTAATATTGTTACTACTTACTGAGGTAGATACGTTATTAGACATAATAGTTATGTGACTAAATTTCATTTTTGACTGAAGTCCCCGTTCCTTGGCTTCAATCTTAATGCGGCTCGTAAAACGAGATGAACGTTTATGTAGTCTACGCTACATTTTAACTATAAGTATAATTTAATTTACAAGATGTTAATGGCAATACAAAAACTTATTAAAAAAAAAGAAATTAAATTTTAAAGTGAAGAAAATATATTTGAATTTTTTTGAGTAAAAAATAATTGATTATTTTCATAATTGTTTGCAGAATAACTTTCGGAAACAACAGTTCCGTGAGTTACCCCAAAAATAAAACCAAGTAAGATCGCTAAACGCATCCAAGAATATAAATTTGAAGTTAATTTCCCTCGAATTAAGAATATATGATGTTGTTATTTATACTAAATAATTTTTTATCCCCCAAGATATGACATTGATGGATGAATTTTTTGATTTTTGTCAGTTTTTTTCTCTAATACTTTAAATCGATCTTCACTATAGTTATCTTCTCTAGCTTCCCAAATGCTCTTGATTTTATTTTCCAATTCATGGAGATTAATTGGTAGAGACAACCATGGGTTTAGATTTATACCTTCATTAGAAAAAAGACATGTATAAGCATAACCATCGCTAGTTATCCTCAATCTATTACAGTCTGAACAAAAAGGATTACTTATTGAAGAGATTGTACTTACAAAACTATTTGAATCACTCATGTACCATCTATTAGCAGTTTGTCCCTCCTTTCTTCCGTAGTCTTTTAATCGATGTTTCTTCTTTAGTAGCCTAATAATTCTTTCAGAGAAAAAAACATCTGATGGCTGCCAATTATTAGATATCCCTACGTCCATATACTCAATGAAACGAATTTCTATAGACCTTTTTTTTGCAAAATCAACTAATTCAAAAATTTGATTATCATTAATCTCTTTTTTTATAACTGCATTTATTTTTAATTTCCCCGCCTTTGGATTAAATCCAGCATTAATTGCATGATCTATTCCTTCAAGGACAGTAAATAATTTTTCTTTGCCAATAATTTTATTTTCCTCTCCAATCATGTTTGAAAAAATATCAGGATCAATCGCATCTAAACTTACTGTTATGCGGTCTAAACCATTTTTAAAAAGCTCATTAGCTTTTTTCTTAGAGAGCAAATATCCATTTGTGGTTAGAGAAATATCCTGTAAATTAGCTACTGGATTTGATTCTTCTAATCTTTGCGATTTAATTTCATAAAGAAGTTCATCTAATTGAGAACTCAATAAAGGTTCTCCTCCAGTGATTCTTAAAGAATTTACCCCTAATCGGCAACTGACTAAAATTAACTTTTTAAATTGTTCAATATTTAAAACATCCAAACTATAGTTCTCAGGCTTACAGTAAATACACGAAAAATTGCAATTTTGTTTAAGAGATAACCTTAAAACTTTTAACTTTCTTTTTCTATTATCCTCCAATTGCTTAAATCCCATTATTCATATTTAAGAATTCTCTCTTGGAATTTATATTAATTAAATCTCCATTTTTTGCATAGAAATATTTATGGGGAATTTGATCAACCCATCCGAGAAAATTTTTCTTCCCAGAGGATAACTTTTTTTTTAATTTAAAATGATTTTCTTCATTGATGGGATAAATTCCGAATAATGGTTGTGTAAAAATTCCATCATGGGATATTAACGCAAAATTTTGATTTTCTTCCCATGATTTAAAAAGTGAATAAATTAATTTTGTATTCAAATTAGGCATATCGACTGGGACAATTAGGATATTTTTAGTAGTTTTTTTAAAAGATGAAAAAATTTGTTCTATGCAAGTTAATGGTCCATCAAAGGGTTGGGCATCTGAAATAAACTCAACATTATTGCTTTTATCAACTTCCTTTAAATGAGAAGTATAATTTGTTATTACAAAAGTCTCTAAATTAAGGTTATTTAATATTTTTATTTTGTGAGTCAGCCAATTTCCTCCTTCATGATGTTTAATTAGTGCTTTATCAGATCCCATCCTTGAACTCTTGCCACCAGCCAAAATGAATGCTTTAAATTTTTTAAGTTTTATTTCCATAACTTAGGCAATATTTTTCCACGAGTACTTTATGTATCGGATAATACCAATAATCAGATTGCTAATTTTCCCCAATTTTGATTTTATTAGTGCTGACTATTAATTCTAGCCTTTTAAAAAAGTTGCATTTCTTAAAAACTAGTTTTCGTATTAAATAATACAAATGAATGGATTGATCAAAATATAAATTGCTTAAAAATTAATCTCGAAAAATTTTCATGTTAAGTGACGTTTGGTCTTTAAATGGCAGATATAGAACTCTTCACCTCACCTGGTTTGCCTTTTTCCTTACTTTTGTTGTTTGGTTTAACCTCGCACCTCTTGCAACTACTGTTAAAGCCGATTTAGGTTTATCTGTTGCTCAAATTAGAACAGTAGCAATATGTAATGTCGCTTTGACTATCCCTGCAAGAGTTTTGATTGGAATGTTATTGGATAAATTCGGCCCAAGAAAAACTTACTCAACAATTTTGATATTTTCTGTCGTGCCATGTTTATTATTTGCTAGTGCTCAAGACTTCAATCAACTTGTTATTGCGAGATTGCTTTTATCAATAGTAGGAGCAGGTTTTGTTATCGGAATAAGAATGGTCTCTGAGTGGTTCCCTCCGAAAGAAATTGGTTTGGCTGAGGGAATATATGGAGGATGGGGAAATTTTGGATCTGCTTTTTCTGCTCTTTCTCTTGTTGCCGTAGCTGGATTCTTGTCTTTTTCAGGAGGGTTTGAGTTGCCTACTGGAGCTGTACTTAATTGGAGGGGAGCTATTGCTCTTACAGGAATTATTTCTTTCGTTTATGGAATTATTTATTTCTTTAGTGTGACTGATACACCTCCAGGAAAACCTTATCAAAGGCCTGCAAAAACAGCTGGTTTAGAAGTAACGAGTATAAGAGATTTCTGGGGTTTAATTGGAATGAATGTCCCATTCGCAGCAATTCTTTCAGTCCTATGTTGGAGACTTCAAAAAGTAGGTTTCCTTACTTCATCTACTTATCCAATAGCCTTAATCGCAGTTTTAGCTTGGTTTATTTTCCAAACTTGGGGAATTATAAGAACGAATATTGAATTATTAAATGGAACTAAAATTTACCCTAAAGAAGATAGATATGAATTCAAACAAGTAGCGATCTTGGAATTAACTTACATCGTAAATTTTGGATCAGAATTGGCAGTAGTTTCAATGCTTCCTAGTTTCTTTGAATTTACATTTGATTTACCTAAAGCTGTAGCCGGAATTCTTGCATCATGTTATGCATTTGTGAATTTAATAGCTAGACCTGCCGGAGGATTGATATCTGACAGAACAGGCAATAGAAAAAATACAATGGGATTCCTAACTATGGGATTAGGGTTTGGATATCTATTGATGTCTTTAATAAAACCTGGAACTTTTACAGGATCAGCAGGAATTCTTATGGCTGTATTTTTAACGATGCTTTGTTCATTTTTTGTTCAATCAGGAGAAGGTTCAACTTTTGCTTTAGTTCCCTTAGTTAAAAAAAGAGTTACAGGACAAATAGCTGGATTGGTTGGGGCTTATGGAAATGTTGGTGCGGTAACTTATCTAAATATTTATAGCCTTTTACCTTTATGGATGGGTGGAGGTAAAGATCCTTCTCCAGAAATAATTGCTGCTTCAAATAGTGCCTTCTTCCAAGTTTTAGGTATAGCAGGATTAATAGTTGGATTTTTCTGTTATTTCTTTTTAAAGGAACCTCAAGGATCATTCGCTGATGCTTATGAAGGCGAAAAAGCTGAAAATTACGTTTAACCAAAAACTATTTAGATATTTATAAAAGAAATTTTATGAATTTTACTAAAAGTCAATGCCCATATTGCGGTGTTGGCTGTGGTTTAAAAATGAAGCCTAAAAGTTCGGTTTCTGATGATAAATGGTTAGTAAGTGGAGATAGGGATAGTCCTTCAACTCAAGGTAAATTGTGCGTAAAAGGAGCAACAGTATGTGAGACTTTAAAAGAAGGGAGATTAAAAGAACCACTTTATAGGGAAAATTTAAATGAAGAATTTAAAGAAATTTCCTGGGACGAATCATACGAAATTCTGAAAGAGAATATTTTGAGTTCTATAAAAAATTATGGACCTGATTCAATAGCTATGTATGGCTCAGGTCAATTTCATACTGAAGATTATTACGTAGCCCAAAAGCTTCTCAAGGGAGCAATAGGCACAAATAATTTTGATGCTAATTCAAGACTATGTATGAGCTCAGCAGTAGCTGGATATAACAGAAGTTTTGGCTCTGATGGCCCACCTTGTTGTTATGAAGATATTGATCATTGCTCTTTAATTTTATTAATAGGGACAAATACTGCAGAATGTCATCCCGTTCTTTTTGATCGAATTAAAAAACGTAAAAGAAATGTAAATGATAATTTAAAAGTAATAGTAATTGATCCAAGAGAAACTGAAACTTCATCCATAGCAGATTTTTACTTACAAATTTCTTCTGGAACAGATCTATTTTTATTTATTGGGATTGCGAATTATCTTTATAAGAATCAATTAACTGATCAAAATTTCATTGATAAGTCGACCGAAAGCTATTTTGATTTTGTAAAACATATACAAAAATGGGATTTAAAAAAAATAAGTGAAATTTGCAATATATCCGAGAAAACAATTATTGATATTGCAAAATTATGGGGAGAAAGCAAAAATGTTCTAAGTCTTTGGTCGATGGGTTTGAATCAAAGGCAAGAGGGTACAGCAGCAGTAAATGGGCTAATAAATCTTCATTTAATGACCGGCCAAATAGGCAAAGAAGGTTCTGGTCCTTTTTCCTTAACTGGCCAACCAAACGCTATGGGTGGGAGAGAAGCAGGAGGACTATCGCACCTTCTTCCAGGATATAGGTTTGTAAAAAATAAAATAGATAGGAATGAAATTGAAAAAATATGGGGGTTCCCTGAGGGAAAGATATCTGCAAAACAGGGTCTATCTGCATTTGAACAAATAGAAGCTATAAAAAAAGGATCTGTGAAAATTTGGTGGATTGCAGCTACGAACCCTTTGGTTAGCATGCCTAATTTAAACTTTGTAAAAAAAGCACTTTTAAAATGTCCTTTAATTATCCTCAACGAATCTTATGAACAAAGTGAATCAATTAAATATGCTCATCTAGTATTGCCCGCAGCTCAATGGAGCGAAAAAGATGGTGTTATGACAAATTCAGAAAGAAGAGTAACCCTTTGCCCATCTTTCAGAGAATCGAATAAAAATTCAAAACCAGATTGGCAAATATTTGCTGAATTAGGACAGAAGATAGGCTATTTCAAACAATTTGAATATGAATCTTCATCGGAAGTTTATGATGAATTTTTAAAAACTACTACAAAAAGATTATGCGATATGAGCGGATTATCATATCAATTATTAAAAAATCATGGTCCTCAACAATGGCCTTATCCTAAAGGCAGCGTACCTAGTACATCTTCAAAAAGATTATATGAAGATGGTTATTTCCCAACTGAGACTGGCAAAGCAAATTTTTGTATTGATGATCCTATAGGGTTGGCTGAACCCCCTTCAGATGAGTACCCACTAATTTTGACAATTGGAAGATATCTAAGTCAATGGCATACAATGACAAGAACTTCTAAAGTTCAAAAACTTACAAAAAAGAATCCAGAACCGTTATTGGAAATTAATTCTAAAGATGCTTTATCTTTAAAAATCAAAAATGATGAAATAGTAAAAATTAAATCCAAAAGAGGGGAAGTTCAAGCAAAAGTTCAGATTACTGACAAAATTAAAGTAGGTACAGTTTTTTTACCAATGCATTGGGGTTTTAGTCAAAAAAATATGTGTGAAGTAAACTCTTTGATGCATGAAAAGTCATGCCCGATATCAAAACAACCGGAATTAAAAGCATGCTCAGTAATAATTGTTCCAAACTAGGCAATAATCTTATTTCAGAATCTCATCAAATGCTCTATCCAAATTGTTGTGTTCATGACTTGGTCTAACTAATTTGCAAAAAGCAAATCTATCTAATTCGCTTAAATTTCTCCATTTTTCAACTGAAATATTAATTCCCCTTGCTAGTGCCGATTTTAAAACTTGGTCAGGAACTTTATTTTTATTTTGCCAAGGTTGATTAATTGAAATTTCTATTTCTTTTGCTTCTCCATATTTTGAATTAGATGTAATTTCTTTTAAAAAAGTTTTTAAATCAATGAGATCGTTTTTTGAATCTGGCCAATCTACTATCTTATTTTTTTCAATTAAATTAAAATCTTGCCAATGAGTAAGTTTTAATTTTATTCCAATCAAATCAAGTTTCCTTCTTACACATAAAGGAATGCATCTTAAGTCTTTAATAAAATCATCCTCGAAATTAAAATAATGATTTGATTGATTGTTAACCAAAACTAAATTGATATTTTATTAATAAATTAATGCTAAGTATAAAAAATTGATATTAGCTTTATTAAAAATTTTATTTTTTGTATTATTGAATAAATTGCTAAATGGAAATGGATAAATCTTTAACTCATATTAATGAAAGGGGAGAAATGAACATAGTTGATATTTCAGATAAAGTAGAAACTAAAAGAGAGGCTTTAGCAGAAGGATATATTAATTTAAACAAAGAAATATTAGAAAAAATAAAAAATGAAAAAATTAAAAAAGGTGATATTTTTGCAGCGGCTAGATTTTCTGCAATAAATGGTGCAAAAAAAACCTCAGAACTTATCCCTCTCTGTCATAATTTATCATTGAATAAAATCACAATTGATTTTGAAATTTGTGAATCAATGAAAGCAATTAAAATTATTGCTTTTTGCAAATCTCATTCTAAAACAGGCGTTGAGATGGAGGCTCTTACATCAGTTTCAATTGGTCTTCTCACTCTATATGACATGCTCAAAGCTTTAGATCCTTTTATGACTATTGATAATATTCGCCTTTTAGAAAAAAAAGGTGGTAAAAATGGAATATTAAAAAGAAGTTAAGTACTCACAATAATGGGAATTGATATCAATAATCAGGGTCTTTATTTAAATGATGCTATTAAAAAAATCTTGGAAGAGATAGATACTTTAATAGTGAATAATGAAATTTTACATAAGGAAGAGATCAATTTAGACGAAGCACTTGGAAAAGTTTCTATGGAGGAAATCTTATCTGAGGAAGATATGCCAGGTTATAGATCATCAGTTATGGATGGATATGCGTTAGGAGAATCAACTAAAGGGAATAAATGGAAAATTGTAGGAGAGTCTTTTCCCGGAAAGCCATTTAATGATCTTCTTAAAAAAGGTGAAGCTGTAACTATTAGCACAGGTTCATTTGTTCCAGATAATTGTTTTTCTGTGATACCTCAAGAACAAGTTTCTTTAGAATTTTTAAACGGAAATGAGTATATTGTTAAAAAAGAAACATCATCTAATAACTCTTGGATTAGAGAAAAAAATGATCAAGTATTTAAAGGTGAAATATTAATTAAGAAGGGGGTAAAGATTACACCTGGGATTTTAAGTAAATTAGCAAGTTGTGGGATAAAAACTATAAAAGTTAGTAAAATTTCTAAATTAGGTTTACTAATTACTGGAGATGAACTTATCAAATCAGGGACTGCAAGAAAGAAAGGAGAAATATGGGAAAGTAATAGTATTTTGATAAAATCAATTGCAAAAAATCTTGGATTTGAAATTAATGAAATTCATATAGAAAAAGATAATTATCAAAATATTAAAAATTCTCTTAGAAATATTTCTGAATTTAATGATGTGGTTATTTCAGTTGGTGGGATATCAGTGGGTAAAAAAGATTTTTTAAAAGATATTATTAACGAGTTAGGAGAGATTAAATTTTGGAAACTATTTTTAAAGCCAGGAAAACCCTTTGCTTTTGGATTGATAAACAAAAAAATTCCCTATTTTGGATTACCTGGGAATCCCGTTTCAGCAGCTATTACTTTTATCCAACTTGTTTGGCCCGCACTTCAGAAACTTGAAGGAATTACTAATATTGAATTCCCTCTTAGGATTAAGGTTAAGCTGAATTCTGATTTGAAAAGAAGAAAAGGGAGACCTGAATTGCTTAGAGGAAAACTTATCGTTAATGAAGAAGGTGAATTAATTGCAGATATTTCTGAAGAACAATCCTCATCAAAGATTAGTTCAATATCTAATTCAGATTTATTAATAGAAATACCTTCTGAAATTGATTTTTGTCAAAAAGGAAATTTATTATGGGCACAACTTTTAAAAAATAATTTTTTATAATTTAAACCCTAAGTCAGTATTCTTTTTTACCCATGAGGATCCTTTGAAAGTCCATTCTTTTTTCCAAAAAGGAACTTTGTATTTTGTAAATTCAAGTATTTCTTGGAGATATTTATTTGCAATGCCTCTATGATTAGCACTTACTGCTATTAAAATAATAGGCTCGTTAGGGTAAATGAAACCTATCCTGTGCAAGAGAAAAATACATAAATCATCCTGTTTTTCAGAAATTTTCATTAAATATCTTTTAATATAATTTTCGGTCATTCCTTTATAATGAACAATTTCTAGTTTCTTTAAATCATTTCCAAATTGATCAAAGGGCCTTACTCTCCCAATAAAAAATGAGTTTGCTGAATTTTTATTTACCTTTTCCCAAAGTTCGAATTCTTTATAAGGATTAAAAGTCTCTTCTAGGATTTTAAATTTTATTCTTAAATTATCCACCGGTAAACATTGGCATAAATGCCACCTCATCATCCGGATTAATCATCGCATCCATATCTGTAATTTCTTGATTAATAGAAACGATAATATTATCTTGCGGTAAATTAGAATTAATTAAATTCCATACAGAAAAAACCTTCATTTGAGACCCTTCAATTGTAAGAAATTTTTCATTCCATCCTAGATCTTCAGCGATACTAGATAATAAAACCACCTTAATTTTGTTAGATTTTTCACTTTCCATCTATAGTGATCTAGTAACTAATGGTTTAATTTTAAGTGGTTTCTATAGCTTTGCTTACTGTTTCTGATACTCGTAACACAAAAAATGATGAGAGTGGAAATTATCTCCTTCACGAGGCTGAGAGATCAGGACACAATGTCGTTGATAAGATAATTTGCAAAGATGATATTTATTTAATTAGAAAATATACAAGCGATTGGATCTCAGATCCAAATATTGATGTGATTATTACTACAGGTGGTACAGGAATTACAGCTAGGGACGTTACTCCTGAAGCTATTAGACCTTTATTAGATAAAGAGATTGATGGTTTTGGGGAGACTTTTAGATTTTTATCATTTAAAAAGATAGGAACTAGTACTTTACAAAGTAGGTGTATTGCGGGGTCTGCAAATGGTAAGTTTTTATTCGTTTTGCCAGGATCTAAGGATGCTGTTATGACAGGTTGGCAAGATATAATTTCTTATCAACTTAATCAAAATACAAAACCTTGTAATTTAATAAATCTCATTGATAAGTTAAAAAAATAATTCTCTAGTTTATTTATTTATTAGAAATTGATTTGAGATCAATTTTTGATTTTTTATGCATTTAAGTAGAGAAGGATCTTTTATTTCATTTTCTAATTTTGATAATTGTTCAAAACTATTATCATTCCAAATACTCCCTAAAGAAAAAATTGCATATTTAGCGATTTCTAATTCTTTATTTAAAGAATATTTATAGAGCAATTTACAAACTATTTCGCTTTCTCTTCTTTTTAAAATAGAGATTATCTTGTAGTTGATTTTGAAATCATCGTAAATTTTTATTTGATCAATAAAAGATAATAATATTTCATCAGTTAATTGATGAGCTTTGAAATGGAGAATATTAAGGCCTGCAATCCAAAAATCTATTTCGCAAATATCGAATATTTCTCTAATTAATGTAAGTTCGATTTCTCCTCCCCAGGGCTCTAAAGCATTAATTATATGAATATTTAACTTATTATTTTGATAGAGATTTTTTAGTAAAAGATCTTTTGCATCTTTTTCATTTGTTAATTTAAGGGCCTCAATAAATTCAACTTTAAGGCCAAATTTTTTTATCATCTTTTCAAGTAAAAAATAGCCTTTCCTTTCTTGCATACCTATCTTTTCCGCAATAACTTTGCGAATCTCAAAAGATAATTTCAATGAATAGTAGGAAAAAAGAATATCAAGATCTAATTTTTTTGAACCTAATCCATTTAAAACTTCTAATATTTCAGATTCACTTTTGCTCATTAATATATTTTAGGTTTTTAACTTTGCATTAAACTTGTTGATTAAAATTTCTTTGATTAAATTATAAATTTCATGTTTACTAACTTTTTTAAATTCGGTTTCACCTAAAGTTTGCAGGTGATCTTGTCTTCCTCCAATACTGACATTATATCCATCCTCAGTTCCTCCTCCCTCTTTTTTTACCTTTGTACCAGTCATGCCAATACCACCCATATGAGCTTGTCCACAATTATTTGGACAACCTGTCCAATGGATTTTAACCTCCTCTGATAATTCAAGTTCTCGATCTAATTTTTCAGAAATATTCCTTGCTATATCTTTGGTATTTGCAAGAGCAAAGCTACAATAACTACTCCCTGTACATGAAACAGTACTCGCTGAAAAATGGGATGGATTTAATTTGAATTTATTAATAATTTCTTCATTACCAAATTCTTCTAAAATATTATCTTTCAGGCCAACAATAATTAGATTTTGATCTTCGGTTAGTCTTACTTCACTCTGTCCATATTTTTCACTTAATCTTGCAATTTCTTGTATGTCTTCTACACATAATCTTCCTACCGGAATGTGTAATCCAGCAAAGTAAAGATTATTCTGTTTTTGTTTATTAATCCCAAATAAACTTCTTTGTCTTTCGTTGAAAATTGAGCCTGGATCGTTGGATAAAGTTCCAAATTTTTCTTCTACAAGTTCTCTAAATTTTTCGATACCTATAGAGTTCAAATAATATCTAAATCTTCCTTTATTTCTTAGAAATCTATCTCCATTATCTCGCCAAAGGGAACAAATAATTCCAGTTATTTTGCATATATCTTTTTCTTCTACCCAGACATCTAGAGGTATAGCATAAGCATTCAAAGTTGCTGATAAAATTCCTCCTACCCAGACACCAAAGCCTAATATTCCATTTTTAAAAACAGGATGAAAGATAAGATCATTATGTAGAAGAAAATTATCTTTTGCTCCTGCAACTGCAGTATTCCACTTCCTTGGTAAATTCGAGAATTCGGGGTTGCCATTACCAGAATTTGTTAAGTAATTTTCTAATTCAGAAGTATATTTTCTTGTATCTATAATTTCTTCAGGATCAATTCCCGCTAGTGGATTACCAGTAACATTCCTTGGATTATCCATTCCAGACTGAACGGATGTAATATCAACCTCTCTAAGTCTTTTAATAATATCTGGTAGATCATTTATCAAAACCCCCCTTAATTGAATATTTTGCCTAGTTGTTATATCTGCAGAACCGTCTTCTCCATATCTAGCGACTATTGACGCGATTACTTTCAACTGATTAGAGTTCAAAATTCCATTGGGAACTCTAAGCCTCATCATAAATCTTCCAGGAGTTTTTGGTCTCCAAAAAAGGCCATACCACTTTAAGCGCATTTGCAAATCTACTTCATCCATCTCTTCCCACCCTTTAAGAGCGTAATCATCTAACTCTTCAAAAATTTTCAGACCATCTTTCTCCGCCTTTTGCTTTTCAATCTTATTTAATTTTTTATCATTTAAATAATATTGCATATTAATTTTTATTCTTTTATTCTTATGAGATTTTAGACAATTTAATGTTTCCTCATATACAAATGTCAATAAATATTGATTATTTATTTTTAACACCGAATTCCATATTTTAGGAAACTCTTAAGCTCATAAAAACATAAAGGCTTTTTCTTGGCCGGATCATTTATCCGTAATTATGAGATACTTCTGTCCACCCTTTTTGGTGCAGTTCGTGCCACTTTTCCCAGGCTGAATCTATGTTGAGTTTTTCAGAGGATTTGTACCCTCCAGGTTCTCCAAGGTGATTTGTGTAGAAAAGATGAGTATGAATTTTTAAATTAGGTTTAGGAGAATTTTTGCATTCTTCGAAAAAGATAATTCTGCTGCCTTCGGGATTT
>Ga0208624_1001100_pt1 | contig 13160 bp, 10 predicted proteins | sample Knorr_S23_td_DCM_FD_185607 | JGI IMG/M metagenome (GOLD analysis project Ga0208624, IMG submission 185607) | Marine microbial communities from Southern Atlantic Ocean transect - Knorr_S23_td_DCM_ad_71m_LV_A (SPAdes) (version 2) | ecosystem: Environmental > Aquatic > Marine > Oceanic | place...
AGCTACACCTAGTTCAACTTGTTCTTTTATTACGCTTTTATTCATGTCATCTGCGAGTTTAGTATCTATTTCTATTCCTCTATTCATTGGACCAGGATGCATAATTAAAGCATCATCTTTTGCAAAATTAAGTTTGTCTGGTGTAAGTCCATAGTATTCATAATATTCTCTATTTGAGGAAAGAAACGAACTTGACATTCTCTCGTTTTGTAATCTTAACATCATTACGATGTCACAATCTGTGACTCCTTTTTTCATGTCTGTAAATTTGTTTATTCCAAGTTTATCCAAGTCCCTAGGCATTAAGTTTGATGGAGCAATTATATTTACTTCTGCTCCTAACATATTTAATAAATATATATTAGATCTTGCTACCCTCGAGTGAAGTATGTCTCCGCATATTGCAATCTTAAGCCCTTCAATTTTTTTTTTACGATCGATGATTGTCAACGCATCTAATAATGCTTGTGTTGGATGTTCACGTCTTCCATCACCTGCATTTAATACTGCGCAATTTACTTTCTGAGATAATAAATTACATGCCCCAGAATCTTGATGTCTAATTACAATTATATCTGGATGCATTGCATTTAGTGTCATAGCTGTATCAATTAATGTTTCTCCTTTTTTAATTGCTGAGTTTGTAATGTTCATTGACATCACATCTGCACCCAATCTTTTACCGGCTAATTCGAAAGAACTTTGTGTTCTAGTCGAAGGTTCAAAAAATAAATTAATTTGTGTTTTTCCTCTTAGTATGTCGATTTTCTTACTTTTACTTTTATTTAATGTAATAAAGTTTTTAGCTTCGTTTAGAATGTAATTAATATCTTTAATTGATAGATCTTGAATACCCAACAAGTGTTTTTGAGAAATTTTAATAGCTTTGTTTGATATTGCCATTAAAACAAACTCTATAACTCTATTAATAGATTAGTGCAAGCTTTAATTATTTAAATAATCTAACGCTCCCTGAAGTATAAAAGCAGCTGCTTTTTCATCTATATTTTTTTTCTTTTTAGAAAAATTTATATCTAAATTGCTTGATATATTAAATGCACCGGATGTTGAAAGTCTTTCATCCCACATGGCAATTATCAAATCTAATTCTTTCTCAATAACTTTTGCCTTGTCGTTTATTGACTGAGCGCTTTTTCCAAAGGAACCATCCATATTTATAGGATTCCCAATTATTACTGCAAAAATATTGTTGTCTTTTATAATATTTTTCAATTCATTCACCAAATAATCCATATTTTTGTATTCAATTGTTTTGTATGGAGATGCTATTTTTCTTTTATCGTCACATATAGCTATACCTATGCGTTTTGTTCCTAAATCTAAACCAATTAATCTAGCGTTACTTGCTAATTTATCTTTAAGTTCATCTAAAGTGACCATATTGTATTTTTTAGATTAAATGGTAGTTTTCAATATTCTTATCATATGACAATAGATCTTAAAACAGTAAAGCATATTTCAAAACTTTCAAGAATATCAATAGAAGAGGAGAAGGCAAAAAGGCTAACCAATGATCTAAACTCAATATTTAAATTTATTGAAAAATTAAATGAGTTAGATACTAGCAAGACTGAACCTTTAACCTCAGTAGCAGAAACAACTTTAAAATTAAGAAAAGATAAAATTGAGTCTAAAAATATTCGAGAGGATATTTTAAAAAATTCTCCAGAAAAAAATAAAGATTTTTTTGTAGTACCTAAGGTAGTCGAGTAATGTCTGAAATAAATAATTTAAAATTATGTGATCTAGTAGATAAAATTAAAAATAAAAAATTGTCTTCAAAAGAAATAACAGAGGCGTTTATTAATAGATCAAAAAAATCTAGTAAATTAAATTCATATATTACAGACAATTTTGATAATGCCTTAAATAGTGCCAAAGAGTTTGATGAAAAACCAGACTTTAATAAAAAAATACCTGGTATCCCTTTAGCAGTTAAAGATCTATTTTGTACTAAAAATTTGAGGACTACAGCAGGGAGTAAAATTTTAGAAAATTTTATTCCTACTTACGAGTCAACTGTAACACAAAATATCATAGATCATGGCGGTATAATAATTGGAAAATTAAATTGTGATGAATTTGCAATGGGTTCTTCAAATGAAACAAGCAATTATGGCAATGTTCAGAATCCTATCTCAGAAAATTTAGTACCGGGAGGATCATCTGGTGGATCTTCTGCAGCACTTGCAGCCAAATTAACACCTGCAACAATTGGAACTGACACAGGTGGTTCTATAAGACAACCTGCATCTTTCACCGGAACTGTTGGCCTAAAACCAACTTATGGTAGTTGTTCCAGATATGGAATAGTTGCTTTTGCTTCATCTTTAGATCAAGCAGGACCTATGACACACGATGTAAAAGATTGTGCATTGCTTTTAGAAGTAATGAGCTCTTTTGATACAAAAGATTCCACTTCTGTTGAATTTACAAGAGGTAATTACCTAAATGATTTAAATGAAAACATAAAGGGTAAAAAAATTGGTATACCAAAAGAGTATAAAGTTGATGGTATGCCAAAAGAAATAGAGGATCTTTGGGAGAAAGGAATTAAAATTATTAAAGATAATGGAGGAGATGTAATAGATATATCACTTCCAAATACTAACTACGCATTACCCACTTATTATATTGTTGCACCTGCAGAGGCCTCTTCAAATTTAGCAAGATATGATGGTGTTAAATATGGCTTTAGATCTAAAGGTGAAAATTTAATTGATATGTATGAAAAAACAAGATCAGAGGGTTTTGGTGACGAAGTTAAAAGAAGAATTATGATTGGTACATATGTATTATCCTCTGGTTATTATGATGCTTATTATCTTAAAGCACAAAAAGTAAGAAGATTAATTAAAAATGATTTTGATGAGGCTTATAAAAAAGTAGACGCTATTTTAACCCCATCTACACCTAGTTCAGCGTTTAAAATAGGAGAAAAATTAAATGATCCTGTTTCAATGTATTTAAATGATATTTTCACCGTTCCTATAAATTTAGCTGGCTTACCTGCAATCTCAATCCCTGCAGGTCATGATAATAATGGATTTCCTTTAGGACTACAGATTATTGGAAAGGCATTTGATGAACAAAACATTTTGAATATTGCATATTCAATTGAAAAAAATATTGGATATAAAAATCATATAAACGACTGGTGGATTAAATGAGTGATCAAAATAAAGAATATTTAATCTTAAGAGATGATAAGGAATATGAGGTAATAATTGGTCTCGAGGTGCACGCGCAAGTACTATCAGAATCAAAATTATTTTCATCATCGCCAACAAAGTTTGGTTCAGAACCAAACACACAAGTTAGTTTAGTAGACGCTGCCTTTCCAGGAATGTTGCCGGTAATAAATGAATTTTGTATCAAACAAGCTATTAAAACTGGAATTGGATTAAATGCAAAAATAAATAATAAATCAATATTTGATAGAAAAAATTATTTTTATGCCGATTTACCGCAAGGCTATCAAATTTCCCAATATAAAAATCCAATAGTAGGAGAGGGTTCTGTCACATTGGATATGCCGGATGGAGAAAAAATGATAGGAATTGAGCGACTACATTTAGAGCAGGACGCTGGCAAAAGCATACATGATATTGACCCTCAAAATACATTGGTCGATTTAAATAGATCGGGGGTAGCATTAATGGAAATAGTAAGTAAACCTGATTTAAGATCCTTAGATGAAGTTAATGCCTATATAAAAAAATTAAGATCAATTATGAGATATCTTGGCACTTGTGATGGAAATATGCAGGAAGGCTCTTTAAGAGCTGATGTTAACGTATCTGTAAGAAAAAAAGGTGAAACTGAACTTGGCACAAGGTGTGAAATTAAAAATGTAAACTCTATTAAATTTATGCAGATGGCAATTGATTATGAAGCAAATAGACAAGTTGATATATTAGAGGAGGGTGGATCAATAGATCAAGAGACAAGATTATTTGATACAAAAAAAAATGAAACACGATCAATGCGTACAAAAGAGGACGCGCATGATTACAGATACTTTCCAGATCCAGACCTTTTACCTTTGGAGTTAAATGATGATTTTATAAACGAAATTAAAAAAGAAATTCCTGAATTACCGGATGAAAAAAAGAAAAGGTTTATTGAAAAATTCAATTTATCGCCCTATGAGGCTAATATTCTTGTATCTGATATAGAGACCTCAAAATATTTTGAGGATGTTTCAAAAAATTCTGATGTAAAACTTGCAACAAATTGGATCACTGGAGAATTATTTGCCTTATTAAATAACAAAAGTATAGAAATTACAGAGAGCCCTATTACATCAGAAAATTTAGCAAAACTTATTAATCTAATAAAAGATGGTACTATTTCTGGAAAAATTGCAAAAACTGTTTTTGAAATTATGGCTGATAGTGGCAAAGACCCAAAAAAAATAGTTGAGGAAAAAGGTTTAAAACAACAAAGTGATCCTAAAGAATTGGAGAAGATTATTGATAAAGTTATTTCAGATAACCCTAAAAACGTTGAAGCCTATAAATCAGGAAAAGAGAAATTATTCGGGTTTTTTGTAGGTCAAGTTATGAAACAATCTAATGGAAAGGCAAATCCTCAGCTAGTTAATGAAATTTTAAAGAAAAAACTCAACTAATATGGGTTCAAATCTAAATCTAAACTATCAAATCGAAGAATATATTAATAGTCACTCAATTAAATTACATCCAGTTCAATATGAAATAATTAAATACAATGAAACTCTTGGTGAAATTAAAAAAATGCAAATTTCTATAAGTCAATGCCACTTTTTACATTTAATTGTCAAAATTATTAAACCTAAAAATATTTTAGAAATTGGAACATTTACAGGCTTAAGTGCTTTAACAATGGGTTTAGCGATGGATGAAAATAGCAAATTAACAGCTTTAGATAAAAATAAAGAAACTTCTGATGTAGCTATGAGTTTTTTTAAAAAAGCAAAGATAGATAATAAAATTAATCTTTTAATAAATAACGCTATTGTATCATTAGACGATTTACATAATCAAAAAAAAAAATTTGATTTTATATTTATAGATGCAGATAAAGAAAATTATATAGATTATTTTAATAATTCCCTAAATATATTAAATAACAATGGGATTATAGTTGTTGATAATGTCCTGTGGTATGGTGATGTTGCTGATCAAAATAAAAACGATAGATTAACACTAAAAATAAGAGAATTTAATAAATTTATAAAAGATGATAATCGTGTAGAGAGCTTAATTTTGCCAATTGGCGATGGTTTATCTGTTTGTAGAAAAAAATAATGTATAGCATATTTGGTTTTTATAAATTCAAAAAATTAACTACTTTAAAATTAAAAAAAAAATATTTGGATAGTTTATTTACAAAAAATGATATCAGAGGAACTATTATAATATCAAATGAAGGATTAAATGGAACTATAAGTTTTAAAACAAATAGACTTGATAACATTATTAAAAGCTTAAAAAAAATTTTTAATATTAATAAATTTAATAATGAAAACTTAACTAAGTATAAATTTCAACCATTTCATAAAGGTAAAATCAAAATTAAAAAAGAAGTAGTACCTTTAGGTATAGAAATTAAGAAAAAGATTTCAGATAATGAATTAACACCGCACGAATGGAATAAATTTATTAATAGAAAAGATACTATATTGATTGATACTAGAAAAAACTTCGAATTTAAAGTCGGTACATTTAAAGGTTCTATTAATCCAAAATTAAACAGTTTCAGAGAGTTTCCAAAATTTTTTAAAACACTTAAAAAAAATCAAAAAATTGGTATGTTTTGTACTGGTGGTATCAGATGTGAAAAAGCAAGCTATTATTTAAGAAATAAAGGTTTTAAAAATGTTTATCAATTAAAGGGCGGCATAATAAATTACTTAGATAAAATAAATAAAACGGATAGTTATTGGAAAGGGGATTGTTTTGTTTTTGATAATAGAGTTTCAATTAAACATAGTCTAAAACCAGGCAACCTAAGTATTTGCGCAGGATGCAGAGAACCTATTACAAAAGCTGATACTAAGTCTAAAAATTTTGAAGAGGGTGTATCTTGCCCAAATTGTTACAATAAATTGACAAACAAGCAGTTACAGAGGTTTAGAATGCGACAAAAACAAATAAAAATTGCAAAAAAATCTGGTAAAAAATATTTTCATCAAAGGGAGATTTAATTTGGATTTACTTAAAGATAAAATTCCAATCTTAGTTCGCAAGCTTGCATTACCAGCAATGGTAGGAATGTTATTTCAAACTTTATATAATATAGTTGATACATTTTATGCAGGAATGATATCTCCTGAAGCCTTAGCGGCTTTAAGTAAATCATTTCCAATTTATTTTATAATTGTAGCGTCCTCTATAGGAGTAACTGTTGCTGGTACATCTTTGATAGGTAATAGTATTGGTGAAAAAAATATAAAGAATATATTAAATTATTTTACTCATATTATTTACTTTGCAATTCTTTTATCACTTATTATTAGCTTTATAGGTTTAAACTTTTCTGAAAAAATCTTTCAATTGATGGTAACAACTCCAGAGGTAACGAAATTAGGACTTGAATATACTGATATAATATTTGCTGGCTCAATATTATTTATATTAGTTGTTGCTCTAAATTCTTTACTACATGCAGAGGGAGATACAAAAACATATAGAAATGTATTGATCTTATCTTTCTTCGTTAATTTAATTTTAAATCCAATATTAATATTTGGTTTATTTTTTTTTCCAGCATATGGTGTAAAAGGTATTGCTATTTCAACCATAGTATCTCAATTAATTGCTTTTTTAATTATTTTTTTAAAAGTTTTAAAAAATGAGAGAATAAAAGAAATTCTTAGAGAGCATTTAATTCCAAAAATATATTATTTTACTAATATTTTTTTTACAGCAATGCCGATTGTAGTATCAATTTTTGCATACTCAATTACGGCGGCAATTGTTCTAGCTTACATTGGTATTTCAGGTGAATATGCAGTTGCTGGTTATGGGGTAGGGACAAGAATAGAACAAGTAGTACTATTACCAATATTAGGAATAAATACCGCGATTATATCAATTATTTCACAAAATTTTGGAGCTAAAAATTTTAATAGAGTAAAAGAAGCGTATTTCACTTCGATCAAATACTCATTTTTTATAATGATTATATCAGGCTCGATGTTGTTTATATTATCTGATTTAATCATTAGTATATTTTCCTCTGATATTACGGTTATAGATTATGGATCTAGATATTTAAAAATTTGTGCATTTATTTTGCCTGCTTATCCTATTTTTTTTCTATCTAACGGTTTATTTATGGCTATTAAAAAAGCTGAATATGCAATGATATCTAATTTATTTAGAAATGGATTAAATCCAGTGATGGTTTTTGTGCTTGCAAAGTACATAAATGCAAGTTTTGAGATCTTTTTTTGGATTTGGGCTGCTGTAAATTGGTTATTCTCAGGTATTTATTTAAGTATACTAATTATTTATTTAAAAAGCCGCTTAGATAAAACGAGCGCTATCATTAATCCACAACCATAAATCCTCTGAAAACGACCTTCTTACGAATAGGTTTAAATCATTCTCATCTTTATTATGAATTATTACATCTACATGGTTTAAAACAGTTTGAACCACTGAACCTTTCTTATTTTTGAAATCTTTAAAATTAAAAGGACAGCTTTTTGAAAGTAAATCAAATGTTTTACTACCTTTTAAATTAATCATCACCCAATGGTCGGATACATTAGTAACAGCTCCTTGATTTAGCTTAGATATTTCATTAAATAAATTATTCTCTAACTCTATTTGATTATCTAATGTGTGATTGATATTGTTTGAATATACAAGCCATTCATCAGGGCTTAACCATAGCAAATTATAATTTTCATTACCTGATGAAGTATTTGCTTCGTTAGGAGGTAAAATAGACAATATCCTTCCAATTTTTGTTGAAAATTCTCTTTTATTACTTCTTAAATTAATTTTTATAGTTGGCTCAATTTCTACAATTTTTAAATCATTATATTTTTTTTCTTCTTTAATTGGTGAGTTAAAATTAAGCATTTAGTCTCTTATTTTCTTTATCGTAAAACACAGTGTCAGTTATTGTTACATTTATATTTTTATTTTCCATTGGTACTATAAGTTTTTTACCTTTAAGTTTCTTTCCACTTTTAACAACCGCAAGGGCTATTGATTTATTTAAATTAGGGCTGAAATAACTAGAGGTGACATGTCCTAACATTTCGATAGGCTTTTTGTTGATATTTTCAACTAATTGCGCTCCTTCTTCCAAAACTTCTTTTGGATCCTCTGTTAAAAGACCAACCAATTGTTTTCTATCTTCTCTAATGGTATCACTTCTATAAAGTGATCTCTTGCCAATAAAATCAAATTTCTTTTTACCTATAATCCAATCCATTTGTAAATCTGAAGGGGTTAATGTTCCATCGGTATCTTGACCTGTAATTATAAATCCTTTTTCAGCTCTTAAAAGGTGCATTGTTTCAGTACCGTAAGGTGTTAAATTATATTCTTTTCCAGCTTCCATACATTTAATCCACACATCTTCTGCATAATTTGATTGAATATTTATCTCGTAGCTGTGTTCTCCTGTAAAACTTATTCTCATTATTCGGCAATTGACATTGCTTATTTTAGTATTTTTAAATGACATATGAGGAAAATTATTGTCTGATAAATCAAGACCTGGAACAATTTTAGCAAGTATTTTTTTTGAGTTAGGACCACAAATACTAATTGTTGAGTATTGATCGGTTACTGTAGTCAAATAAACATCTAATTCTGGCCACTCTGTTTGTAGATAATCTTCCATCTTAGATAAAACATTTGCAGCTCCTCCAGTCGTAGTTGTCATTATATAATGATTTTCACCAAGTCTTGTTGTTACACCATCATCGTAAACCATGCCGTCTTCATTAAGCATTAATCCATACCTACACTTGCCTATTTCAAGTTTTGACCAAGCATTAGTATAAATTCTATTTAAAAATTCTGAAGCATCGGTTCCCTGAATATCAATTTTTCCTAGTGTGGATGCATCTAATATACCGGCGCTATCTCTAGCTGCTTTACTTTCTCTTTGAACAGCTTGGTGCATATTTTCACCATTTTTTGGAAAATACCAAGGTCGCTTCCACTGACCTACATTTTCAAATTCCGCCTTATTTTTTACATGCCAGTTATGGATTGCAGTTTTTCTTGTGTGGTCAAAAAATTCTCCTACATTTCTTCCTACAATTGCTCCAAATGTTAAAGGTGTATAAGGTGGTCTGAAAGTTGTAGTTCCAAGTTCACCCATATTTGTGCCTGTAGTATCTGCGATAATACCTAATGCATGCATATTAGATAATTTTCCTTGATCAGTACCCATTCCAGTAGTTGTATATCTTTTTACATGTTCTATTGATTTAAATCCTTCTCGTAACGCAAGTTTAACATCTTTAGCAGTAGAATCATTTTGAAAATCTAAAAATGGTTTTGTTTTTCCAATAGGTTTATCTGAGGGTAGTAGCCAAATATTTCTTTTTGATTTTTCATCTGGACAAATAATTTTAATTCCATCGTAGCACGAGTTACTTAAACTTAGAAAACTTTTTAAATTTTCAATAGTATTAACTACGATCTCATTTAATTTAAATTCACCATTGCATGATCCAACACTGATTTGATTTGAAGGAGTTTTATTTTCATCAGGTATAAACACATTATCATCATTTCTAAATTTTAATTTTCCACCAGATTGTGTAAACAGGTGAACCATAGGAGTCCAACCACCTGAAATACCTAAGCAATCACAATTATATTTAGACCTATCTCCCACAACATTATTACCGTCGTCTGAGAGTTTCATTACTTCAAATGATTTAATTCTTTTATATCCTTGGGTATCTACCACTGTTGACTCCCATAATACTTTTAACCCCAACTCTAATGCTTCTTTTACAATTAAGGAGTCTGAATTTTTACGAATATCCACAATTACATTTACTTTAACTCCACTTTTATAAAGAGATATTGCTGTTTCATAAGCACTGTCATTGTTAGTAAAAAGTGAAATATTTTCTCCAGTTTTAACACCATAATAATCGATATATTTTTTGATTGAGGATGAAAGTATAATTCCAGGTCTATCGTTGTTACTAAATATTAATGGTCTTTCAATAGATCCGGATGCTATAATTACTTTTTTAGCTCTGATTTTCCACAATCTTTGTCTTACTTTACCTTTTTTCTCATTAATACTTAAATGGTCAGTTAAATTTTCTCTAGCTAATAGGTAATTGTATCCATGAAACGCAGCAAGACTAGTTCTATTCTTGATAAGCAAATTTGGATAGTTTTTCAAACTTTCTATTTCATTAGCTAACCATTTATTTGAATTAACACTATTAATTTTATAGCATTCATTTTCTTGATATATCGTTGAACCTCCTAAGAAACTTTTGTCATCGATTAAGATTGTATCTAAACCTTTTTCTGCCGACAATTTTGCTGATATAATTCCTGAAATACCTCCACCAACGACTAATACATCACAATGTGAATACTGATGATCATAAATATCTGGATCGGATTTTGTAGGTGCTTTACCAAGACCAGCAGAGTGTCTAATAAAATACTCATATTTTTCCCAAAAACTTGCAGGCCACATAAAAGTTTTATAGTAAAATCCAGCAGGCAGTAGAGGGGATAGAAAATTATTTATTCCTCCGATGTCGAAATTTACACTTGGCCAACAGTTTTGACTTGATGCATCTAAACCTTCATATAGTTCAATTTCAGTTGCTCTAACATTAGGATCTGTTAATGAAGGATCATTTCCGATTTGTACTATTGCATTAGGTTCTTCAGAACCACATGTCATTATTCCTCTTGGACGATGGTATTTGAAACTTCTTCCAACCAAATGAATATTATTAGCTAACAATGCTGATGCCAATGTATCACCTTTATATCCAAAGAGTTTTTGACCATTAAATTTAAACGAAATTCTTGTTGTTTGATCTATAAAATTATTTTTATTTATTCTTAAATTTTTTGACATAATTATTTAACTGGAGGTTTTTCCCCCATCTTATAAACCGCTTGAATTTTGTCATTAGAAGTATCTCTTACCATATTAAACCATTTTCTACATCCGTGGGCATGGTTCCATCTTTCAAACTGCACACCTTTAATATTTTTCCTCATAAATAGATATTCAGCCCATTGATCATCACTTAACTCAGTTGGCTGTTTTGGTCTTTCTATATGAGCTTCACCACCGCAGGAAAATTCTGTTTGATCTCGTTCACCACAATAAGGACAATTAATTATGAACATTAGTGTGCAACTGCAGCAGCACCATGTTCATCAACAAGATCTCCACTTACAAATCTGTTTAGATTGAAAGCTGCATTCAATTTATGTGGTTCATCGTTTGCAATTGTGTGAGCAAATAAATCGCCTGAGCCTGGTGTTGCTTTAAATCCTCCAGTACCCCATCCACAATTAAAATATAGACCTTTAATTTGAGTTTTACTAATGATTGGACTTGCGTCAGGACAAATATCAACAATTCCTCCCCATTGTCTCAACATTTTCATTCTACTAAATATTGGATATAATTCCAAAATTGCTCTTAATGTTTCCTCTACAATATTGTGACTTCCTTTTTGAGTATACGAAACATAAGAGTCTGTGCCAGCCCCAATAACTAATTCGCCTTTATCTGATTGACTTACGTAAGCATGTACAGCATTAGACATAACAACCGTATCAATAATTGGTTTTACAGGCTCAGATACTAAGGCTTGAAGTGGCTTACTTTCTAAAGGTAATCTTATACCAGCCATGTTTGCTAATACACTTGAGTGACCTGCTGCAACTACTCCGATTTTTTTTGATTTGATAAAACCTTTTGTTGTTTCTATTCCCTCTACTTGATCGCCATTTCTTTTAATTCCTTTTACTTCACAATTTTGGATAATGTCAACTCCCATGGCATCAGCACCTCTAGCATATCCCCATGCAACTGCATCGTGTCTAGCAGTTCCAGCTCTTTTTTGTAATGTTCCACCTAAAACTGGATATCTTATATCTGGTGAAGTATTAATAATTGGACAAAACTTTTTAACTTCCTCTGTATTTAACCATACCGCATCAATTCCATTTAATCTATTTGCATGTGTTCTTCTTTTTAAATCTCTTACGTCTTGAAGATTGTGTGCAAGGTTCATAACTCCTCTCTGACTAAACATTACATTGTAATTAAGTTCTTGAGATAAACCTTCCCAAATTTTTAAAGCATGATCGTAAAGTCCTGCACTAGCATCCCACAAATAATTTGATCTTATGATAGTCGTGTTTCTACCGGTGTTTCCACCACCAATCCATCCTTTTTCAACAACTGCAATATTTGTCAATTTGTGCTTTTTTGCTAAATAATAAGCTGTTGCTAATCCATGACCACCACCCCCAATGATTATTGCATCATATTCTTTTTTTGGCTCTGGATCTCTCCAAGCTCTTTGCCAATTTTCGTGTCCACTTAAAGCGTTTTTTATTAACGAAAATATTGAGTATTTATTTTTCATATTTTGCTCATAAATACTTTATAAATATTGAATATTCAATGGTTTCAAGTTACACATTATGTAAGGAAGGATGGGTGAGCTGGTTTAAACCAACGGTTTGCTAAACCGTCGTACGCTTGAAAAGGTGTACCGAGGGTTCGAATCCCTCTCCTTCCGCCATTAGTACAAAGGCTCACTTTTAAAGAAGTCTTTAACTAATATTGGTTTTTGCTCCAAAATGTATCTATAAACATTATAATTCTCTAATACTCTTTGGACATAATTTCTAGTTTCTTTAAATTTAATTAACTCTATCCAATCAACATAATCTATTTGTCCCTTTTGAGGGTTTTTATTTATTTTTTTCCAATACCTAACTCTCTTAGGCCCAGCATTGTAAGCTGCTATTGCAAATGGATAGGCTCCGTCATATTCAAGTATTAGGCCCGCTATATAATGTGAACCAAGATTTATATTGTACTCTGGGTCTTTTGTTAATCTAGATTTGGAGTAAGTCATGTTTGCTTGCTTAGCTACAGTTTTAGCG
>Ga0208624_1001101_pt1 | contig 13160 bp, 8 predicted proteins | sample Knorr_S23_td_DCM_FD_185607 | JGI IMG/M metagenome (GOLD analysis project Ga0208624, IMG submission 185607) | Marine microbial communities from Southern Atlantic Ocean transect - Knorr_S23_td_DCM_ad_71m_LV_A (SPAdes) (version 2) | ecosystem: Environmental > Aquatic > Marine > Oceanic | place...
AACCGTCACTCACTCACTATCCTGTATACGGTGCGGCAAAGATTGATTCGGTTTGCAGATAATCGCGAAGGGTTTCTTCGCAATTGACTCCGCCACCAGGTCCGCCGGAAATGCCTTGGCCTCCGTATGGCAGGCCGTAGGCCACAGTGTTGTGGCAATTGACCTGACCGGTACCATCGCGGAACTGCTTTACGATTTTCTGGCCGAGTTCTAGATCCTTAGTCCATACGCTGGAACCTAGTCCGTAGTAGGTGTCGTTGGCGTAGGTGAGAGCTTCTTCAACGCTGTCGACTGATTGTACATTGACAAAACAGTGGAAGACTTCCTGAGGATTGCTCCGACTGCCGGGCTCGGATCTGAGTAATGTAGGTTTCAAATAGTATCCATTGTACCCCGACACCGAGGTGTGGCCTCCTTCTAGGATCGCTTCTGCGCCATTGGCTTTGGCGTATTGTATACCATCAATGATACGTTGAGGTTGTCGCGAATTTATCACGGGACCTAATTGCGTTCCTGCTTCGGCTTGATTGCCAATCTTCAGATTCTTCATGAAGGACTCAGTCGCTTCCAGGAAATCATCATAGATTTCCCGCTGCGCGAAAACTCGATGTATGGTCGAGCAGGTTTGCCCGTAGTGCTGGTTGGCATTCTTGCCGATCATGCGGGCGACGATCTCTGGGTCGGCATCAGCCAGCACAATCGCCGATCCATTGCCTCCCATTTCCCGTTTTACTCGGGTGCCATGGCGATCAGCTGCTTGCAGGATAGCTTGGCCGACTCCCGGAGATCCGGTAAAGGCGATGTAGCGTACGCCTGGATGCTCGGATAAGAATTTGCCTGTCAATTCGCCGCGTCCTGGAAGCACGTTGACGACTCCTGCGGGAAATCCAGCCTCTTCGGCCAGCTTGCCTAAGTAGAGAGCGCTTAGCGGGGTTTCCTCGCTAGGTTTTAGCAAGATACAATTGCCTGCGATCAATGCGGGTATCATGAACCAGGCGGAAAGAACGACTGGGTAGTTCCAGGGGATGATTCCCGCAACGACTCCCCATGGCTCGACATAAGAGTAGGCCTTCATGCCTCCTTCCAGCTCCATCACTTTTCCGTCGCCGAACTGGATGCTGCGGGCGACGTCCGCGAAGTATTCGGCGCAAGCCCGGAAGTGGGTTAGATCTCCCTGGGCCAACTCGGACACTTTTCCGCCATTAAGAATTTCGCAGGCCATGAGGACCTCTTGATCTCGCTCAAAAAGCTCGACCAATTTCATCATGAGTTCGATTCGTTCCTCTACCGGTGTGTCTTTCCAGCCCCCGTTGAAAGCCCGATATCCTGCTTGAACAGCATCATTGACCTCGTCGTATCCCATCTCCGATACCTGGGCGAGTACTTCGTGCGTGCCAGGGTTGATCACATCGAAAACGGCATTCATCGATCCTGGGACTTCCCTACCGCCAACGATCCCTCCAAGGGGTTTCCCGCTATTGGAGCAAAACTGGTTGAATTTCTCGGGCGCCGAAAAGGCTTCCGCGGTAAAAGCTTCAATAATTGGTGGAGCAGCTGTGGTAGACATAGGAACTATCTTTTTAGACTAGATTCGTTAGATTGTCACGGGGTGAGCGGGCGATAATAAACCAATTTAAAGTAGCTATGGTCAAAGTAAAAAATGACTGTAGGTATAGGCTGAAGACAGAAGTTTGCGATGACGGACGATTGTATGAATCTCAAGTTTGTCGTTGGTGGGAAGACCAGCTCGGTCCTTCAAGTTCGGTGGGTTTCCTGTGGACCTAGCCGGGCATCCCTACCTCTGTATCCCTTATGAATTCGCCTTCTAGTGCAGAAGGTCCAACGAAAATCTGGCGAAGGCGATGTCTTTGTCTTTCTCGTAGAGGAGGCCCACTTGCTCTTTAGGCAGAGCGACTAGAGAAGAGTAGGCGGCCGGTCCCTCATCAATTAGATAGCCAGCTGTCCAGGATTCGCCATCGTCCTCGCTTAGTTTCACAGTCATGCGAATGCGCTGTCCGCGTTCGGGTTGGACGGGCGGATTTGGATTGGAGAAGAGGAAATAGTTTTCATTGTAGCGGATAAGGCTGGCTTGGCAGCGAGGATCGCCAAGTTCGTCGTCGAAAACGGGATCGCTCCAACTAGCTCCGCCATCGTTGGAATAGGCAATAGAACGGTATCCATTTCGTGGGCGCGTAGCATCAGCGACTCCGTGGGACCGCATATTCATCAATAGTCGCCCATCGGATAGCTCAACGACTTGACTTTCGTTCACGGTCGGCTTGATGATGCCGCTTACATGCCAGCTTTCCCCACCATCATCGCTGTACAAGGTGTGAGCCCCGTAGAAGCCATCGGCACTGTGATTGGCAGGAATAACCAATCGGTCCGTATAAGGGCCCTTTCGCAACTGGATTCCTATGCCAGGGCCTGTGGCGTACCACCACCATGATGGATCTTTAACCTTTGAGGTAATTTCCTTCGGCTCTGACCAAGTCTTTCCATGGTCGTCGGAATGCGTTTGGAACACGCGACGGGTATCTTTTCCGGTTCCTGCATGCAGGTCTCGTCCGTGATCGGTAGCCAAGTTCCAGCACATTAGCATTACGATTCGGCTGGTACTTTGATCCACTACGGGGCAAGGGTTTCCAGCCGTATCTGGCCCGGCATCCCAAACGACTTGAGACGAAGACCAGGTAGCTCCATCGTCTGTGGAGCGTTTCAGTATGAGATCGATGTTCCCGCTGTCCCCGCGATGGTCTTTGCGGGCCTCGCAAAAGGCGAGAAGCGTTCCATCAGAAGCTGTAATGATTGCAGGGATACGGTAGTTCGAGTAGTCTTCTTCTCCTGATTTGAATATTACTTGCTCGTCAATTTCCGCGAAGGCGGAGAAGACGAGGACGAGTGATAGACCTATAATGGAGACTAGTTTCTTGTTCATCGCAGTAAGATTCATCGATTGGTTTTGTGGATTAGCATAGGCTTCCAGCCTGTGATCCTAAACAGGCAGGATGCCTGTTCTGCTTTTGATTAGATTCATTCGAAGAAATAGTCGGTATAGGTAAGTGTTAGCTTAGCTTTGTCTGGCTGTCCATCGACCATACAAGCATCGATTTCCTCTTTCAGGCGAAGTACATTCTTGTGATTGAGCATGGGGTCTTTGGTGGACTCTCGCCAGTTTTGTAGCTCCTTGGATAGCCTTTCGAGCGTATTTCGATGAGCGGAGTTTTCGGCCAAATTCTCGAACTCATACGGGTCGTTCTTGAGATCGTACAGCTCGTATTTCGGTGGGGCGTGCATGCGCTCATAGGCTCCAGTAACCGGCTCACCCGCCTGATTTATGGTGGTGATAAGGTCATCGAAGAAGCGATTGTTTGTGAATTGGTAGCCTGGATTGATCTTTCCTGGCATGAGATTGATGATTAGCTTGTAGCGATCGTCTTGGACGGTTCGTTGCGGGTAGAAATTATGGGCGGAATGGATGTGGAATTCTGTGAATAGGTAGCGTCGCCAATCGATCGATCTGTTTTCTACTAGCGGAGCCAGCGATCTTCCAGGGAGGTTAGGGATGGATTGGGCTCCGGTCAGGTCAAGCAAAGTGGGGACGAGATCAACGAGGGACACTAGCTCTTCGCGTACGATTCCGGTATTTGATTGTCCTGGTGTACGCATGATAAAAGGAACGCGGGTTCCTCCCTCGTAGGAAGTGCGCTTTCCGCGCAGCATGTCGGCCCCATGGTCACCAATGTAGGCGACGATGGTCTTGTCCGCTTTCCCGGATAGCTGGAGCACTTCTAGAAGGTCGCCTATGAGCGTATCGAGGCGACTCATGCAATTGTAGTAGTCGGCCGTTTGCTGCCGCAATTGAGGATTGCTGATGCCGAAGAAGGGCAGGGCCTCTATGTCTTCTCCGGTTAGTAGCTCCTCAGGTATTCCATCGACTTGCGGAGTGAATGGACGGTGGGCATCCGGGTAATTAACGCTTAGGAAGAAGGGCTGTTGGCTATCGGAAATGAAGCCGCTGGCTTCGCGGGCGTAACCCATCAAATCATCGCGGGCAAAGTTAGACTTAGAAATGGCCTCGAAATCGAAGGGGAAGGCCGACTCGGGATTGACATGCAGTTTGCCGATAATTCCGGTCCGGTAGCCGGCTTCTTTCAAGCTCCGAACGATGTTAGGCGTATCCTCTCGATACATGCGAAATTTCCAAGTAGCCAAGCCGATTTGGCCATTCTGATGGGGATATAGTCCAGTCAGGAATGCTGCTCGGGATTGACTGCAACCCGCTTGAGCGACGTAAGCGTTCTTGAATAACGTTCCTTCCGAAGCTAGACGGTCCAGATTTGGGGTTTGAGCGTAGAAATCTCCGTAGCAACCAAGTTCCTGTCCGTTGTCTTCGGATACGATTAGAAGGACATTCGGCTGCGATGCATTCAGAGAATGGTGAAGAGTGAAGAGTGAGAATAGAAAATATATGCTGAGGATATGTCTCATCGATTTGTAGTGGCTTGATTCTTAGTTCGCGGGGCCGATCTCGTCGGCATTTTCTAGCGGCAGCCATTTCGCATGCTGTTTCATGACGCCTTTCGAGCCTTTTAGGTAGGCGATGTTGGACCATTCGTTGGGATCGCTTTCAAGATCGTAAAGTTCCTCTTCGCCATTCGCGTACCGAATATATCGGTACTGGTCAGATCTGACGGCATGATTTCCTTTACCATAGGTTATGAGTACGGGGTCCCGTTTGGATTTGGGTTTTCTCAGCAGCGGAATTAGGCTCTCTCCTTGCAAATGAGTGGGGGCGGGCAAATTGCAGAGTTCCGTGAGCGTCGGGTATAGATCAATTAGGGAAACCGGGCGTCGGCAGACTTGGCCCGCTTTATATCCTGGGGCTACTACGATGAAAGGTATGCGGGTGGCCTTCTCGTAAAGAACGAATTTCTCCCAGTGTTCTTTCTCTCCCAAGTGAAAACCGTGATCCGACCAAAGCGCTATGATCGTGTTATCAGCCTTGCCACTTCGGTCTAGGGCATCGAGGAGCCGGCCCACTTGATAGTCCGCAAAGCTTGCTGCCGCTTGGTAGCCGCGAACGGCTTTTTCGAATACAAAGGCATCGCGTAGCTTTTCCTGCTCGAAGGTGCTCATGAATTTGCGGGAAGGCGGATGCAGCATTGCGAGGGCTGAGTCGGGGAGATCCTCGAGGTCTTCCTCATTTCTTTCCGGCATCCTCAATTGTCCCATGGGGTATCGGTCGTACCATTCCTGAGGAGCATAGAACGGCATGTGGGGACGGTAGATACCGATGGCGATAAAAAAGGGCTCTTTAGACGAAGACGCGATCTTTTGGATAGCCCAATCGACGGTTCGATTGTCTATATGATCATCGGGATTTTTCGGATACACGCCCCAATCAAAATTCCGGCTAACGGGACCTTTAGATCCATCGGGGGAGGTCCAGCTCTTGATGCCATTTAGATTGCCATCGCGTGGCATTGGCATGTCGGGTTGCCTGGATGGAAATTCCACGAACTCATCAAAGGCTTCGTACTTGTGGAATTGCGTTCCATGGTGGTGGAATATTTTGCCGCTCGCGTAGGCAAGATAGCCATGGTTGCGGAAGTGCTGAGGAAGGATGACGTTATCCGGGAGGGCTTTTTTCCAGTCGCTTCGATTGGCGTAAACGCCATTACTCGAGGGGCGGGTACCGCTAAGGACGGAGGCCCGAGAAGGATTGCATGCTGGCGAATTACAATAGGCCTTGCTGAAGAAGGTGCCGCGCTTGGCCAATCGTTCTAGGTTTGGAGTTTGGATGGGGTTGGACTGGCCAAACAGAGTTGTCCAGTCGTTCATATCATCGATGGCGATAAAGAGAACGTTCCGCCGCGGATCCATCGCGGCGAAATTATGAGTTATGAATGCAGAATTAAGGAGTAAGAGAGCTGTGAGTAGTGTCTTCAAAGTCGCGCTATGAAATTTGTTAGTCTAAGTGTCGAGGCTGTTTGGGACAAACAAAACCACCAGATCATGGATGCGGGTTTCTGCATCGGATATATTCATCATTACTTCGCTTTCCAGGTATAGGTTTCCGAGTCGAAGATATAGGCCCCTTTGGTGGGAACTTCTTTAGCATAGCTTGCAGGGAGCCATCGCCGAAATGGCGAAGCGGAGTCGGGGGAGTCTTGTATCAAGTTGCGCCATTCGTCGGGATCCTCGCTGAGATTGTATAGCTCCTCGCCCGCTTGGTCTTCATCGTAGCGAATGTATCGCCAATCTTCGGTTCGAATGGCGGTATTGCCATAGAGAAAATCGATGATGGCTGGCTTGTCCCAATATAGGTTTGGGTCGCGTAGGAGTGGGGTGATGTCGACTCCATCCAGTCCGCTTGGCAGTGGCAGGCCACATAGTTGGGTGAGCGTTGGATACAGACAAGTTAAGTCGACGGGACGGCTGGAGCGGCTTTGGGGCGTTGTGACTCCGGGAGCGACGACAATAAAAGGAACGTGGGTGGAGCGTTCCCAAAGCGTATCTTTGGCTAAATGGTCCTTTTCGCCAAAAGCGTATCCATGGTCGGACCAAAAGACGATGACCGTATTGTCTCGATAGGCGCTGCTATCAAATGCTTCCATCAGTATGCCGACAAGCGTATCGGCGTGGGCGATACTGGCTAGGTATGACTGAACGGTAGTTTGGAGATTGTCGTATTGTTCAATCATTCGAAGATCTTCGCGCCGAGAGGCCGCCATTTTTTGCCCGCCCGGCGGGATATCATCCAGGTCTCCGGGCTTGTTGATCGGCACCTCCACTTGATCGAGCGGTAATTGATCAAAATATTTTTTGGGGGCGTAAAAGGGTAAGTGAGGTTGGAATAAACCAACTGCCAGGAAGAAAGGCTTTTCGTGGTAGCGGCTGAGAAAATCAGTTGCCCAGCGAACGGTATCACCATCCCCCATCTCCAAATCGTCCACCTCCATCGCTCCCCAATCCAGGGAGTTGTTGGGGTGTCGAGGCATGGCTTCGGTAAAGTAGCGCTGGTCCTCTCCTCGGTTTTTAAAGTAATCGACAACCAAATCCTGGTCGCGTACGAGCGGTGAATATTCGTCCCATTGATCGGGCGGATTGAATCCGTCGGTGTGGTGATGGACTTTGCCGCCGCCGGCCACGTAATAACCGTTATTCTTGAAATAGTGTGGAAGCGTAACAAGTTCTGGATACGCTGGGCGCCACCAGTGGCTGTTGCTGTAGAGTCCTGTGGTTGAGGCTCGCTTCCCCGTCAAGATGGCAGCCCGGCTGGGAGCGCATTTTGGGCTTGGGGCATGAGCATTAGTGAAGAGTAGTCCTCGCTGAGCTAGGCTATCGATGTTTGGGGTTGGAACCCGATCGGATCCAAGGCAGCCAACCCAGTCATTCATGTCATCGACTGAAATGAAGAGAACGTTTGGCTGAGGTGAGGCCGCGGCAACTAAAGGAAGAATCAAGAATGAAGAAGTAAGAAGGAGGAGAGCTGTGAGGATCCGTTTTAGAATGAACTTAAGGTATGGAGGATCGGCTCGATTCTCCGATGTTGTGGATGTGTTGGAATTCTGGAGAACTGAGCCAGTCCTCCCTACCTTGAGATGCAGGTTCATGGGCTAGGTGCTTTCTTCGGCATGATGATCGATAGCGCGTATCCGACTACGAAACAAACACCGATGCCGACGAGACCGTACAGGAGTCCGTTAAGACCGGTCAGGTATTTACAATAAAAAATGGCTATCAGGCTGCAAATCAAGCCGATCCAGGCGTGTTGCCTTTGAGCCTGGTTAGCGAATATGGCGAGAAGAAATAACCCTGCCAAGGGTCCGCCTATCAATCCCATAAGACCTATGAGGAAATCGAAAATGTGTCCGGTATCGATCTGAGACATAATCAAGGCCATCGATGTGCCCAAAACTCCCAGACAAAAAACAAGAGCACGGGCGAATCTGAGCTGATCGCTGTCTTTCCAGTCGGGCTTCTTTCGCTTGAAGAAATCGTTGGATGCCGCGGTGCAAATGGAGTGCATGCTACTGTCGAGGCTGGACATAGCGGCCGCGAAAACGCCTGCTATGACAATTCCAGCAAGACCTGCTGGGATTTCGTGAGCCACGAACCAAGGAAGGATTTGGTCATTTTTTTGCAGGGGCCCAAGCAACTCTGGCTTGCTCTTATAGAATACGAATAGGGCGATTCCCATTATCGAGAATATCAGTGTAGCGGGAATAGCGAGGAAAGCGTTCGTCCAGACCGCCTTTTGGGCCTCCTTCTCTGAACTAGTCGTAAGATAGCGCTGAACGACGGCTTGATCTGATGTGTAGGGAACGAGAGCGTTGGAAAAAATGCCGCCGAGAACGAGAACGAGCAGTGCATCGTCGGTCCAGGACCACTCTAGGGCTGGCATGGAGAACTTGCCGTTTTCCGTCCCCATAGAAATCAATGTCGCCATCCCGCCATCGAGGCTGAATACGATGATTGCTAGAGCCAGCAGGGCGCCGCCAACGAGTACGACCACCTGGATAACGTCGGTCCAAATAACGGCTTTAATACCTCCAAAAGCTGTATACAAGGTAGCGATCACGCCCATCAGCAATATGCAGAGCGTCAGGCTGAATCCTGTCACCGCGGAAAGGGCAAGGGCTGGCAGAAAGACTACAATCCCCATTCGGAAAAGCTGGAGGATTATGAATGAGGCGCTCCCGAACAGCCGTAGTCCAGCGTCAAATCGAGATTCGAGAAATTGGTATGCGGTTACCGCATTTATTCTTCTTAGCCTAGGGACGTAGACAAGGGCTATAAGAGGAGCGACGATGACGATGCCAGCATTGAGAATGATTACGGACCAGCTTGTGCCGTATACTCGAGCTGGCAGGGCTAGATACGTGATAGCGCTGAGAGTTGTCCCGAAAATGCTCATACCCGCGGCCCACCATGGAATGCTACGACCGCCAAGATAAAAATCTTCAGAAGACTTTGTGCCTCGGGCGCAAATGCAGCCAACGACGATAAGTCCGCCCAGATAGAGAATGAGAGTCGTCCAATTCAAGGCTCCGAAAGATGTAGCGGCAGTTACTGGCGAGACCTCCCATATTTGAGGGGTACGTACGCGCGGTCGAATTTCACCGGATGCGATTATATAAGAGTCGCCCCACTTGGCGACTTGAGTAGTGACATGGTTTTGAGGGATGGCCCCACCGTCTTGCCAGGTATCGGTAAGCGCGTTGTAGGCCCAAGCCCGGTTGGGAAAGCCTGGGTGCTCGTCTTTGAGATCGTCTGCGACATAAAAAAGGCTGCCATCAGCCCCGCCTACAGCGAAGATGTGGTTTTCTCCTACTGGAATCGCTTCACCCGCCATCATGCTTGCAGGCGAGTCAGCTAATCGAGACCATTGATCTGATGCCGGACTATAGGAATAGGCGTCTCTAAGAAAGTCGAGGTCGCCATTTTCAGTTTCCCGCCTTCCGCTAAAAAGATAGATGCGTTCCTCGTATCCATTATTCTGGGTAGCGACCAAATTGAATCCACGAGCTGGCCCTGGCCAGCCTGACCCTTTCTGCCAGCCATCGCCGAGATTTTCCATATCCAAGATCCAGAGCTGGTTTAAAGCGGAGCTTAGATCATTGGTTTCTGTGCCACCCATTACATATACCTTATTGCCGATGCTGGTTGCCGCTGTGTAAGCGATCGCGGTCGGAAGGCTAGGCAAGGATTCCCGTACGACTGTTTTTCCGCTAGCGTTCCATTTTAGGAGAAACACATCGCTGTAGGTCTGATCAGCGTCGTTACCGCCAATGCAGAGCACGCCTTGAGGTAGCGATACAGAAGCACCGTATCCAAGTGGGCGCGGCAGCGAACCTCCGTTTGTCCATAGATTGGATGCTCCGTTGATGGATCGCTCTAGCACCCAAATATCGTCATGCCAGATCTTGCTTTCGCCCCAGTAAGGTTTCGGGAAGTTGGCGCCGCCGGCAACAATGAGAGCGTCATTGTGAACGCCAACGTAGGGGCCGGCGACTCCAAGAGATTCGCTTTGGTCGCCAACTGGAGGCAGTTCAGCTATCGGCAGCCATTTCAAGTAGGATGGTGCCTCATTTCCATGAATGAGATTAGCGTTCGCTCCCAGGAGTAGAAGGAGTAGTGGGATTATCGTTTTCAAACTAGGAAATTAAATGTTCAATACGCTGGCTTTGTCGGTTGCTTCGCTATCGCCGAGACGTTTTCGTATATCTCTGAGGTCGCGTTGCATGGTTTCACGAAAGGCAATGATGTCGGCGGCGTGTATCAGAAATCTCATGCCTTGCTGGCACCAGGCGATCTCTTGGTCGAGATCGGACCAGAAATGGATGCCTGGCGCGACACCGTGCTCTTGAGCTTTCTCGATGAATGTAGAAATCGCTTCTTGAAACTTGGGATGTCCATACTGCTCGGGAATGCCGAGGCTGCAGGAAAGATCATGCGGCCCTATGAGAGCTACGTCCACGCCTGGAACAGAAAGGAGGTCATCCAAAGCATTGATAGCGGGAACGCTTTCGATGTTGATGACCAAAACCTTGTCCGCATTGGCCTCTTCAATGTATTGGGGCAGTTCGTCCGACTTGAAGTCGGAACCGTCCAGAAGCTGCGATAGAATTTCCCCTTTGATGGGTTTCAGCTTGACTGCTCCGACTAATTTCTTTACTTGATCAATGGTCTCTACGTAGGGGGCTATGATGCCAGATGCTCCATCGTCGGAAACCATGCTTGCCTGGTAGGGATCGGGACTTGGGATTCGAACAAAGGGCGCAACGTTTCTAGAGGCAAAGCTATGGCAAAGGCTTGAAACTTGGGTCCTATCGAAAGCGATGTGTTCTGTATCGATAAAGACAAAGTCCAAATCCAGCTCGGCAACCTTGGCCGGCCAATAAGGTGATGCATTGGTCAGCAAAGTGCCAATAACTCGCTTCCCAGCGGAAAGTGTTTCCAATATTTCGATACCGTTCATTTGTAGCTTATTGGTAAGAATTTGATAGGCTGCTTAGTTTTTAGGCAGGGCCCCTTGCCAGCCGGCGCTTAAGATTTCTTGGTGTCGGGCAACGGTGGAAGCCATCTCTTCAATTCCCGCCCTATTGATCGTTTCGTGCGGATCGATTGAGCTGTCATACAATTCCTGTTCTAGAACTTCGTTGCTCTTCCTGTCTCGCCACTCCACGTACCGAAAACGATCGGTTCGGACCGCGTAACCCATAACGTCACCATGTTTCGTATGCTTTATATTTGTGTAGTCCCGCGGGTACTGGTTGAAGGCCGCAGATTTCCAGGAGAGATGAGAGTTGTCGAGCAAAGGCTTCATGCTCAGGCCTTCCAAGCCATCCGGTATTTCCAACCCGCAAAGTTCCGCTAAGGTTGGGTAGAGATCGACCAGTTCGACGAATGCATTTGAAGTGGCTCCTTTATGCTTTTGGCTTGGTGAGTAGATAATTAGCGGAACGCGGGCTGAGAGCTCATAGTTGTTAGCCTTGGTCCACAAACCTTGTTCTCCGAGATGGAATCCATGATCTCCCCAGAGGCAAACAATCGTGCTGTCCTCGAGATTGCGTTCCTTGAGCTTGTCCAGCAATCGCCCGAGAAGCGCATCGACATAGCTGATACAAGCATAATAGCCGTGTCGGAGCTCGCGTATCTTCTCTTCGGAAATATGGTCGAGCTGTTTGGGTATGTCCGTGTATCCCTCGATTTCGTTCCAGGTTCTGACCGCGTATTCAGGGGCTTCTTTGGGATGAGTCGTGGATGACCGTTTGGGGATGTCGTCCCGCTCGTAGAGGTCCCAGTATTTTTTGGGAGCCACGAAGGGCAAGTGGGGCTTTCTGAACCCGACGCCCAAGAAAAACGGCTTCTGGCTTTCGGCGAACCGATCGAGGGCTTCTTCGGCGGCGACGCAGACAAGACCATCAACGAAAGTGTCGTCAGGCACTTCCTCGCCCTCAACGGCTGTTCGCTTGTGAGCTTCTACAGCTAGATTCTCCGGCGAAGCGTAGCGCCAATGGTGCGGCCTCCCATAATCGTAGAGTGGGTCTTCCGACCAAGAGGGCGGGTCATACATGGATACGGAGCTTCCATGGAGAATCTTGCCGATTGCTTGGGAATGGTAGCCGTTATTCTTGAAATACTGAGGAAGCGTTACCAGATCTGGAAGGGTTTCCCGGAAATGCGTTTTCAAGTCCCAGACTTGGATCGTGTCTGGCCGAAGGCCCGTGATGAGAGATAAGCGAGATGGCCCGCAAACGGCTAGTTGACAATAGGCTCGATTGAAGACCGTGCCTTGGGAGGCCAGACGATCGAAATTGGGGGTGATGGCCACCGGGTCGCCGTAGCAAGCTAGGTCAGGTCGAAGATCGTCGAAGGCGACAAACAATACGTTATACTTCGAATTCTCCGCTGCCGAGCAGAGAATACAGAATGCAGAATTGAGAAGGATTAATACTGGGAGAAGTGTTTTCACGGTTACTCAAACCTTTAGGATGCGAAAACGGAAAGTGTTTTGTCGCCATGAGTTTTGTATGAGGGATAGTGGAGCATCCAATCTCAGGATTCCGTTAATGTTTCGATTGTACAATCACATTATTTGGTACATTCGATGAACAAAAATTATCGATTATCTTGTTCTGGACGGGTTTGGCTACCGATCGCTGTCCTATTGCCTTCCTGAAACGACTTCGCCGGTTTCCTTGTTTGTGAATGTCCACTTGCCTGGATCAAAGACAAAGGCATTTTTTCCGCGAACGTTTTCTGCGTAGGATTCCGGAAGGTATTTCGCCATATTGTCTTTGATATTCTGGTACGCTGGATCGGTAGCCAAGTTCTGCCATTCGTTTGGGTCAGACTGATGGTCGTACAACTCCTCGGTGCCATCGCTATAGCGAATGTAGCGCCAGCGCTCGTCTCGAGCGGCCGTATTGCCGTAGCCGAAGTCGATCAGGCTGGCATGCGGCCAGGAAGCATTTGGGTTGGCGAGGAGGGGAGCCAGGTCAGGTCCGTCGAAATCGATGTCGCTTTGCAATCCCACTAGACCGACGAGGGTAGGAAAAACGGATACAAGATTTACGGGGGCGCTCGACGTTTTGCCTGCAGTTTTGATATTGGGGGCAGCGATAGTGAAGGGGACGCGGGTGGCCTCT
>Ga0208624_1001104_pt1 | contig 13131 bp, 12 predicted proteins | sample Knorr_S23_td_DCM_FD_185607 | JGI IMG/M metagenome (GOLD analysis project Ga0208624, IMG submission 185607) | Marine microbial communities from Southern Atlantic Ocean transect - Knorr_S23_td_DCM_ad_71m_LV_A (SPAdes) (version 2) | ecosystem: Environmental > Aquatic > Marine > Oceanic | place...
ACTAGCTGAAAGTAATGACGTTACATACGAGGCTTATGTTTCTGAGCAGAATTTATTATTAGATAAATCCAAAGAACCTGTTAAACATCCACTTATAGAGGAAATTTTTTCAGGAAAAAAAGGTTCAAGTTACTTCAAAATTTCTAATTAATTAGCTGTCGCCTCAAATAAAACACCATTTATTCAAATCTGTGACACAGAGATCAGCTATATTTTTGATGTTTTAGCCCAATTGGGAATAAACTTCTTATATTACTCCCTCCCATTCTCAGTTGGGCTTATAATAGAACTTCACAAAAAAAAAATATTATAGTAGTTAAGGCAGATGTTTAATTTTTTTTACAATAGCAACATTTTTACTTGGATAGAAAAATTAACGAATTTTATTAATTCAATTTTTTTCGCATTACTAATAGCTGGTTTATCATTTGCGCTGGTTTTTTCTCCACCAGATTATTTGCAAGGAGACAGTGTTAGAATTATGTATGTACATGTACCCGCCGCTTGGATTAGTTTAGCTTCTTTTTCATGTATAGCACTTTTATCAATTTTTAATTTTATTTTTAAAATTAAACACCTCACATTAATTACTAAAAGTATTGCACCTATTGGTTTGATGTTTACTTGTATTGCAATAGTTACTGGATCTATTTGGGGAAGGCCTACTTGGGGAACTTTTTGGGCTTGGGATGCAAGAATTTCTTCTATGCTCATATTGGCACTTTTCTATCTAGCTTTTATTTTTATCCATAAATTAGTATCAGATGAAGACAGAGCTAATAAAATTTCAAGTATTGTTGCTGCATTTGGTTTAATTAATATACCGATCATAAAATACTCTGTTGAATGGTGGAGTACTCTTCATCAACCTGCAAGCATAAAAATAACAGGATCAAGCACCATACATTCTTCAATGTTAATGCCACTATTACTTATGTTTTTTGTATTAATAATGTATTGTGCGTTAATTTTTCTAATGAAATACAAGACAGAAATCATTAGAATCAAGAAAAAAAACTTAAAAAGATTATGATTAATGATTTAATTTTAATGAACGGTTACGGAATTTTTGTGTGGTCATCTTTTATTTTAACTTTTTTAGTTTGTGGGATTTTTTATTATAAAACTCGTAAAACTTTAAAAAAGTATGAAGAGGAATTCGCTAAAGAAATTAGCGAACTTTCAGTTGAGCAGAAAAAAATAGTTCTCGAAAATTCTAAAATTGCATCAAAAATCTTATCTTCTTATAATAAAACTATCTAAAGCATTTAATGCTTCCTAAAAAAGTAAAAAAAAGAGCCTCTCTTTTATCAATATTTTTATTATTATCTGTAATTGGAGTTTTTTTGATTTTAAATGCTCTTAACAAAAATATATTATACTTTAATTCACCTACAGATATAAAAATTAGCCAAGATATTAATTATAATAAAAAAATGAGAGTTGGCGGAATGGTAAAAAAAAATACTCTCAATATTAAGGATCAGGAAATTAGATTTATAATTACTGATTTTAAAAATGAGGTAGAGGTAAGTTTTAAAGGTACAATACCAAACTTGTTTGCTGAAGGAAAAGGAGTTGTAGCAGAGGGGAAATTACAAGATAAAAAATTTTTTATTGCGGAGAGAATTCTTGCTAAACATGACGAAAATTATATGCCCCCAGAGTTAAAAAATATAATGAGAGAAAATGCTGAGTAATACAGGAAATTTTTTATTAATTTTAAGTATTTTATTTACTTCTTTTATTATTTACCAATCGTTTGCTTGTCTTAAAAAAACCAACGATATGATATTCAAAAGTATTTATAAAATTAGTTTGCTGCAAAGCACAACTATTTTAATTTGTTTTTTCACATTAGTCGGAGCTTTCATGGTATCTGATTTTTCTTTGATAAATGTTTACCAAAACTCGCATACACTAAAACCAATTTTCTATAAAATTTCTGGCACTTGGGGAAATCATGAGGGTAGTTTATTGCTTTGGGTAATTATTTTGACAATTTTTTCATTTTTGTTTCTTATTACAAATAAAAATCATCCAAAAAATTACAGAATAAATACTTTAATAATTCAAAATATTTTAATTTTAGGTTTTTTATTTTTTATTTTATTTAATTCAAATCCTTTTAGCTCTATAAGCCCTATTCCCAAAGAAGGACTTGGATTAAATCCTATTTTACAAGATCCAGCTTTAGCTATTCACCCTCCATTACTTTATGTGGGTTTTGTTGGATCTTCTATATATTTTTCTGCAGCTATGGCTTCTGTAATTACAAATTATTCTGGTAAATTTTTTGCACAATCAATTAAAAGTTGGGTAATCATTTCTTGGTCTTTTCAAACACTTGGAATACTAGTTGGATCTATTTGGGCTTATTACGAGTTAGGTTGGGGTGGATTTTGGTTTTGGGATCCTGTTGAAAATGCATCTTTACTTCCCTGGTTTGCTATGACTGCATTATTGCATTCACTATTAGTTTTAGAAAAAAGAAATATACTTTATTTTTGGTCGATTATACTTTGTTTGTTAACATTTACTTTAAGTGTAACAGGAACCTTCTTAGTGAGGTCCGGAATACTTAATTCTGTTCATACATTTGCCAATGATCCCTCTAGAGGAATTTATATTTTATCATTTCTAAGCTTGATGATATTTGCATCGGTTTATATTTTATTTACTAAATACAAACCAACAAATGATCAAATCAACTCCAATAGTAAAGAAACATTCATCTTGATAAATAACTGGTTTATGATGTTTTACTTAATTACTGTTTTATTAGGTACTTTATATCCAATTTTTACTGACGCAATTTCAAACAATAAAATTTCAGTCGGTCCTCCTTTTTATAATTCGGTGATAATTCCTGTTGTAATTATCTTTTTATTTTTTATGGCTATCGGTCCAAAAGTGAGATGGATAAAAAATGAATTTTTAAATTTTAAAGATTTATTAAAAATAATTGTTGGGGCAATAGCTGTAAATTTTATTATCACTTATTTTTTTAAAAGTTATAGTCTAATTTCAAATTTAATCATTATATCATCAGTATTTTTGATTATTTCAACTATCTTGGATGCATTTAAAAGACCAAAGATTAATTTTGCGAGAATCATTTCTCATTTTTCCTTCGGTTTTTTAATTTTTTTTATAGGATTAAATCATAATTTTTCAATCGAAAAAGATTTTAATTTAAAATTAGGTGAAACAAAAAAAATTGACAACTATAATTTTGAACTTAAAGATTTAAAATTACAACAGTATGACAATTATAAAGCTGTTATAGGCAAAATTCAAATAAGTGATTTATCTACCAACAAAAAAAGGACCTTAAATCCAGAGATTAGAATTTATGATAATCCTCAAACTTTAACTTACGAAGCTTCAATTAAAACAAATTTTTTTAGAGATTATTACTTAACAATGAGCAACATAGATCGTTCAGATTATTACAATATCAAATTTCAAGAAAAACCACTTATGATTTGGATCTGGATTTCAGTTGTTATGCTATCATTTGGTGGATTTTTAAGCTTCATAAGAAATGCAAAAAATAATTAAAATTACAATAATATTTCTTTTAATTTTTATTCTTGGAATATTTTTTTTATCGTTAAACAAAAGTTCAAATTATAATACAGAGTCTTTAGTTGGAAATAAATTAGGTGAAATAGAATTAGTAAGTTTTCAAGATGATAGTATTTTTACAAACGATGATTTTAAAAAGAATAGTTTTACTTTAATCAATTTTTGGGCATCTTGGTGTGCTCCATGTAGAATAGAACATCCACAGTTAATGGAATTGTCAAAAGAAAATAATATAAAAATATTAGGAGTAAATTTTAAAGATAAAAAAATTAATGCTTTAAAATTTTTAAAAGATTTGGGTGATCCTTATGAATATTTAACCAGAGACAGCAATGGGAAACAGTCGGTCAATTTTGGAATATATGGTATCCCTGAAAGCATTTTAATAGATAATAAATTAACGATAATAAAAAAATTTGTTGGACCTCTTACAAAACAAGACCTAAATAATATAAAAGAAATAATAAATAATTTATGAAGATAAAAATTTTTCTGACCATTTTTTTTATTAGCTTTAATTTAAATCTTAGCTCAAATGAGCCAATTGATGAAAGTAAAATACATAAAAATCTAAGATGTTTAGTTTGCCAAGGTCAATCAATAGCTGACTCAAATTCTGATTTTGCTATAACGCTTAAAATGGTTGTTAAAGACTTGATTAAGAACGGCAAATCAGAGGATGAAATTTATGATTTTCTCTCAGAAAAATATGGAGACTGGATCTTATATAATCCTAAGCTAAACGCTGGTAATTTTTTACTGTGGAGTCTTCCTTATTTAGTATTGGTCTTTGGAGGCGTAATTATTGTTTTTTTAATAAGAAAACAGTCAAAAAAAACTTAAAATCCAAACTGTACATCTTAGATATTTAGTTGTATTTTTTCCTTATGAAATTTCGTTTACTAGCATTTTTATTTTCTTTTCTATTTCTAGTTTCATCAATACACGCTGATGAAGGTAGTTCTGACGTATCTTTTTATACTGGAACTTTTGATGTCATCGATGAGGAAGGAGATGATCAAACTACATTATTTGGTATAGAACATAAAAATCCTAATTTGTTTAGAGATACCTTTCTAGGAAAATTTAAACCTATCTCTGGAGCTTTCATAACTGGAAACAGCTCTATTTATTTATACACTGGAGTAGAAGGTCAATACGGAATTGGGCCATTAAAAATCTTACCTAGTTTTTCACCTGGGTATTATGAAAAAGGAGACGGTAAAGATTTAGGAAGCGTTCTTGAGTTCAAAAGTGAAATTAAAGTTGGCCTAGATATTTTTGAAAATTCCAAACTAAGTTACAGTTATAGCCATTTATCGAATAATGATTGGGGTGATACTAATCCTGGAACAGACAATCAACAAATTACATTTTCTAAAAACTTTTAATAACAATGAATTTAAACGATTGTTATAACTTTGATGATTTTAGAAAATTAGCAAAAAAAAATTTACCAGGACCGATATTTCATTACATAGATGGCGGTGCTGACGATGAAACAACACTTAGAAGAAATACTGAGTCTTTTTTAAAATGTGATCTAGTCCCTAATATTCTTGCAAGCGTTGGTGAACCGGATCTTTCAACAAATGTTTTTGGTCAAAAAATTGATATGCCGCTTTTTTTATCACCAACAGCTATGCAAAGACTTTATCATCATGATGGAGATAAAGCTTCTGCAAGAGCCGCTGAAAAATTCGGAACATTTTACAGCATGTCCACTATGGCAACTTCTTCAATTGAGGAAGTGGCTAACATTTCAGGGGGTCCAAAACTTTTTCAACTTTACATTCATAAAGACCAAGGTCTCACAGACAACCTAATTGATAGGTGTAAAAGTTCTGGATTTAAAGCGATGTGTTTAACAGTCGATACTGTGGTTGCAGGTAATCGAGAAAGAGACCATAGATGGGGATTTACTACGCCGCCAAAGCTTACTTTAAAAAGTTTGATGAGTTTTGCATCGCATCCTAAATGGGCATTTAATTATTTAACACATGAAAAATTTCAACTTGCAAACGTTTCTCACTGGACTAAAAAAGGTTCAAGCATTGCAAAAGGGGTAATGGAATACATCAACGAACAATACGATCCGGCAATGAGCTGGAAAGACGCTGAATATGTTGTAAAGAGATGGGGAGGACCTTTTGCTTTAAAAGGAGTAATGTCAGTTGAAGACGCAAAGAGAGCGGTTGAAATTGGAGCTTCGGCAATAATGCTTTCAAATCATGGAGGTAGACAACTTGATGGGTCTAGATCGCCTTTCGATCAGTTGCCCGCAATAGCTGATGCAGTTGGGGGCAAAATAGAAATCATTTTAGATGGAGGAGTAAGAAGAGGCACTCACGTTCTGAAAGCACTATCTTTAGGAGCAACAGCTTGTAGTTTCGGAAAAGGTTTTTTATTTGCATTAGGGGCTGGTGGCCAAAAAGGAGTTGAGCAAATTTTAAAGAGAATGAGGGACGAGATTAGAAGAGACATGATTTTATTGGGATGTAAAAGCATAAAAGAGCTAAATAAAACAAAAATTGTATATAGGTGATGCAAAAAAACTGGTTTTCAAAAGTGTAAATAAATACTAGGTTTAAAATATGAAATTAGCAAAAAATTTAGAAAGACTTGGAACAGAAACTGCTTTTAGTGTCTTAGCTGAAGCTAAGAAGCTTGAAGCTCAGGGTAAAGAAATGATTCACTTAGGTTTAGGTCAGCCAGATTTTATGACTCCTAAACATATTATGGACGCAGCAAAAAAAGCTATTGATGACGGACATCATGGATATGTTTTAGCTAACGGGATTGCTGAATGCCGGCAAGCAGTTTCAAGAAAAATAAAAAGTTTATATAAAAAAGAAGTTAGTCCCGAGCGGATTATGATTATGCCTGGTGGAAAACCTACAATGTACTTTGCTATTCAAATGATCGGCGAGCCTGGTGCAGAAATAGTTCATCCAACACCTGGTTTTCCAATTTATGAGTCTATGATCAATTATACTGGTGCCAAAGCAGTTCCATATGATTTAACAAAAGAAAAAGATTTAAAATTTGATCCTGAAAAAATTTTATCTTTGATAACAGACAAAACTCGTCTTGTGATACTGATTAATCCCAATAATCCAACAGGAAGTTTTGTTGAAAAACCTGCAATTGATTTTCTTGCTGAAGGTTTAAAGAAACATCCACACGTTACAATTCTTAGTGATGAAATTTATAGCAGACAAATTTTCGATGGAAAAGAGATGCCGACTTTTTTCAATTACCCAGATTTACAAGACAGGTTGATAGTTTTAGATGGATGGAGCAAAGCTTACTCCATGACTGGCTGGAGAATGGGCTGGAGCGTGTGGCCAGAAAATTTAATTCCTCATGTAACTAAATTAGCTATAAATAGTTTTTCTTGTGTAAATGCGCCTTCACAATTTGCTGGAATAGCAGCATTAGATGGACCCGACGACTCTATACATCATATGATGGAAAAGTTTGATCAAAGAAGAAAATTAATTCACAAAGGTTTAAATGATTTACCTGGTGTTGAATGCAGTATGCCTGGTGGAGCGTTTTACGCTTTTCCAAATGTAAAGGGAACAGGTATGAGTGGAAGTGAATTTTCAAAGAAATGTATGCACGAAGCAGGTGTGGCAATTGTTCCAGGAACAGCATTTGGCAAAACATCAGTAGATTATGTACGTTTTAGCTTCGCCGCATCAAGGGATAACATTCAAAAAGCACTAGATAAAATATCAAAAATGCTTAAGTAGGATTGATTATGAGCAGTTTACAAATGCCAAAAGTTGATAACGCAATTATGTCTAAAAAAGATAAAATTGCATCGGATCTTCGTGGAATTATCAATTCTAAAAATGTTCTTTCGAATCCTGATGAACTAAGACCTTTCGAAACTGACGGCTTGACGGCTTATAGACAAATGCCTCTTTTAGTAGTTATGCCTGAGACAGTTGAGGAAGTTAGTCAAATTTTAAAATATTGTAATGAGAACAAAGTTAAAGTAGTCCCAAGAGGAGCAGGTACAGGTTTATCTGGTGGTTCGATGCCTTTAGAAGATTGTGTTCTAATGGCAATGGGAAAATTTAATAAAATAATTGAGATTGATTATGAAAATAGATGTGTGGTTACGCAACCTTGTGTAACAAATTTAGCAATCACTCATGCTGTTCAAGACAAAGGTTTTTATTATGCTCCGGATCCATCAAGTCAAATCGCATGTTCCATAGGCGGAAACGTAGCTGAAAATTCTGGCGGAGTTCATTCTCTTAAATACGGTGCAACTACAAATAATCTCTTGGGTATTCAAGTAGTTTTAATGGATGGAACTGTAACTAAATTTGGTGGTAAAGCTATGGACGCGGAGGGATATGATTTCTTAGGCTTGATGACAGGTTCAGAAGGTTTACTTGGTGTTATCACAGAGGTTACTGTAAAAATTTTAAAGTCACCTGAAGTTGTTAAAGCTGCTTTAGTTGGTTTTCCATCAATTGAAGATGCAGGAAACTGTGTTGCTGAAATAATTGCAGAGGGATGTATCCCGGCTGGGATGGAAATAATGGATAAAGCTCTGACGAAAGCAACTAATGATTATTCTAAAGCAGGTTACCCAACTGATGCAGAGGCGATGATGATTGTAGAATTTGATGGAACAGAACATGAAGTTGAAGCTTACATTCAAAAGACAAAAGAAATTGCTGAAAAAAATAATTCATCAAGTTTAAAAATCAGTAAATCAAATGAAGAGAGATTAAAATTTTGGGCCGGTAGGAAAGCAGCTTTTCCGGCTTGTGGAGTTTTAGCGCCTGATTACATGTGTATGGATGGTTCAATACCTAGAGGAAAACTTGCTGAGGTTTTAAATGAAATTTCAAGACTTTCTAAAAAATATAATTTGCCAGTTGCCAATGCATTTCATGCAGGAGATGGAAACCTCCATCCTCTAATTATGTTTGATGCAAATGACAAAGAGTCTTTAAGGAAATGTGAGGAGTTTGGAGCTGATATTTTAAAGTATTGTGTAAAAGTCGGCGGGGCTCTAACTGGTGAACACGGAGTTGGTATAGAGAAAAGAGAATTAATGTGTGAAGCATTCAATGATAAAGATATACAACAACAATTAACAATTAAAGTTGCTTTAGATCCAAACTCATTATTAAATCCAGGCAAAGTTTATCCAATACTTAGAAAATGTGCTGAGGAAGGGAGAGTTCATGTCCATGGAGGAAAAACAAAATTCCCAGACATCCCTAGATTTTAATCAAAATATTTTTAAACCTACTTCAAGAGAGGAAATAGTTGAGATAGTTAAAACTTGTTATAGGAAAAATATACCTCTAGAAATCAATGGATTAAAATCAAAAAATAAAATTGGAAGAAATTTTCAATCTGAAAAAACTTTAGATCTTTCTGATTATAAAGGTATAATTGATTACAAACCTGAAGAGCTCTATATCAAAGTTAAAGCTGGCACACCTTTGAAAGAAATAATAGAGGAGCTAGATAAAAATAATCAGCAATTAGCTTTTGAACCGAATGATTTTGGTTACTTATTTTCTGGAGAAAGTAACAGCGGTTCGATTGGTGGAGTCGTTTCATGTAACTTTGCTGGATCACGAAGATTTAAAGTTGGAAGTGTTCGAGATCATATACTTGGTTTTCAAGGGATTAACGGAAAAGGTGAAACTATTAAATCTGGGGGAACAGTAGTTAAGAATGTTACCGGTTATGATTTAAGTAAATTAATATCAGGATCTTTTGGAACACTCACGATATTAACTGAGCTTTCAATAAAAGTTTTACCAAAACCAGAAACAAGTAAAACTTTAATTATAAAGAATCCTCATCTTAAAAAAGCACTAGACTTTCTTGGAAAAGCATTGTCATCTTCTACAGATCCATCCGGTGGAGTTTTTTATCCAGACTATTTTGGAAAAGATTTTGTTCTGAATGATCTTACACACGATGGAGGCTTAACTGCTATAAGAATTGAAGGTCCAACAAATTCTGTGGATCAAAGAGCAAACAGATTGTCTAAAGAATTAGGTCTTTTGGATCAAGAGCTTTCTATTTTAGATAGTGAGCAAAGTAATATTTTTTGGAGTAGGACAAAAAATTTAGAGGTTTTTAAAAGTTTAAAAAGTAATTTATTAAGAATAGTTTTGCCAATGAGCGAAACCTTACAGGTTATCCAAAAACTTAAAAATTTTGAGATTAAATATTTTATTGATTGGGGAGGTGGTCTAATCTGGGCCTCATTTGATCAATTGAACACAAAAATTCTTAGTGAAATCAAGGATACAGTAAAAAAACATCAAGGATATATTACTTTAATTAAAGTTGAAGAGGATCTAAAAGCTTCTGCTGATATTTTTACAATAGATCCAATTAAGTATAAAATAAGTGAAAAAATTAAAAGGAGTTTTGACCCTAAAAGAATTTTTAATCCAGGGAAAATGTACACAGGAATTTAAATGCAAACATCATTTACAGATAAACAACTTCAAGACAAAGATAATAAAACGAGTGAAACAATTATAAGGAAATGCGTTCACTGCGGAATGTGTAATGCTACTTGCCCTACTTATCAAGTAAATGGAGAGGAGTTAGAAGGACCAAGAGGAAGAATATATCTTATCAAAGATATGTTAGAGAATAAAAAACCAGCCACAAAAGAAATAGCAAAACACATTGATAGCTGTTTATCCTGTTACTCATGTATGACGACTTGCCCTTCAGGAGTGAACTATATGCATTTAATTGACCATGGTAGGAATTATGTTGAAGAAACTTACAAAAGGCCTTTTTTAGATAGAGTATTTAGAAATATACTTTCTTTTGTATTACCAAGACCAAAAGTATTTTTGTTAATGGCTTTATCATCTAAAATAATAAAACCATTTAGTTTTTTATTTCCAAAATTTATTAGAAACGCATTAAATTTAATGCCAGATAAAATCCCAGGAAAAAAATTAAAAGATCAAAAAGTTTACGAGGTTAATAAAGGTAAGAAGGTTTCAAGAGTGGCTTTATTAACTGGATGTGTGCAAAGAGTTATTTCTCCTGAAATAAATGAGGCTACTATAAGACTTTTAAATAGACACAATGTTGAAGTCGTAGTAATGCCAGATATTAATTGTTGTGGTTCTTTAAATCATCATTTGGGAAAACAAAAACTAGCACACGAGTCATTTAAAAATAATATTGAGAGCTGGCACGAAGAGTATCTTAAAAATGGATTGGATGCGATAATAAGTAATACATCTGGATGTGGTACAACATTAAAAGACTATGGTCATATTTTTAAAAATGATAAAGACCTGAAAAAGAAAGCAAAAAAAATTTCAGAATTAACTAAAGATATTACCGAATACCTCGACGAAAATTTAAAATTAAACATAAATTTAAACTCAGAAAAAAAATATAGAATAGCGTATCATTCAGCATGTTCGATGCAACATGGACAAAAAGTTCACGATCAACCAAAAGATTTAATTTCAAAAACTGGTAACGAAGTACTAGATATTCCAGAAGGACATTTGTGTTGTGGGTCTGCTGGTACTTACAATATTTTACATCAAAAGATGGCTAAATCACTTTTAAAGAATAAGGTAAATAATATAGAAAAAATTTCACCTGATTTTATTTCAACAGGTAATATTGGTTGTATGACACAAATTTCAGCTGGTACTCGAATACCAATTATCCATACCGTAGAGTTACTTGATTGGTTTACCGGAGGACCTAAGCCGTATAAACTAAATAATTTTTAAAATGAAAAAAAAAATTTTTGTTACAAGAAAACTTCTCAAAGAAAATGAGGAGAAACTTAAAGAATTATTTGAAGTTACTTTAAATAAAGACGATAAGATTTATAAACCTCAAGAAATAATAGATGGCTCCAAAAATTTTGACGGGATATTAAGTTCTGTTTCTGATCCTATCAGCGCTGATACCATCTCTAAACTTTCGAGTTCCATAAAAATTATTGCTAATGGCGCAGTTGGTTTTGGAAATATAGATATAAAAGCTGCAAAAGAAAAAGGAATTACTGTAACGAATACACCCGACGTACTTACAGATGCTACAGCAGATATTCAGATTTTACTTTTACTAGGTGCTTCTAGAAAAGCTTATGAGGGACGTCTAGCAGCTGAAACTCAAAATTGGAAATGGTCATGGGATTTCTTGTTAGGAAAACAAATGTCTAATAAAAAACTAGGAATATTAGGAATGGGCAGAATAGGAAGGGCAGTTGCTAAAAGAGCTAAGGCTTTTAATATGGAAATTCATTATCATAATAGATCTAAACTTTCACCAGAATTGGAAGATGGTGCAATTTATCATAAAGATTTAAAAAGCCTTTTTAAACAAAGTGAATTTTTATCAATTAATTGTCCTGCAACTCCAGAAACAACAAAACTTGTGAATAAAGAAACGCTAAGCTATCTAGAAGAAAATACTGTTGTAGGTAACGCAGCAAGAGGAGATATAGTTGACGATGATGCTATGATCGAAGCATTGAAAAGCGGAAAAGTATTTGCTTACGGTTTAGATGTTTACAATGGTGAGCCAAAAATTCATCCAGAGTATTTAAAATTAAAAAATATTTTCTTACTTCCACATTTAGGAAGCGCAACAAAAAGAACTAGGTGGGACATGGCGTTTAGAGCTACGAAAAATTTAGAAGACTTCTTCTCTGGAAAGAAACCACAAGATCAAGTTAATTAGTACACCTATAGATTGAATCTATTATTTTACTTTAAAATTATTCTAAAATATATCGAGACTCTGATTTGAGATTGTGCTTAAATATTTAAGTTAATTAACTAACGGAGGACATATGTCAAAAATAAAAAAAGGAGTAAAAACTCCATCAAGACGTAAGTTCTTTAAAGCAGCAGCAGCTACGGGTGCTGCAGCGGCAGCAACAGTTGCAATGCCTAACGTTGCATTTGGTGCTCCTCAAACTTTAAAGATGCAAGCGGCTTGGCCGTCAGGCGCTAACATTTTCTTTGAAATGGCTGGCGACTACGCAAAAATGGTAGGCGACATGTCTGGAGGTGAATTAAAAATTGATCTTCAGCCAGTTGGAGCTGTAGTTAAGACTTCGGAGATTGGACAAGCAGTAAGTTCAGGTGTACTTGATATGGGACACTGGGTAACAGCTTACTGGTATGGAAAAAATCCAGCAGCTTCTCTATTCGGTACTGGTCCGTCATACGGAATGTCATCTCAAGAAATTATGGGATGGATAGAGTATGGTGGAGGTAGAAAACTTTATGATGAAACACTTGCAAAAGTTGGTTTCGATTATATTGGTTTCTTCCATATGCCAATGCCTGCACAGCCTTTTGGATGGTTCAAAAAGAACGTAACAAAAGTATCTGATGTAAAAGGTATGAAGTACAGAACAGTAGGATTAGCTACTAACGTATTAACAGCAATGGGAATGGTTGTAAGACAATTACCAGGTGGTGAAATTCAGCCTGCAATGAAGACAGGTTTGATTGAAGCTGCTGAGTTTAACAACCCAAC
>Ga0208624_1001107_pt1 | contig 13107 bp, 8 predicted proteins | sample Knorr_S23_td_DCM_FD_185607 | JGI IMG/M metagenome (GOLD analysis project Ga0208624, IMG submission 185607) | Marine microbial communities from Southern Atlantic Ocean transect - Knorr_S23_td_DCM_ad_71m_LV_A (SPAdes) (version 2) | ecosystem: Environmental > Aquatic > Marine > Oceanic | place...
CGATTCCGGACGAATGGATTGTGGAATACGTGGCCGATCGCGTGGAGACGATGGGCACGATGTTCCTCGGCCTCACGTTGACGTGCTCGCGCTGCCACGATCATAAATACGATCCGATTGCGCAGAAGGATTTTTACCGGCTGTTCGCATTTTTCAACAACATCGACGAGGCCGGTCTCGGGCCGAACAACGGCAACAGCCCTCCGTTCATCAAGGTTCCTAAGAGCTGGCCGGACTTGACGGAGTCGGAGTCGGAATTCGTCACCCCCGATCCGGTGAAAATTAAGGTGGTGCAAACCTCCGTGCCGCGGCCGCAACCCGGTGCACCAGATACGGTGATGGTCCTGCACGAACTGGCCCAGCCGCGCCCGACGTATCTGTTGAACCGCGGCATGTACGATCAACCGGACAAAACCGAGAAACTCCAACCTGCCACCCCGTCCGTGCTCGGCGCGTGGGATGCCAAGTGGCCCCGTACGCGCCTTGGCTTGGCGCAATGGTTGACGGATCCGGCTCATCCACTCACCGCGCGCGTTACCGTAAACCGCATGTGGCAGCATTATTTTGGCCTCGGCCTGGTGAAGACCAGTGAAAATTTCGGTGTGCAAGGCGAGCACCCGAGTCATCCCGCCTTGCTCGATTGGTTGGCCACCGAATTCATCCGGCGCGAATGGAACCAGAAAGCGATGCACAAACTCATCGTCACCAGCGCTACCTACCGGCAGGCCAGCGCCGTGCCGGATGAGCGCGATCCGGAAAACCGTCTGCTCGCCCGCGGTCCGCGCAAGCGTCTCACTCCGTATGCCATTCGGGATACTGCGCTTTTCACCAGCGGTTTAATGAACGGCCAAATCGGCGGACCCTCGGTGAAGCCATACATGCCTCCGGGCATATGGCGCAGCATCTCCAACGCCAGCTACAAACAGGACAAGGGTGACAAGCTGTACCGACGCGGAATGTACACCTACTGGCGCCGCACCGTGCCGCCGCCTACGATGATGACCTTCAACGCCGCCGCGCGCGAGGTGTGCATCGTGCGCACGGACCTCACGACCACGCCGTTGCAGGCGTTGACTTTGATGAATAACAAAACCTTTGTGGAAGCCGCTCGTTTCTTGGCGGAGCGAATGCTGCGACAGGATGCCGCGCCGCGCGAGCGTATCGCGTGGGCGTTCCGCACGGTGATCAGTCGGCAGCCCACCGCGGGCGAGTTGAAATTGCTCAAGGCGGATCTGGCGTTTTACGAAAAAGATTTTGCCGCGCAACCTGCCGAGGCCGCCAAGCTGTTGAAGGTTGGCGAAAAACCCGCCGACTCCGAACTCCCTGCCGCCACCCTTGCCGCGTATGCATTGGTAGCCAACACCATCCTCAACCTCGACGAAGCCATCACGCAGAACTGATCATGGATCCGCTGAACGAAATTCTGACGAAACAAACCCGCCGAACCTTTCTGGAACGAGGAACGTTGGGGCTGGGTGCGATGGCGCTGGGCTCGCTGCTCAACGCGCGCAACGTGGCCACCGAACACCGCAATCGCATCGGTGGACTGCAGGGCCTTCCGCATTTTGCGCCCAAGGTGAAGCGTGTGATCTATCTCTTTCAGTCCGGCGGCCCGGCCCAGATGGATCTGTTCGATTACAAGCCGCACCTTGCCGCGCGGCATGGCGAGGAAGTGCCCGAGTCCATTTACCCTGCCGAACGGAAAACCACGATGACGGCCGGGCAGAAATCTTTTCCCTGCGCGCCGAGCACCTTGAACTTTGCGCGGCATGGCCAGTCCGGCACGTGGGTGAGTGAGCCGCAACAACACGTGGCCAAGCTCGTCGATGACCTATGCGTGATCAAGAGCATGCACACCGAGGCCATCAATCATGATCCCGCTGCGACTTTGTTCCAGACCGGCTCCGTCATCCCCGGCCGCCCGAGCCTGGGCGCGTGGGTGAGCTACGGGCTTGGTAGCGAAAACGCCAACCTGCCGGCTTTCGTGGCCATGACCTCCAATGGCCGCGCCAAAGCTGGTCAGCCATTGTATGATCGCCTGTGGAGCGCGGGTTTTTTGCCGGGCCGTTTTCAGGGCGTGAAATTCCGCGGGCAGGGCGATCCGATTCTGGACCTGTACAACCCCGCCGGCGTCACGCGCACCCAGCGTCGTCGCATGCTCGATGCGTTGAACCAGCTCAACCGCGAACAAGCCGGTCGCTTTAATGATCCGGCCATCGCCACCCGCATCGCGCAGTACGAACTCGCTTTCCGCATGCAGATGAGTGTGCCGGAGTTGATCGACGTGAAGAGCGAGCCGCAACACATCCGCGAGATGTACGGCCCCGATGTCGCCACCCCCGGCCGGTACGCCTACAACTGTCTGCTGGCCCGGCGTTTGGCAGAGCGTGGCGTGCGGTTCATTCAGCTCTATCACCGCGGCTGGGATGCCCACGGCAACACGCCTAAACAGGTCGGTGTGCAATGTGGCGACACCGATCAACCGACCTCCGCACTCCTGCGCGATCTTAAGCAACGCGGCATGCTCGACGATACTCTCGTTGTCTGGGGCGGAGAATTTGGCCGCACCATTTACTGCCAAGGCAAGCTCACCAAGACTACCTATGGCCGCGACCATCATCCCAACTGCTTCACCTACTGGCTCGCCGGCGGTGGCGTGCGCGGGGGTATCACCTACGGCGAGACCGACGATTACAGCGTCAACGTCGCCGAGAGCCCCGTCCACGTCCACGACCTGCAGGCTACCATCCTCCATCAACTCGGCATCGACCACGAACGCCTCACCTATCGCCACCAAGGCCGCCACTTCCGCCTCACCGACGTCTTCGGCAAAGTGGTCAAAGACGTGCTTACTTAGAGGACCACGGCCGGTTACATCCATTGGCCTTGCAGATATCTGAGGGATGTGTTTTCTCCCTTGGGATGTGGCTGCGCCTGCCGTTAATTCTTCTGTGTGTAACAGTGATGGCTCGGGGCGAATCCCCGTCGCGCCTATCATCTAAAGCATTGCCGGATTTACCTGACGCCATTGGAATGGCGGGGCCGTTTGTGGGAGTGCACGGGGATGCGCTTATCGTGGCTGGGGGCGCCAATTTCCCGGTGCCTGAAGGCGAAGATTTATGGGAAGTGCCCAAGGTTTACCATGCCGATGCTTGGGTGCTGACGCGGACGGGGGAAGGGTACGCTTGGAAAGCCGGTTTCAAACTAAAGCAACCGGTAGGCTACGGGATGTGTGTTTCCACGGCCGATGGAGTGGTTTGTTTGGGTGGTCAAACCGGGGAGACAGTTTTTCGGGATGCCTTTCGCTTGGAATGGGATGTGAAGGCGGAAACGCTGAAACAATCGCCCTTGCCGGCTCTGCCAAACGCACTCACCGGCGGAGCGGCGGCGTTGATCGGCGATGTGGTTTACGTGGCGGGCGGCCAGACCGAGGCCGGGCTGGATTCAGCGACGAAACATTTTTGGCGCTTGGATTTGGCGGCCGAAGAGGGGCAGTGGGAAAAGCTGCCGCCTTGGCCAGGGCCTGAGCGTGCGTTTAACCAAATGGTGGCCCAGCACAATGGGCGCGAGATGTGTTTGTACCTTTTCGGCGGCCGTCGACAGGATGCCGAAGTGGAAGGCATTGAGGGGATTATTCCCTTAAGTGACGTGTATGAGTTTAGTCCGGCACGGCACCGGAGTGCTCGTGCGGAGGCATGGCGCAAACGGACGCCGTCGCCCAAGCCGATCATGGCCGGTACGGCAGTGGCGGTTGGTCAATCCCACGTGTTTGTAGTAGGCGGTGCCGATGGTGAAGGGCTGAAAGAGATTGCGGCAAACGAAGCGTATGCCAAGACGCATCCGGGCTTTCCCAAACGCGCGTGGGCTTATCACACAATCACGGACACTTGGATTGATGCCGGCGAGTTACCGGCGAATCATGTGACTACGCCGGCGGTGAAATGGGGCGATAGAATTATTGTCGCCAGTGGCGAGATCAAGCCACGCGTGCGCACTCGCCAAGTTTGGCAGCTCACTCTTTCGGAAAACAAAAAGAATTTCGGCCCCATCAACTTCACCGTGCTGGTATTATACCTCCTGGCGATGGTGGCCGTGGGCGTCTGGTTCATGCGCAAAAACCAAAGCACGGACGACTATTTCCGCGGCGGCCAAAACATCCCGTGGTGGGCCGCGGCGTGTTCGATCTACGCGACGATGCTCAGCTCGCTGACGTATGTGGCGCTGCCGGCGTTGGTGTATGCGACCGATTGGTTGTTGTACATTGGCATGTTGATGATCCCCGCCGTGGCGCCGCTCGCGATCTATGGCGCCATGCCGTTCTTCCGCCGCATCGATGCCACCAGCGCATACGAGTATCTAGGCAAACGCTTCAGCAGGTCGGTGCGACTCTTTGGCAGCGGCCTTTTTACGCTGTTCCACATTTCACGCATGGGTATCGTGATGGCACTCACCGCACTGGCGCTTTCCGCCATCACGCCGCTCACTCCATGGCAAAGTGTACTGATTATGGGAGTCTTGTGCCTTATCTACTGCACGCTCGGAGGAATTGAAGCGGTGATTTGGACTGATACAATTCAAACGATCGTCCTGTTGGGAGGGGCGGTGATTTGTGTGGTGTATCTATTGGGCGGCGTAAATGGCGGCTTGGGCGGGCTGCTTGATCTGGCCAGAGCCAATGACAAGATGACGATGGTGAATCTGGATTTCGGCCCGGACAGCTTCACTGCGCTCGCCTTGTGGGTGATCATTCTGGGTGGGCTGGGGCAAAATCTTTCCAGCTACACATCCGACCAGGCCGTGGTGCAGCGTTACATGACCACCAAGGACACCGCTGCCGCTGCGCGCTCCATCTGGGCCAATGGCATCATGGCCGCGCTGGGTGCGCTGATCTTTTTCTTCATCGGCACCGGCTTATACGCCTTTTACCATTCCAACCCCGCGGAACTGAATCCGACCATCCAGAACGACCAAATCTTTCCGATGTTCATCGCGGCCGAATTGCCCGTGGGGATTGCGGGTCTGATCGTGGCCGGTATTTTTGCTGCCGCCCAATCAACGGTGTCCACCAGCATGAACTCAACAGCCACAACCTTGGTGACTGATTTTTTGCGCCCATTCAATCGGTGCGACAGTGAGGCCGGCTATCTCAAGGCGGCGAAAGGGTTGACGTTGGTGATGGGCGTACTCGGTACCTTGGCCGGTTTGATTTTTATCAGCCCGGAAATTCGTTCGTTGATGAGCGAGTATTTTAAGGTCATCGGCATGTTTATGGGCGCTTTAGGCGGGTTGTTCCTGCTGGGAATCATCACCACCCGGGCCCATGCCCGCGGCGCATTTCTTGGGCTGCTTGGTGGCGTGGGCGTGATGATTTGGGTTTGGCGTAGCACGGATACCAATGGGTTTCTCTATTCCTTTATCGGTGTGTCATCCTGTTTATTGTTGGGCTATACCGCCAGCGTGTTTTTGCCGGCGCCGGATAATGATTTGGAAAATCTCACGCTCCATACTATGACCCCTAAGGAAGCAACGCATGAATAAATTTTTAAGGCCTATTTTTTCTGGCCATGGCGTGGGTGGCTCTCTGAGCTAGGTTTGAACAGACGCCCACATGACCTTCAAGCTCGTGAAATTGAAGAATATTGGATTAAAAAATGAAACTTACCGGTCTTATAGCTGCACCACATTCACCGTTTCGAGCGGACCATTCATTGAATCTTGAATGCGTACCGCAGCAGGCGGCTCACTTGGCGGCTTGCGGGGTTAACGGTGCGTTTGTGGCGGGCACCACGGGTGAATGCCATTCGCTGACCACCGCCGAACGCGCCCTGCTGTTTGCCGCCTGGGGAGAGGCGGCGCGGGAACACGGCGTGCAATTCATCGCTCACATTGGCCACAATAATCTACCGGACGCGCGGGCGTTGGCGGTTGCTGCGCAGGAAGCTGGAGCTGATGCGATCAGTGCGATGGCCCCCAATTTTTTCAAGACAAAGCATGCCGCGCATCTGGTCGACTGGTTCGCACGCATTACGGAGCCGGTGCCGAGTATGCCGTTTTATTTTTATGACATTCCGGGAATGACGGGGGTTATGATTGACACGGCGGATTTTGTGTTGCGAGCCCCCGACACTTTGCCGGGATTTGTAGGTGTGAAATACACCAACCCGGATCGTGAACAGTTGCAGCGTATTTTGGCAATGGAAGCGGCGCCAGACATACTGTGGGGGTGTGATGAGGAGTTACTGGATGGATTGAAGCTTGGCTGCCGCGGTGCGGTTGGCAGCAGTTACAATTTTGCGGCGGCGATATATCATCGTGTGATGACGGCGTATATGGCCGGCAATTTACAGGAGGCCCAGCAATGGCAGGAACGGTCCCTGCAATTGATTGAGACGATTGCTGCGCACGGTTACATGCATTCAGCCAAGGCGGTAATGCCATGGGTGGGCGTGGATTGCGGCCCAGCTCGGCCTCCTCTAGCGCAGGCTTCACCGAAAGAATTGAGCAGCTTGCAAATGGAACTAGAAACTATGGGTTTTTTCGAGTGGATTCACTAAAACAACACGATCTTATGAAACTGTTTAAAACTGTTTTTTTATTACTTACTTTTAGCGTGGCTGCTGCCGATCGGCCTAACATTTTGTTTTTGTTTTCGGACGATCACGCGGTGAAGGCGATCTCGGCTTATGGCGGGCCGTTGGCGAAGGTGGCACCGACTCCGTATATTGACCGGCTGGCGAAGGAGGGGGCGGTGTTCCTGAATTCGTTCTGCGCCAACTCGATCTGCGGGCCGTCGCGCGCGACGATTCTCACGGGCAAGCACAGTCACAAGAACGGGTTCATGCGGAACGGGAACCGTTTTAATCCCGATCAATGGACGGTGGCGAAGGAGCTGCAGAAAGGCGGTTATCACACGGCGGTGATTGGTAAGTGGCACCTCAAGTCCACCCCGCAGGGTTTCGACCACTGGGAAATCCTGCCCGGTCAAGGCAGCTACTACAACCCCGTCTTCATCCAGCAGGAGGACGGAAAGGGTAAACGTTTCGAAGGTTACGCCACCGACCTCACCACCGATAAGGCCATAGCTTGGCTGGATGGACGCCAGGGCTCCGACAAAGAGAAACCGTTTTTCCTGATGTGCCAGCACAAGGCGCCGCATCGCACCTTCGCGCCGGCGCTGCGTCACTTGGGGACGTTTGATGACGTGGTGATTCCGGAACCGGAGACGTTGTTTGATCAATATAAGAACCGTAGTGCCACGCTAGCCGGAAACGAGATGGAGATCGACCGGCACTTCGACTGGGCGTATGACGCCAAGGTGCGCAAGGACGAGCGCGGTGAGGTAAAGCTGCCCAAGCCCGACCGCTACGGCACGCCGGAGTACAATCGTATGACGCCCGCACAAAAGGCCAAGTGGGATGCGCACTTCGGCCCGCGTAATCAGGTGTTCCTCAAGAAATTTGCCGGTGGCAAAATGAGCCACGAGGAACTCGTGCGCTGGAAATATCGCCGTTACATGCGCAACTACCTCGGTACGGTGAAGGCCGTGGACGAGAGTGTGGGGCGCATGCTCAAGTATCTTGACGACAATGATTTGGCGAAAAATACGATCGTCATTTATTCGTCCGACCAAGGCTTCTTCCTTGGCGAACATGGCTGGTACGACAAGCGTTGGATGTTTGAGGAATCTTTTCGCATGCCCTTCCTCGCGCGTTGGCCTGGCGTGATCGCGCCCGGTGCCAAGCCGGAGCAATTGATCCAAAACATCGACTACGCGCCAACCTTTCTGGAGATCGCCGGTCTTGAGATTCCCGCCGAGGTACAGGGCCGTTCGCTGATGTCGCTCTTCAAGGGCAAGGCTGAGGGTTGGCGTGAATCGCTCTATTATTCTTACTACGAATTCGGCGAGCACCGCGTGCCGCAGCATTTCGGTGTGCGCACAGCACGGCATAAGCTGATGTATTTTCCCCGAAGTAAGGAGTGGAGTTTGTTCGATCTGAAAACGGATCCTCACGAAATGAAAAGTGTCCACGCCGAGCGCGAATACCTGAAAGTCCGTCGGGAAATGACCACAGAATTTCACCGCCTTCGTGAGCACTTCGGTGCGCCTGGCTTTGCGGAATGATGCTTATGACAAATTCAGAGGAGAGTCTTCGCGATGGAATCCGTCTAACCGGCATGATGAAAACAATCTGCATAGTGGCCCTGTTGTGGGTCGTGAGCGCTCCAGCACAGGATGCCAGTCAACCGAAGGCCAACCACAAATATCTCAAGGCATTCCCTAAGGCCGCTGGAGGTATGAGTAGGTTTGTGATCGTGCTGCCGGACAAAACGCGAGGGCAGGAAGGTGCGTTCAAGGTAGAGCTGATCGTCGGTAGAATGATGGACACAGACGGCGTGAACCAGATGTTTCTGAGCGGCAAGCTTGAGCCGAAGCCGTTGAAAGGCTGGGGTTTTACCTATTACCAGGCGAAACTGGGTCCGGTGGCTTCCTCGCTCATCGGCGTGCCACCCGGTACGCCGTCTGTGCACAAGTTCGTGCAAGGGCCGAGCCAGTTGATTCGCTACAACAGCCGCATACCGATCGTGGTGTATGTGCCCAAGGGAGCCGAGGTGCGCTACCGGATTTGGAGCGCCACGCCGGAAACCAAAAAGGCGCTGAAGAACTAGCGTCCATTTTAGTCGCCGGCCTTTGGAGATAATCCGGAGGCCGGTTTTTTGTGTCCAACCCAGTCCGTTCCCTTTACGGTCGTGTTCCCATGAAACGGCAATTTCTTGCGATTCTTTTTTTGTTGGCCCTGAAACTTACAGCAGAGGCGGCCATCAAGAATGTGCTCTTTATCATCAGTGACGATCTTAAGGCGAGCGTGCTCGGTTGCTACGGCGATCAGGTGTGTAAGACGCCGAACATCGACAAGCTGGCGCGGGCAGGGATGGTGTTTGAGCGTGCGTATTGCCAAGGGCTGATGTGCGCGCCGTCGCGAACGTCGTTCATGCACAGCCGATACCTAGGCCCCGGCAAGGTGAATCTCGGTCAGCACTTTCGTGAGAACGGCTGGTACAGCGCGCGGGTGGGGAAGATTTATCACATGCGCGTCCCTGGCGATATCATTGCCGGCACGGACGGACTGGACATCGCATCCTCGTGGACGGAGCGTTTCAATTCGCCCGGTAAAGAGGCGCACACGCAGGGGCTTTATGCGTGCCTGAACCTGAATGTATTCACGACCGCGGAAGAGAATCGGCAATCCACACGCATGCCTCACCGGATGTTTGTGACTGTGCGGTACGAGGGCGACGGCTCTGATCAGCCGGATCACAAGTCGGCCACGAAGGCCGTTGAGCTGTTGCAGAAGCACAAGGATCAGCCTTTCTTCCTGGCGGTGGGCTTGGTTCGGCCGCATTACCCGATGGTGGCGCCGCAGCAATATTTTGATCCTTACCCGTGGCAGAAGATCAAGCTACCCAAGAGGGTGAAGGACGACGCGCAGGATATCCCGAAATCTGGGTTGGCCGGCACGCGGTCGGAGACGAACTCGATTGGAAAATATCCCGACAACCAAAAGCGAATGTGGACCGGTTACTACGCGTCGGTGGCGTTCATGGATGCGCAAGTGGGACGCATTCTCGATGAACTGGACCGACTCGGTTTGCGCGAGAGTACGGCAGTGGTGTTCACCAGCGACCATGGCTATCACCTTGGCGAGCACGGCTTTTGGCAGAAATCCAACCTGCACGAGGAAGTTACTCGCGTGCCTTTGATCATCGACGCTCCTGGCTACTCCCCCGGCCGTTCCCGTGCGTTGACCGAATTGATGGATATTTACCCGACTGTATCTGAACTGGCGGGACTCAAGGTGCCCGCGGAGGTGCAGGGTCAAAGTCTGGTGCCGGTACTCAAGAACCCGGCCGCCAGTGTGCGCCGCGGGGCTTTATCCCTCAACCGAGGCAACTACGGCCTACGCACAACCGACTGGGCTTACCTCCGCTACAAGGATGGCTCCGCCGAATTGTACGACATGAAGGCTGACCCGCATCAATTCACCAACCTCGCCAAGCACCCACAACACGCCAAGACCGCCGCGCTGCTGGATACCCATCTGAACAATCGCCTACGCAAGGCGGGTTTGCAGGGTGAGCGCGGAGGGAAGAAAAATTAGGCGCTACGAGTGCCTGCGGGTGAGCGGATTGTTTACTGCTCTTTCCTCTCGATGATTTGCATGCGACGGAATTGAACCCAGCCGTTGTGGCCCTCGGCGCCGTAGGTTTGAAGGGCAATTGGGCCGGGCTTTAGGAGATAGGCGGGTGGGTTCTTGTGGGTGAAATCGACGATGGATTTTTCGTTGAGCCAGACCTGAATGCACGGGCCGATTGCGCGGATGCGGAGCCGGTTCCATTCGCGCGGTTTGCGGACGGCGTCTTTTTCGTCGCCCTTGTGTAGCCATTGGTCGAGATACAATCCCACCGGCTCCCCGGCGGCGCCGCGACCGATGTTGATCTGGTACGCGGGGCCGATGCCTTTCTTCGTGGGGCGACGCAGAAACACCCCGCTGTTATATTTGCCGTGTTCGTCGATTTTGAAATCGAGGGTCAGTTCGAAATCCTTGAAGTGCTTCTTGGTCTGGATGACGCCCCAGCGTTTGGGATCGCCGTCTTGGCCACCGGTGAGCACGCCGTCTTTCATCGTCCACTTGGCGGTACCGGAGGTGTCCCAGCCGCTCAAGGTATTTTCCGTAAAGAGCGGGTAAAACTTATCCGCGTGCAGAGGCGCGGCAAGAGATAGCAGTAGGAGCAGGGTGCAGACCATTTTAGTCGATTGGTTTAAACGGGAAATCCTTGGAGGGCACGTGTTGTTGGGCCATCAGTTTGCGGAGCTTTTCGACGACCTCGGGATGTTCGGCGGCAACGTCGTTTTGCTCGCCGATATCGGTCTTGAGATTGTAGAGCTCGATCTTGAGGGGATCCTTAGTGCCCTTGCGTAGCATGCGCTGGCGTACGCCTTTCCAGTCGCCCATCCACACGGCCTGCTGGCCCCCGTAGCCGGTGAATTCTCGGTAGAGAAAGGGTCGCGCGTGCTGGTGCTTACCGAGGAGCGTGGGCGCGATGCTGATGCCATCAATGTCGGCGGGAATGGTTTCCTCGGCCTCAATCAGGTCGAGCAGGGTGGGGATCCAATCTTCAAAGCCGGTGCTGAAGCCGGTGACGCTGCCGGGCTTTACCTGACCGGGCCACTTGACGATTAACGGCACGCGGATGCCGCCCTCGTAGAGCGAGCCTTTCAGGCCGCGCAAGGGTTTGACGCTCTCAAAGAAATCGTAGTCTACCTCCAGTTTCAGGTGCGTGGTGCCGTTGTCTGAGGTGAACACCACGATTGTGTTTTTCTCGAGGCCGAGATTCTTCACGAGATCCAGAACATTGCCAATGTAACGGTCCATGCGGGTGATCATCGCAGCGTACGCGGCGCGCGGGGTGAAGTGCGGCGTGTAGCCGTAGCCCTGATCGCGGGTGAAGGGCGGGTCATTCCATTTTTGCGCGAGGTAAGGCTTTAGTTCCTCATCGGGCACATGCAATGCCACGTGCGGAATGACGGTGGGGTAGTAGAGGAAAAACGGTTTGTCCTTGTTCTGGCGGATGAACGCGAGCGCCTGTTCGTTGATGCGATCGGGCGCGTAGTCCTGTCCTTTGAACACATCGTAGCTGCGCGGATCCTTGGGATCGGCGTCCTTGGGCAGCGAGGCGTGTCCAGGTACGGGCGGTACATTCTTCAGCGGCACACGCTTTTGATCGCTCCAGAGATAGTTCGGATAATAACTATGAGCATGGCGCTGGCAGTTGTAGCCGTAAAAACGATCGAAACCCTGCTCGATGGGATCGCCGTGCGAATGTGGCCCGCCGAGGCCCCATTTACCAAACGCGCCGGTCACATAACCTTGCGCTTGCAGCAGCTCGCCCATCGTTACCTCCTCGGGCGGTATGGGGTGTTGCCCCTCGGGTTTGAATTCCTTGTTGTTGCGCACAAAGGCGTGGCCGGGATGTTTGCCGGTCATCAACACACACCGCGACGGTGCGCACACGGCGTTGCCGGAATAGTTCGCCGTAAACCGCATGCCTTCGCGCGCAAGCTGATCGAGGTGTGGCGTCTTGATTTTCTTTTGTCCGTAGGAGCCCAGCTCCGTCCAGCCGAGGTCATCGGCCATGATGAAAATGATGTTGGGCTTATCCGCCAGCAACGAGGGCACGAGAATAAACAGGCATAGAAAAAATAGACGTTTCATGGTGTGGGCCCAGTTTGCCAGAATGGCGGGCGTTTGCAATCGGAATGGCAGCGCGCACTACGGCTTCACACGGTTCCACAGTGCCAGCAATGTTTTCCGGGCTTCTACTGTGCGGTTGGAAAACAGCTGCTGGGTGATGGCATCGTAGTGGGGATCGAGTCCCACGATCTTCGGATCGTGCTTGCGGAGCTGGTACAACATCACCGGCAGACGAAGATCGGCCGGGATGAAATGGAAGGCTGGATCAATTTTAGCCCGCCGGCCTTGGAGCGATTCGAGGTAGCGATAGCCAAACTCTTGCGTTGGTTCGATGATGGTGCCCTCGCCAAAATCATTCCACGTGGCGATCTGGATTATGCGCGCCTTGCCGTGCCATGCCCGGTCCAGCGTCTGCTCAAAGGTTTGGCCGTTTTGATCGTCGAGATATCCGTAGCTGTCATGCAGGCCGGCTTCCCGGTAGATGTCATGAAACTTCGGGAACACCGCCGCGATGATGGATTCTCCTTTGGCCGCTCGTCGGTCGAGATCGTTCAGATATTCATTCCAATCAGCTGGGGTCAACCGTTTGCCGCCATGCACCGGCGGCCAGCCGAAGGCACCGGAGCCGGGAAGGCGGGAGGTGAGATGCGGCAAGGCGTAGGTGGCAGGGGCCGGCTTCAGTCCGTTCGTCAGCTGCGGCCATTGGGCGGCTGTAAAATGTTGTGGTCCAAAGACCAGCAACAACGGCCGGTCGCCGTTTTGCACGTAAGCCGGGTTCCGAAACCAATTCGTCTGAAGCCAGCGCATCACTTCCTTCCCATGCGGCACGGCCTGCGCTGTCGGGATGATCTTGGCG
>Ga0208624_1001115_pt1 | contig 13035 bp, 13 predicted proteins | sample Knorr_S23_td_DCM_FD_185607 | JGI IMG/M metagenome (GOLD analysis project Ga0208624, IMG submission 185607) | Marine microbial communities from Southern Atlantic Ocean transect - Knorr_S23_td_DCM_ad_71m_LV_A (SPAdes) (version 2) | ecosystem: Environmental > Aquatic > Marine > Oceanic | place...
AAGATCAGTCCTTCGACTATTCCGAGGCTTGTTCATCGGTGGTACATGATTATGCCTACCTGCGCGATCAGACTGATGGACAGGGCGTTGCAAATCTATTCACTGATGAGGGTTCCTTCTCTATCTTCGGTGAGACTTTTTCAGGGCGGCAAGCCATAAAACAGAGAGTTTTGGGGGCCGAGGTAGGTCCCGTCACTAGACATCTTATCAGCACGATCGACATTGAATCGAAAGCTCCTGGAAAAGCTCGAGGGGTAAGCTATGTAACGGTTTATATAGGGCCAAGGTCTGATTCGACGAATCCCATAGAGGTCGAAGGTTTTGCGGGCATAGGTGAGTATCACGACCACTTCGTGGTCGATGCTGGGGAGTGCTTAATCGAGTCGCGTGAATTTATCCCTGTGTTCACTTATCAAGATAAGTAAAGAGACCGTTGGCGTTCGAAGCTCATCCTGTTGACTTAGTTGTTATCGTTCTTGTCATGGTGTTGGTGACGCTTGCAGGTCAGCGATTATCTGGCAATACCAAAACGCTCCGCGATTTTTTCAATGGTGGAGGAGACCTGCCTTGGTGGGTTGTTTCAACAAGTATTATTGCGACTCTGGTCAGTGCCGTAACTTTCATTTCGGTACCGGCTGCGGTTTTTGCGCCAGGCGGTAATTTGACTTATTTTCAGGTGGTATTAGGCCTTGCAGCAGGAAAGATTGCGGTAGGGGTTTTGTTGGCTAAGCCATTCTACGATTCTCAAGGCCCGTCCACTACTTACGAATACATTAGCGCTCGTTTGGACACCAATACTGGCGAATTCTCGATGCTCATAGGTCTGTTGCTCGGCGTCATCAATTCTGGAGTAAAGTTGCTCACAGCGGCACTGGTGCTCGATGTAATGGTCGGATGGGGCATCCCGTGGTGCGCTCTCTTTGTTGTTTCCTTTAGCGTGCTGTGGAGTGGGTTAGCAGGAATAAAGACGGTGATCTGGACCGATTTCGTCTTGTTTATTTTTTTTAGCTTTGGCGCTTTATTCATGCTGCTCTTCATTGGTCTTCGGCTAGATCAGTCTTTGTATGAAGGTTTGCTGTATCTGGATAGCCAGGCAAAACTGGTGTTATTTGATTTTTCGGTTGACCCTGAAGTTCGTTATACGATCTGGGCCGGCGTGTTAGGTGGTGTCGCGTTGAATATTGCCCAGGCTACCACGCAGGGTACTTGGCAAAGAGTGAAGGCCTGTCGTTCTGCTGTTGACGCACAAAAAGCCTACAACTGGGCCGCGGTATGTTATTTAGTTCATTTGGTGATATTGGGCGTTGGGTTGGCTTTAGTGTTGTTTTATGCAGAGTCTCCCCTACCCGTAGAATTCGTTGATGTTCTTCAAGAGTCGCCGGATAGAATATTTCCTTATTTTCTTATCACAGAAATGCCCGTTGGTTTGTCGGGTCTTTTCATAGCAGCTATTTTTGCGGCTGCCATATCCACCCTGGATTCGTCTCTTACCGAGACCTCAGATTTGACTGTTCGGCATATTTATAAGAGATGGATTAATCCAGATGCAACAGAGAATCAGTCGGTGCAGATCGCTCGTCTGAGTTTGATGGTTTGGGGAATGATCTTCCTAGGTGTTTCAATATTGTTTAACCGATATTCTTCGGAAGGGTTGCTTAATTTAACCTTCCAGCTTCCGAACTACGTTTATGGCTCTTTGCTGGGCACTATCCTTTTGGCCCGCTTTGGTGTTGGTCGATTTCGATCGTTTTTGGTGGGGTTTGCTGCATCCTGTGTTGTGGTGCTGTTGCTGATTCAATACGAAGTGGCTTTTTTTTACTGGTGCCCCCTCTCGGGTTTAACCATGTACCTCATAGTTTGGATCCTTGAACGCACGCCGCTCGAAAAAACGGGAGTTGTTATCAGTAAGTGACCGTTTGATTGTCTTATGATTAATTGAGTGCGCGGTTTTGATTGTTTTTGGCAGACTTACGTGGATCGATTCGGTTGCTTCTTTCTGTCTTGATTGGCCCCTGATAACGCATTATTTTTTGTTTGCCCAGGCTGCGAAAAGAATCAGTCCCGTTGCTATTCAAGGTTTGATTGTTTCGTCGAGAGCGATCGCGATCTAGTATCCTGAACGAAGTTGGTGGTGACATGATCCGATCTGATTCTGGGGAGTTGGCTCGATTTCTGGCACGCTCTCTGTCGATAAGTGTCCTCTGATGTGCCGTTTGGTGTTTGTCTCCTAATGTGTAAGCAGTTCGGTCATTAGGTTGGTTCCAGTTTGATCTGTCTCTCTCACGGTTTCTGGGACTAATCCAATGTTTCTTCTGCAGACCGGGAAAGATCTGTGAACGTCTGAAGTGGTTTGGGTGGTAAGTCCTTCCGTAATATGGATGTAAGAAATGAGAGTGCGAGTAACGGCTGATCCTGTATTCGCTCCAGGACAATCCAAATACAGAGTTGATTCCATAGAAAGGCCGATCAAAGTAATAACTTGATTCGTAGGGATAGTAGTAAACGGGATATGCATTTGGATAATAGTGATACACGTTCCTGCTTTGGCGCTTTGTGACCTTTTTATGGTCGTAATAGGGCACATATATTTTTTCTTTGTTCTTGTGGCGAATCGTGACTTGATTGTCGTCTATAGAAACAATTTGATAAGAGTCCGTTTGAAGATTGCCTGACTGATGAGCCTCATTTCGAAACTGTGTGATTGCCTGTATCAGCTCGTCGGATTGCTCCTCCTCGGCTTGTCCAAGCCGCTCTGTCCACTCGATGTCTCTATCGAGCATATCGAGAACCTCAGGGTAATTTAGTAGGGCGACTACCGACTCGTCCCATTGAGGGTTAATTTTTTGCTGCCTTTGCTTCTTTTTTTTCATTCTGTTGGCGGAGACAATCTGTACAGGGTGACTTGCTGCTTCAAGCGTCAGAGCAAGAAGATCATCCGGAAAAAGTGCGATCGGGCCTATTAAATCGACCAGTTGCCCGGAGCTAAGTCGATAGACCGCAGGGTTAGCTGAATTTGCTTCTCGTTTTTCGATGGGTGTCGTTTGAGCTACGCTTATCCAGATGAAGCTGAGAGAAAAGCAAAGGGCCGTTCCCGCTTTTTGCCAAAGCTGATTGAACCTTTTCATAGGAGTCGTCGAATGTTTCATATTGTGGACCTAAGACGATTTCTTCCTTTCAGGGTATAGTCCAATCTTGGCAACAAAGCAAATGAATTGGATATAGACGTGAGACTTGTAGGGCCCTCTACCCAACCTCTGCGTGAAGAACTTGAGGTTATGCGGGAGAAAATCGATTTTTCTGGAGCAACGGTGCTGGAAATTGGTTGCGGCGCTGCAACCCGGACCGAACAAATTGCCCTTCGTACAGATGTCAAAGCGATTGTTGCAGCGGAGATCGATGCAGTCGCGCATAACAAGAATCTTAGGAAGCAAGTTAACAAAGTGAGATTTGAATCATTTGGGGCGCAACAGATACCCTACGAGTCCGAAGCCTTTGATGTCGTCATCATGCTGAAGTCTCTTCACCACGTTCCAGGATCGATGATGCGGCAATCGCTAAGTGAAATCCATCGAGTGCTGAAGATGGGAGGGTTGGCGTATCTTTCGGAGCCTGTGTTTCAGGGTGATTTGAATGAGGTCATCCGGATGTTTCATGATGAAGAGGCGGTTCGAGAGGCTGCTTTTGAGTCGATCGGTGTTGCGATTTCCTCTGGTCTTTTTAGCCTCCAAGAAGAGTATTTCTACCTCAGTCCGGTTCGAATGGAGTCTTTTAAGCAGTTTCAACAAGCCATCATGAATGCGACTTATCAGGAGCATCAATCTGACGATAGGTTGGTCAACAGGGTAAGAGAAAGGTTTGAAGGTTTTAGGTCGGCAGATGAAAAGAATCCCTTTTATTTTGAAACCCCTAATCGAGTCGACCTATTGAGAAAAATCTAGGTATTGCGTTTCAAGGCATCGCAGCCAGCCAACTCACTAAGATGAGGATTAAAGTAAAGCCGCCTGCCCGCTGTTGATCTGATAGGGATAATCTATCTATGCGGCTCTTAAGGATAGCAAATCCGGCCAGCAAACCAGATAGGAAACCGAGGATGTGGGCCATAACATCCGTGTTTGCTTGATCGGAGACACCGGTAAACGCGAACATTGCGATGGCGCCAAAAATAGGGGCAAAACCCTTCTTCCATCCGGCTCCTTTAAAGTAACCGCTGCGCCAGCTAAAAGCTGGAATAAGACCCAAGGCAGCGAAACAAGCCGTAGATGAACCGATGGAGCGATAGTTCTCGCCCAAGAGCAATCCGTTGGCGAGGTTGGCTGCTGCTGAGCAAATCAGCACAACAAGCCATCCGAAGCCTGACCCCATGTGTCGCCCGACAAATAAACCAAATAGTGCGCCAAAGAATGAGTTGGCGACTATGTGCGCAATATCGCCGTGGAGTGTTAGTGCAGTGATGGCTCTGTACCACTCACCTTCTATGATTCCTTCGTGAGTCAATGCGCCAGACTGGAGCAACTGGGTGGAGGTCAATGCTTCGAGGGTGGGCATTAACCAGATGACAGCAAGAAAACCGAGGACGCCGAGCCAGCCGTTATCGACCACAACCGCCTCGACTGCCTTTTCCGCAGATGGGGTATTTTCGAGATGAAAGTCCCTCAGCTGCGTTTTGGCGTCTTCCAGCTGTGCGTGGTTAACCATGACAAGCCATCGGTTGCCGTCATTTCTGAGTTCGTTTTCAATGTTGACAGCCGTTAACACAAGACTCTCTTCTAGAGCATGTCTACGGTGTTGATGAGAAGAAACGGCCGACCAGTATTCAAGGTTATTCAATGTTCTAAGCGTTTTGACGGTTTAAAAGTCGAGACTCTTTAGGGCTTGAAATTTTAGCCATAATCATCAATATATACGTAAATCACTTTGAAATGGTAAAGAAACTATGGCGATTGATATGAGATCGGTGTCAGCTGCAGAACTGTCGGTTCTGGAGACGAACAAGGTTTTAAAGAACACCTATTTGCTGCTGTCAGCAACGTTAGGCTTTAGCGCATTAACAGCCCTTTTCTCAATGAGTTTGGGCATCGGTGGGATGATGCCTTTATTTATTATGATCGGGGCGATGGTCTTAGGTATGTTTGTCTTGCCCAAGACAGCTAACAGCGCGGCAGGCATCGGGGTAGTGTTTTTAATAACGGGTATGTTGGGCTTTGCTATCGGTCCGATGTTGAACAGTTACCTAGGGCTATCCAACGGCCCTCAAGTAGTTTTGACCGCATTGGGCGGTACCGCTGCAATCTTTGTTGGTCTCTCCTTTTATGCCGTCAATACGAAAAAGGATTTCAGTTTCATGATGGGAATGGTTTTGGGCGCGCTCATAACCGCAGTTGTGTTGATGGTGGTTAATATTTTCTTGAATCTACCATTACTACAGCTGGTTATATCTGGAATGGTGATACTTGTGATGAGCGCCTTTATTCTGATGGACACCTCTCGCATTGTTCGGGGCGGAGAAACCAACTATATTATGGCTACTTACGGAATGTATTTGAGTATTTTCAACATCTTCATTCACTTGCTCGCGATATTGGGCATTATGTCTGAGGACTAATGAATAGTTGAGAATGAGAAAGCCCAGTTATTGCTGGGCTTTTTTTTTGGAGTAAAAATGGACTGGACGAAGATATTATGGGCGATAGTGCTTGTGGCTTTCTTGGCTTTCCTTATCCCGCAATGGCTGCGGTGGCGCAAGGAAGCGCCGGAGGCCGAACCAGGGGCATGGTCCGGTGTAATGTTGCCGATTGGAGGCGTCGTTTTGTTCGTACTCATACTGATACTCTCTGTGCAGAACTGATTTTCTGAGCAGGCTCGGCTACCGGTTGGTGAGTTGGGTGTAGAGCTTGGTTAATTGGTCGGGAAGGTCATTCATCTCTTCGATAATCATGTAACGGCCATTGGGGCACATTCGCTTTAGATAATCATGGCCTGATCGGTCGACAGTAATACAGAAACTTTCGATGCCTTTTCTCTCGGCTTCTTCAAGAGCTTTCGCGGTATCCTCTACCCCATAGTCGTGGTTTCCTCTCTCGGGTCCGTAATCGCAATCCTGAGGAAATCCATCGCTTAAGATAATAAGAATTTTCATCGCCTGCCCGGATTGGGTGAGCTTAGTAATGCCATGGCGAATTGCTGGGCCCATCCGCGTTGAGCGTTTAGGGCTCATAGACGCGATTGATCGAAGCGTTGTGTTGGTAAACTTATCATCGGGTTCTTTAGCAACGAATAGCTCTACGCAATCCTTCCCATAACCAGAAAATCCGTAAATTCCATAATTGTCGCCGAGCGCGTCCAGCGCGGATGCCATAACGACCATAGCCTCTCGCTGTACATCAATGATTTTCCGTTTGGGCTCTTCTGTGATCAATTCATCGGCTGTAATTGCATCCCAAGGGTCCCTGAGATTATCAATCCTTTCTTGTTCTTCTTTGGTCAGGGGCTTTGGTTCACTTTTCTCGATCGGATCATCAGTGGAAGCGGAGAGGTCGACTAGAAAAACAGCGCAGACATCTCGGTGCATGCGCTCTTTGCGTGAATAGAATCGTTCGTCTGGACTTTGACCAGCGCGAAGGTCTTGTCGTGCTTCTATGATGGCGTTGAGATCCAGTTCGTCTCCGTCTTGAACGCGTTTAACCCGTTGCAGTCCTGTCGGTCGAATTTGCTCTAATTGCTTCTGTACCAGAGGTCTGTAATCGCGGATCACCTGGTTAAGATCGTCGATCTCTTCTTCGTCTTTTGGAACCAAGGGCTCTTCGAAGACCCTGCACCAATGCCTTAAATAAGTCCGATTCAGATAGTCCCACTCATCATAGCGAAAGCTACGCGAAACTGATTGATCGGGCCCCATGGCATGCTGAACAGAGGATCGTTCCATATCAATTCTTCTTTTTAGTTGATCTCGGCCTTCCTCCAAAGATTTGATGTCCAGGTCTTCTTCTCTTACCGAGCCGCCAGCGTTTTCGCTGAGTTCCGCCTCTATCTCGTCGCCCTCAAATTGATCGAAAGAAAATAGGGCGGATTCCACTTTCTCCATGTCCTCCTCCCATTCCTCGAGTCGTTGTTCTCGGTTAAGCCAATCGCCGAGCTGCTCCTCCTGATCATCAAACAATTGAGTGTCATTCACTACATAAAAAGCGGCAACTAGCTCATACAGCTCGCAAAGGTAGTATGCCGAGTCATAAACTGATTTTTTTGCCTGCTTAAGATCATCAATCGCTTCGTAGATTAGGTTCCACTGACTATCATGGGCGTGTCCTTGCAAATAACTCTTGGCGTTTTCAAGAGGGTCTTCCGAAGGACCTGTGACTACAGCAATATGATCGAAAAAGTGATCAATATGACGCTTTAATCCTGGATAGTGACGCAGGAGATGGCCGATAACTCTTGCTTTTTCAAGCAGAAAAAATAGTTCTGATGCGAGAGACGGGTGAGAAAAACAATTGAATAGAAGGTAGTAGTCTCCAGTCCTTGGTGTCAGGTCTTTGGGAGGACTGTAAAGATTCTTAAGGACTTCGACCTTATCCAGAGCCTGGTCAAAACGGAAACGAAAGGTTCCGCACTCGCGTTGTCCAATTTGTTCCATCACCAAAAACCGATAGGCGCCGCTCGAGGGTGCGTCGAGCTCATTCGGTAGGTAGATGGTGTCTTGTGTTTGCCCTGCACCTAAAAGGTCGAGCTTGAGACCTAGATGGCTGACGAACTCTTCACTTGCTTTGATGTGGAGGTACCTGCCTGCTATACCCTCAGTAAAGAGAGTTAGAGACTCCTCGATATCTGCCAGTTGCTGCATGAAATCTCAGGGCAATATGACGTCGACGATATCTGCGACCGCCTGTTGAATGGTGGAGTCATCTGATACTGCACTAATGATTGCTGCTTCGGCTGCTCGGCGAGGTTCAATGCCCCTCGCCATAAGTTGACCGGCATAGATAAGAAGGCGTGTACTGACCCCTTCCTCGAAACCATGCTGTTTTAAATTTCTTACTCGTTCGCCGATGACGGCCAATCTTTCTGCGCTGCTCTCTTCAATTTGTGCCTCGTGAGCAATAATTGTGGTTTCTAGCTCAACCGAGGGGTAATCGAATTCGAGACTCACAAAGCGCTGTCTTGTACTTGGTTTGAGATCTTTGAGGACACTTTGGTATCCGGGGTTATAAGAGATTACCAATAAAAACTCCTCGTGAGCTGGTACTAGTTCTCCGGTTTTGTCGATGGGTAATATTCTTCGGTGGTCGGTCAATGAGTGAATTAAGACGGTAGTATCTTTTCTTGCCTCTACAATCTCATCAAGGTAGCAAATCGCGCCGGTTCTCACAGCTCTAGTTAGCGGTCCATCGTTCCACACGGTCTCATCGCCCTTTAACAGGTATCTTCCAACCATGTCTGTCGCGGTCAGATCTTCATGGCAGCTCACGGTAACCAGAGATACATCGGGTGCCTCGGTTTTGTTTTGATAAAGTTTCCAGGTCATGTGTTCAACAAAACGAGTTTTGCCGCATCCGGTAGGGCCTTTGAGCAATACCGGTAGTTTGGCTTCATAAGCTGATTCAAATACATTGATTTCGTCTTTCAACGGCAGGTAGTAGGGCTGCTCGCCCTGAGTTAGCGAATCCATCTCAAGTTCCTATGTTGCGGGCGAAAACTGCTCGTTGCCGCGCCGGTAAGTGAAAAAATTGGTGGCTGGGTTTCGATTGACCAAAGGGCGTCGATACATCTGGTGAGAAAGAGATCGTACCTCATGTTCGATCTCGTAGAGTAACTCGCCGGAATCTGGATCTACGATTTTTTGAAATCGGTACTGGAATTGATCAGATTCTTCACTGATTAAATCTCTTTCCGCCAGCCACTGATGTGGTCCTGAAAAATTGGAAACGTAAATGGCGATGTGATGTCCATCGTATTCTGGAAGAGGCTGGTCTGTCTCTCTGTAAATTAATTCTTGGTTGTGACCCATCGACACCCTCACCGAATCAGACTCTATTGAGGTGGGACACCCAATGACGGAAGAGTAAAACTCACCTATTCCTTTAGCTGAGCCTGGCGGTGTATTGAATTCCACGTACGGCATACCCAGATCCATATTTGGAAATTTGTCGGGTTCATAGGCCTTTATGGTGTTGCCATATGGACAGGTTAATTCAACGTGATCCCCTTCTTCCTTGAATTGAAATGAGGTCTCGGACAGGGCCTTTCCTGCAAAACCCAGACGCTTTAAAAGGCCCTCTAGTTCTGGGACTACGACCCCTACATGTCCGCGTACGACTTGAGGTTTGCTGACTGGCAAATGAAATTGCTGGTCACCCAGATTCACCCACATGTTGAACGTGCCAAAGTCGATATATGGGTCTCTGGTGAACCCTAAGCCGGTGACATAAAACATAGAGGCAAGTCCCTGATCTGGGACCGTTACGTTAACGTGTTCCAGAAGTTGTACATTGCCAACATCTTCTTTACTGCGATCAAAATTTATTTTTGAGTGCATAACGCCTACCTCGATTCACTATCAACTATACAAGAAAAGGAATGAACATGGAGCCTGTTCTTTGTGTCCGTTCCCAAACTTGATTAGGATCGAGGTTTCTGCGAAATAAGTATTGATGATGGCTCAAACTGATGCTCTTTTAGATGCGACGACCGCTCTGATCCCTCCCCTTCTTAACGGACTCGAAGCGCTAAACTACGCGGGCCGGCATATGCATCCTCCCAACTTGGTATCGCTTGTCGAATCAGTGAAGCCCTATAGGGAGCCGCTCAAGCAAGGCATTGCTGCCTTTGACGAAATAGAGTGGCCTGAACACTTGGAGAGTTTTAGAGACCATGTTCGTGAGTCGGCAAACCTGACAATGCAGTCTTTTAACGAGTTTTTGAGTTCGATTAATCAAAGCCAGCCACCGATGGCAGCTTACCGAGCGATGGGACTTACCACCAAAGCGATTGAGACTTTATATCCTGTTTCCATGATGCTTCCGCCAGTTAGTCGTTTCTATTTGGATGTGGACCGAAGAGACGATCAAGACTTGATTAAACGATTAGCGGAAGCTGACGGCACTAGCGAATCGACTGGTGTGATGCATGCGAATAACACGAGAGAGGAGAGGGGTGGTTTTTCTATTTATGTGCCCGAGTACTACTCAAAAGAAAAAGTCCCCCTCGTTATTTGTATGCATGGCGGAAGTGGCCACGGACGGAGTTTTCTATGGACGTGGCTTCGCACTTCAAGGACTCGAAATTTTGTGTTGATTAGTCCAACCTCTATGGACGGGACATGGTCGTTGATGGGAGAAGATCGTGACAGTGCCGTACTGGATCGGCTGGTTGAGTATGCGATCGAGAATTGGTCGATTGATGAAGATCGAATCCTGCTCACTGGAATGTCTGATGGCGGTACCTTTAGTTATGTTTCTGGATTAAGGTCTAATGCTCCTTTCACGCACCTCGCACCTTGTTCTGCTTCCTTCCACCCCATGCTTGTTGAAATGACAGATCAGGATCGTATTAAGGACCTCCCTATATATTTGATGCATGGTGCGTTGGATTGGATGTTTCCGGTTGAGATGGCAAGACAAGCGAGAGATACCTTTGAAGCAGCTGGAGCCATAGTTCATTACCGCGAAATCGACGATTTATCACATACCTATCCCTTCGAAGAAAATCCTAAGATTATCGATTGGTTGATGAGTTGAGGTATGCCTGAAGTTCAGATTGTCGATTACGAAGTAAGGTTTGCCTCTTACTTTGCTAGCCTCAACTATCAATGGATTACGGAGTATTTTCGTGTAGAAGAGGAGGATCGGAAGGCTCTCGATGATCCCGAAGGTTATGCGATTAAGCCAGGCGGTAATATCTTTTTTCTACTGGAGGGTGAAACTCCGGTGGGCACGGTTGCCATGGTGCCGATAACCCGGAGTGAAGATCGAGAAGAGCTGTGTTTTGAGCTAGCTAAAATGGCTGTTCGGTCGGATCGTCGAGGCAAAGGCTATGGTTCGATGCTGATGCAGCACTGTATCGACTTTGCTCGGTCAGCTGAGGCCCACGAGATTATGCTTGTAACTAATGATGTGCTATCCGCAGCAGTTGCACTATACGAACACGCTGGATTCCGAGAAGTTTCTGAATACTCCGATGACAGATATGAGAGGGGTAATCTGGAAATGAGATTGACCCTCTCGTATTAAGCTCCAGCTGAGATGCTAAAATTGAGCTCGGCAGCTGTTTGATAGGCGGACCTATTACAATTAGATTCCGCGTATTCGGCTAGTCTGTGGCTGATCTCAATGCCATAGGCTTTAGCCCAGGTTAGAACGCTTGTTAGCATTAAATCGGCTGCTCCAAAACTTTCTCCAATCAGGAATTCATTACGGTTTAGATGGTTCTCAGCAAAACGCACCTGTTTTTGAAAGCCCTCAATCGCGGCGTCGATCGCGGCGGGGGCCTCTCCGTAAATCGTTGCGAGATCTCGATGCTTTCGCATTACATAAAGGGTATGAGCGTCGAGTTCCATTTGGATGTATGAGAGCCATTCGTTGTATCGCGCGCGCTCTTGAGTATTCGGTTCTGGCACCAGCCCAGAATCTTTTCCGTAGGTATCCCCAAGGTAGGTCACGATGGCCGCACTCTCAGTGAGTACAAAGTCGCCATCGACTAACACGGGAATCTTCTCTTTGACGTTCAGAGCGACAAACTCTTCAGACTGGGTCGCGCCGGTTCTAGAACCGATTAGCTTAGGCTCGTAATCCAGTGCTAATTCGTGGGCCATCCAATGGGCTCTAATGGTTCTGCCTGTGGCTCCTCCCCAAATCGTTAACATATTGCTTTCTCCCTTTTTCGGCTGCCTGTTTGGCTTTGCTAGCTTTTCGATTGTCACTTTGTCCCGGGTTACAGGCGCGCGCAGTTCGGGTGCTCGCCGTATTCTTCAGACTGAACGAATTGTTTGCTTACATCAACCAGGGCTCGATGCTCGAGAACATTTCTTCCGATCAACGCCTTTGTTTTTAAATGTTCCCGATTACTGAGAGAGAATCCGTAAGACCCCACTAATTGGCCTATTTTGATATCCATTAGGACAACTGGTCTGAGCTGATCTTCTTTGGTTGCTTGTTGTTTGATGCCAACGTATTTCAGAAGTTGCGCGTTCAAAGTGATTGTTTGGTTATCCATCTTTGTTTCAAATTGCACCCATCGATTTACGTTTCGCCAATAAATTTGAATATTACGAGCATCGATTGAGCTTAGGGTAGCTCCAGTGTCGATCCGTGCCGAAAGTGTCGCGTCAAAATTAATTAAGTTTAACTTCTCAATTTCTCCGAGCAGGATTTTACAGTCGGGGAGAGCTTGGTCGACTTTTTTTTCTTTAGCAAAAACTGTGAAGGCACTTGATCCAAAGGCCAAAAGAACAATGAATAATGTGGTTAATTTTTTTGTTCTAAGAGCTTTCATGTCTGGTCGATCTTATCTTTAGGTGCTACAGTTAAATACTGTATATATAAACAGTATTTTTTAGCCGTGAAGAAAACCAGAACCTTTCTTGCTAGGGGGAGTTCTAGCAATTCGCCAAGTCGATATCTCAAATATCAAGTTGAGCTTAACCGTGGACCTGAATTCTTTGATGAACGTTTTGATCAAAGAGAAATTGTGCGTACTCAATTCCGTCGGGATAAAACGAAGACGCTGATTACCAGAAACCAATCTCCTGATATTGGGTTTGATCGATCTATTAATCCGTATAAAGGTTGCGAGCACGGATGTATTTACTGCTTTGCTAGACCGACTCATGCCTACCTTGATTTGTCTTCTGGAGTAGATTTTGAAAGCCAGATTTATTACAAAACGGGTGTTACTAGTCTGTTGGAAAAGGAGCTCAATAATCCTAATTATGTGTGCAGGCCTATAGCTCTCGGGACCAACACCGATCCGTATCAGCCTGGCGAGAAAGACTTGCGAGTGACTCGGGAAATACTGGAATTTTTAGTCAGTCGGAAGCATCCTGTT
>Ga0208624_1001123_pt1 | contig 12981 bp, 12 predicted proteins | sample Knorr_S23_td_DCM_FD_185607 | JGI IMG/M metagenome (GOLD analysis project Ga0208624, IMG submission 185607) | Marine microbial communities from Southern Atlantic Ocean transect - Knorr_S23_td_DCM_ad_71m_LV_A (SPAdes) (version 2) | ecosystem: Environmental > Aquatic > Marine > Oceanic | place...
CAGGCATCTTTCTTTTCTGCAAATATTTCAAATTCTGCTTCTGTGATGCCTTCTACTTCTTTTATTTTTACCATTTTCTACAACTCCAGTATCTCGCTTTTGTTTTTGGACCTGGATTGTCGCAGTTGTGTCTCGCTCTGAAACTTCTACGTCTTGCTGGGTCTGATTTCCTTATTCTCATAGTTTTTTGCCCTAGTTTTTTTGCAGATGTTCCACCATGACCAAAATTAACTTTTTTTACGTTACCTGTTTTTGGATCTTTCACAAATACTTTGAATTTTTTAACATCGCGACCATTAGCTTCAGCAATGTTGATCCACGTATAAGCGGTCACAAAGTTCTGCGGCACTCCTTGGCCAGTGCCGTACTTTATCCCAAGGTTGTATTGTGCATCTGCGACTCCCTGTTCAGCCGCCTTGCGATACCACCACACCGCTTCATTGTGTCCTTGCAGCACTCCTTCGCCATTGTCGTACTTTATCCCAAGGTTGAATTGCGCAGGTGCAGCTCCCTGATCGGCAGCTAACCTGTACCACTTCACCGCTTCCTTATCATCTTCCAGTACTCCCTCGCCATTGTCGTACATCAGCCCAAGGTTGGATTGCGCTTGTGCATTTCCCTGAAATGCAGCTAACGTGTACCACTTCACTGCTGCCTTATCGTCTTCAGTGACGCCTTCGCCTTTAGAGTACATATTTCCGAGGCCGTTTTGTGCCAATGCGAATCCCTGTTCGGCAGCTTTGCGATACCACTTCACCGCTTCCTTTTTGTTTTCCACCACTCCTTCGCCGTTGTAGTACATTAAACCAAGGGTGACTTGCGCATATGCGTATCCCTGATCGGCAGCTTTGCGAAACCACTTCGCAGCTTCCTCATCATCTTCTAGCACTCCTTCACCATTGTCGTACATCATCCCAAGTTTGAATTGCGAAATGACATCCCCCGCTTCTGCCTTGGCCTTGGTTTCAGCGAACTTAATTTTTCTAAATGGAGTTTGTTTATTCTTGGGGACCTCAAAACGTAAAGGCTTACCATCAGGATTCCCTGCCCCATGATCCCATATGGTTTTAATAATCAAATCACCATTTTCCTGCACATCATACTGGGCATGATACCATTCACCCTGCTTTAACTTCCTGTCGAAAAGATATAATTTATTGTCTTTGATTTGCCATTCAAGGCCTTGTTCAACGACTTCGGAGTCAATGGACGCAGAGAAACTTCCATTTATATCAAACTTAACCGTCACATTACTGCCATCAGGTGAAACCATCTGATAAACCCCAGCAACCGAATTTTTATTAAGCGATTTCGTAATTTTAATGCTGCTCGTGTCAGTATTAGAGGCAGAAGGTTGAACGGAATCTTCCTTCCCACACCCCACCAACACTCCAACTATCATTACCAAAAACAAATGCCTCATATGCTAAATTGTACCGTAATTGACTGTGTGTTTCCCACTACAATAACCAATTAAGATTATAAGAAACAAAAAGGTAATTGGCATAAGCTCGGCTTGATTGGCCGTGAGACGGCCGTAAACTACAGACATGAGGAGGTTTTTAGTGTGGGCCTTAAGTGGTGTGGTATGGGCTTTGATGGCGGCGGATCAGCCGACGCATCCGAGACTGCATGCGGCCCTGAATGGCTATCAACTTGAGCAGCACAAAAAATACTTCGCCACCTCGTTCACCCCCACGCCGCCGGCTGAGTACCGTGTGCATTTGCAGGATTTAAACGGGGACGGCCATCAAGATGCGTTGGTGCTGATGTTGGGGCGGGATTACGGCGGGACCTGCGGTCGTACGATGTTTATATTTCGCGGCGGTAAATCCTTCCGGTTTGTCTCGCGGATGACCTGTGTGCAGGAGCCGATATGTATTCTGGATACGCACACCAAAGGCTGGCATGACCTCGCCATTGGAGTCTCCGGCGGCGGAGCCAAACGCCGGTATGCCCACATGCGATCCACGGGTGCGCAGTATCCGTTGAACCCCACCGTGGCGCCGGTGTTGGCTGACTGGCCGCAAGGTACCTTTGTGCTCTCACATGGTGATGCCACCGTGAAGGCGTTGACCGCCGGCCGATCGCACTTCACCGGAGTGCTCGGCAAGGCCACACGGTTTCAACTCGGGCTGCAGCATGATACGGGTAAGGTGCAGGGATCTTATTTTTACGAGAAGTACGGTAAACCTATTACGCTTCAGGGCACAGCCAGCGGTGCGCGCGTGCAACTGGATGAAATGAAAGGGGAACAGGTGGCTGCGCGTTTGTCTTTGAAACGTTCGGCCACCGGTTGGGCCGGGGAATGGCGGAGTGCGGATGGCGGTAAGGTGTATCCGCTGCGACTGCAACAGGTGGCTACCGAGCGTCGGCGCGATCAGCACGGGCCGTATGATGCGCATGTGTCCACGGCGTATCCGGTGTTCACTGGCGAGGCCGGTCGGCGGTTTAATACCGCCATTGAAAAGACGTATTTGGATCGGTACGCCGAGGTGAATGCCGACTATGAAGAGACTTTTTTAGATTTGGAAAAAGACCTGGCCAAGGACCCAGATTTTCATGGTGAGAGCTACAAGCGTTGGCGCTCGGATGAGAGCGGCACGGTTCGGTTTTATTCGGCCGATCTCATCAGTGTGCGTGGGCATATTTATGAATACAGCGGTGGAGCCCACGGTAACTACGCGGACTTTGGTGTGAATTACTGGTGGCAGAATGGGCAACCCCGGAAGCTGGCTTTGGCCGATTTATTTGATGACCACAAAAAATGGCGAACGGTCGTGGGCGGTTACATCCGTCGAAACCTCACCAAACGGGAAGCCTCGTGGCCGCCCAAGACCGATAAGGATGCGGTTGATGCGCCGTTCACATTTTCGCCGGCCGGCGTGGAGTTTCACTTTGCCCCGTACCACGTGGGCTCGTATGCAGAAGGCATGTACCATGTGCTCGTGCCCTATACCGTCCTCAAGCCCGTCCTGCGCCTGGGCGGTCCATTGGCGCGTTGGGCCAAATAACTGCATGCTGTGGCAGTTTTGTGACGGCGCAAATTGCCGTTGACCCTCCTTGCCCTGCGGGCCTACCTTCTCCCTGAACCCCTAAACATTAGGATACACAGACTTATGAGCAAAATTGTTCCTCTTATCAGTTCCGGTACCAAAGGCCCGTTGGGTGTGCTGCACCTGCCGCGTCTTTGGCAGAAAGTTTCCCTCGAAGCCGCAGGAAAAATCGCCGACGGCTACCCGGGCATCGGTGCGGGCTACGATAGCATGGTGATTGACGGCCTCGGCCTCGACGCCGAAGCGGTGCGCAGCTACATCACTAACGAGAAGCCCTCCTACACCCAGTTCGAGGCCTGGATCCAAAACCAAGAAGGCGCGAAGCTGGACAGCGAATCTGTTGACGGCTTGAACGCCGCCATCGCCGGCTACAACCACGATGCGGACACCAAGGCGGGTATCCTCAGCGCTTGCGGCATTGAAGCCGGCCCAGACGACGCGGTGAACCTGAACAACCTCGACGACTGGCAGGAGTTCTACAACGCCGAGATCGCCGGCTAAGTTCGGAACCCAATGAATCACGACGGCGTCCGGAAACGGGCGCCGTTTTTTTATAGTACTTTTTTGAGTGCCCGCCCCAGCCGCGCGATGCCTTCCTCAATCTCCTTCAGGCTGGCATTGCCGTAGCTGAGGCGTAGTTCGCGATTCGGTTTGCGGCGGGTCGGATCATGGCAGTAGCACAAACCACCTGGTACATAGAGCACCTTGTGGCGCAGGGCCGTTTTAAATAACGCGCTCTTCAGGCCGGTGCGTACTTTGGCCGGGAGCCGTGCCCAGACGTACAAGCCGCCGGTCGGGTTCTCCCACTGCACGGCGTCCGGAAAATGGTCCGCGCAGGCCTGCGTCATGACCTTGGCCTTGCGCGCGTAGCGGCGGCGCAGTTTGGCCACTTGTGTTTCGTAGCTGCCGTTGGTCAGGGCTTGGGACAAAATTTGTTGGAGGAAATTGGCCGTGCCGAAATCGTGGTTGCCCTTTACCCGCAACGCCGCCGTGTGCAGCGGCTCGGGCAACAGGCCAAAGCCTACACGCACGCCGGTGGCGAATGGTTTACTGAACGTGCTGGTGTACACCACCCGATCGGCTCGGCGATCCATACTCAGGGCGCTGGGAGTATCTTCGCCGGCAAAACGCAGCTCGCGGTAGGCGGCGTCTTCGATCAAATAAATCGGATGTCCCGCCGCCTTTTCGTGCCGCCGCAACAGCTTCAAAGCGGCCGCCTTTTTCGCCGCGCTGGTGGTGATACCCGCAGGATTGCTGTGGTAACTGACCAGATACAGCGCCTTCAATCGCGGCAGTTCGCCGGCCTGTTCGAGTTGATTCAGAGTCGATTCCAGATGCGCCAGATCAATGCCATCGTCCTCCATGCGGATGCCGCGCCCGCGAATGTCGTGGCTTTGCATGATGCCGAGATACACGAAGTACGAGGGATCCTCGACCAGCACAAGATCGCCGGGATCAAAGAGAATTTCGGACAGAATATACAGGAGCTGCTGCGATCCATGCGTAATGAGTAGGCGTTCCGGAGCGTAGGCCGCGGCCTGGGCGGGTCGGTCATCCAGATGTGCGAGACGGGCGGCGGTGAGCTGGCGCAGATGGGCATCGCCGGCCGTGGTGCCGTATTGCAGGGGCGGTTGGCCTTGGGCGCCGCGGAGCAGGCCCTCGACAATCGCGCGCGTTTCCCGGACAGGCAGTGATGGGTTGTCGGTAAATCCGGCGGCCAGCGAGATGAGGCCGGGGCGTTGCAGGGCCTCTTTCATCAGCCAGGAAATGGGCGGCTCCGAAGTGCGGCGGCCCAGTTGGGAAAGCGCGTTCACTGGGGTTAACATCAACCAAAACCTGCGCGTGAGCGAGGGAAAATCAAGACAGCCTCGACGCTGGCGGGCGTTCGGCGTACCTTCGCCACGTGGCTGTGGCGCCGTTGAAGATTGCCGATCGCGAGTTTGCTTCGCGCCTGATTTTGGGCACGGGGAAATTCGCGTCGCCCGAGCTGATGCGCGACGCCCTTGAGGCCAGTGAAACCGAGATGGTGACCGTCGCCCTGCGCCGCGCCGATCTCAGCGGTGAAAAAGATCCCTTCGCCAATATTCTCGAGTTCATTGATCCAGAGAAATATCTGTTGCTGCCCAATACCAGTGGCGCGATGAATGCCGAGGAAGCGGTGCGCTTGGCGCGCTTGGCGGTGGCTGCCGGGTTGCCTAAGTGGGTGAAGCTTGAGATCCATCCGGACCCTCGCTATCTCCTGCCTGATCCGGTGGAAACGCTGGCGGCCGCCGAGCAATTGGTGCAGGAAGGCTTTACTGTGCTGCCCTATATCAACGCTGATCCCGTCATCGCTAAGCGCCTTCAGGAAGTGGGCTGCGCCACCGTCATGCCTTTGGGCGCGCCGATCGGCAGTAATGGCGGCCTGCAAACACGCGACCAGATTCGCATTATTTTGGACCAAGCTACCGTGCCGGTGGTCGTGGATGCCGGCATTGGCGCGCCGAGTCATGCCGCTGAGGCGATGGAGCTGGGCGCGGACGCCGCGTTGGTGAACACCGCCATTGCTGTGAATGACGATCCTTGCCGTATGGCTCGTGCCTTTGCGCAGGCAGTGGAAGCCGGCCGCATGGCGTATGAAATCGGTCTGGGCGCTACTCACGCTACAGCGCAGGCGACCAGTCCGTTGACCGCTTTTTTGGATGAGTAAAACCCTCACAATCTCACGTGTAAGAAGCCTGATGCGGACTGCTTCCACGAGCCGCGTGCTTGTGATTGGCGATGTGATGCTGGATCAGTTTCTCTGGGGTCACGTAAAACGTATTTCTCCGGAGGCCCCAGTGCCGGTAGTGGAGTTTGAACGCGAAAGTTTCATGCCCGGTGGCGCCGCCAATGTGGCACGCAATCTCACGGCACTGGGCACGGGCGTGGAATTGTTCGGTCTGGTGGGCAAGGACGACGGCGCCAAGCGGCTGCGGGCGTTGCTGAAGGGGGACGCTGTGGGCAGCGGCGGCCTGAAACCGGTGAGCGATCGTATGACCACCCGTAAAACGCGCGTGGTGGCGCATCAACAGCAGGTGGTGCGGATTGATAGGGAAACGAAGCAGGCCGGAGACAGTCGCACCACCAAGCGGTTGTTGAGTGCGGTTGAGAAGGATCTCGACGGCACGGACGCCATTGTGGTGGGCGACTACAACAAAGGAGTGGTGACACAGGAATTGCTGGAAGGCTTGCGCGCATTGTGCCGGCCACGTGGGATTTGGTTGAGTCTCGATCCTAAACCCTCGCATCAACTGGATATCAGCGGGTTGTCGTTAATCACGCCCAACCGCGGGGAGCTGTTTGAGCTCGCCGGGCTCACGGACGAAACGCGTCACCCAAATCCGTTGCGCGATAAAAATTTGATGTCCGCGGTGAAAGCCGTGCAGGACGCGTATCAACCGGCATTGCTGCTGGTGACCTTGAGCGAACAAGGTATGCTGCTGGCCCAACGCGGCGTGAAGCCGGTCGTGATCCCCACCGTGGCGCAGGAGGTGTACGATGTCTCCGGCGCCGGCGATACGGTGATCGCCAGCTTCACCGCGGCTATTGCGGCCGGCGCGTCGCCGTTGGAAGCCACCTTGTTCGCCAATCACGCCGCCGGCGTGGTGGTCGGGAAAATCGGCACGGCTACCGTGACGCCCAAGGAACTGGCCGCCAGCTTCGCATGAACCGCGCCGTTTTCCTCGATCGCGACGGCACGCTCAATGTGGAGCGGCATTATCTGCACGACCCCGATCAACTCGAGATCATCCCCGGCAGCGGCCCGGCCCTGCGCCGTCTGATGGATGCCGGATACAGGCTGTTCATCGTCACTAACCAATCGGGTATTGGCCGGGGCTATTACACCGAGGCGGAAATGCATGCGGTGAATGATAAACTGACTGCCGAGCTAGCTGCTTCTGATGGCGTCGCTTTTGAGAAGATATATTACGCGCCGGAATCCCCTGAACAGGAAGGGCCGGGCCGTAAGCCGAGCCCAAAGTTTCTGATGGATGCCGCGGTGGAGTTTGGCATCAATCTTGATCAAAGTTATATGGTGGGCGATAAGGCTGCTGATCTCGAATGCGGCTGGAATGCCGGCGTGAAACAGAGCATTCTGGTGCGTACGGGCTACGGCGTGGAACTCGAACAGGCCGAGCCGACTCTCGTGGCGCGTGCCGCCGTGGTAGATGACCTGGTCGGCGCGGCGGATTGGATTTTGGAACAGGCATGAACATTATCGGCATTATCCCAGCGCGTTATGCGTCCACGCGGTTTCCCGGCAAACCGCTGCATCTTATCGCGGGCAAGCCGCTGCTGCAGCATGTGGTAGAGCGTTGCCGCGGGGCGACGAGTCTTTCGGAGGTGATTGTGGCCACGGATGACGAGCGCATTGCGGAGGTGGCACGAGAGTTTTGCTCGGTGGAAATGACGCGGGCCGATCATCCCAGCGGCACGGACCGGATCGCGGAGGTGGCGGCGCGGCTGGATTGTGATGCGGTGGTGAATGTGCAGGGCGATGAACCGCTCATTGCGCCGGAGGTGATCGACGCGGTGGCCGGCGCCTTGGAGGAGGCGGAAATGACAACGGCCGCTACGCCTGTGAACAACATTTCGGACTATTCGGACCCCAACGTGGTGAAAGTCGTTGTCAGTGCCGCGGGCCGCGCCCTATATTTTTCGCGGAGCACGATTCCGTTCGTGCGCGATCTGGCCGAGGAGAGTCCCGAACAGCAGTTGCAGGCCTTTCCGTTTTTGAAGCATCTGGGCATTTACGGATACCGGTGCGAGGCGCTGCGGCGGTTGGTGGAGTTTCCCCCTTCCCCTCTGGAGCAAGCCGAGCGGTTGGAGCAATTGCGGGCGCTGGAGAATGGCATCGAGATTGCCGTGCGCCCAGTGGAGTACGAGGCCATCGGAGTGGATGTGCCGGAAGATGTGCAGCGTGTGGAGGCGTTGCTGAGTAGATGAAATACATTTTTTTGACAGGCGGCGTAGTGAGTTCCCTCGGCAAGGGACTAACGGCCGCCTCCCTCGGCACCCTGCTCGAGGCGCGCGGTCTCAAGGTGGCGCTGCAGAAGTTCGATCCCTATCTCAATGTGGATCCCGGCACGATGAGCCCGTTTCAACACGGCGAAGTCTACGTGCTCGATGACGGCGCGGAAACCGATTTGGATCTCGGCCATTACGAGCGGTTTACCCATTCGGAGCTGACGCAGTTCAACAACCTCACGAGCGGCCGCGTGTACCAGACTGTGCTGGAGAAGGAACGGCGCGGCGACTATCTCGGCAAAACCGTGCAGGTGATCCCGCACGTGACCGATGAAATCAAACAACGCGTTAAGGAAGTGGGAGAACAAAGCGGCGCTGATGTGGTGATCACCGAGATCGGCGGCACCACTGGCGACATTGAAGGCCTGCCGTTTCTCGAGGCCATCCGCGAATTCGCCCTCGAATGCGGGCGCGGCAATTCCATTTTTGTCCATGTCACCTACGTGCCCTACATACGTGCGGCCGGCGAGCTGAAGACCAAGCCCACCCAGCAATCCGTCGCCAAACTACGCGAGATCGGCATTGTGCCGGACATTCTCGTGTGCCGTACGGAGAAACCAATCAACGAAGAGATGCGCCAGAAGATTTCGCTCTTTTGCAATGTCCCTGTGGACGGCGTGATCGAAGAGATCGACGTGGAACATTCCATTTATGAAGTACCTTTGATGCTGCAGCGCGAGAAAATGGACGCGCTCGTCTGTCAGGAACTGGGCCTCGAAACGTCACCGGCCGACATGAGTGAATGGGAGGCCGTCATCCAGCGCATCATTAAGCCGCAGCATCAGGTACGCATCGGGGTGATCGGCAAATACATCCATTTGCAGGACGCCTACAAGAGCGTCTACGAAGCCGTCACCCACGCCGGCGGCGCCAACGATTGCGCCATCGAGATCGTGCGGGTGGATTCGGAGGACATCGAACGCGTTGGCGCCGCAGCGCATTTGGCCGATATGGACGGCATCCTTGTGCCCGGCGGTTTCGGCGAGCGTGGCGTGGAAGGCAAGGTATTGGCCGCCCAGTACGCGCGAGAAAACAACGTGCCCTATCTCGGCCTCTGCCTCGGCATGCAGATCGCCTGCATTGAATTTGCCCGACATGCCCTCGGGCTGGACGGCGCGCACTCGGCGGAGTTTGACGCCCAGACGCCCCACCCCATCATCGCTCTGCTCGACGAACAGCAAAACATCACCGACATGGGCGGCACCATGCGCCTCGGCGCGCAGGCCTGTGCGCTCACGCCCGGCAGCAAGGCCGCCGAGCTTTACGGCACCGAGGAGATCAATGAACGTCATCGACACCGGTACGAATTCAACAATGCCTACCGTGAGCAATTCGAGGCGCAGGATTTTGTCTTCAGCGGTACCTCGCCGGACGGCAATCTCGTGGAGTTGATTGAGCTGAAAAATCATCCCTACTTCATGGCCACCCAGGCGCATCCGGAATTCAAGAGTAAGCCCGTGCAGGCGCATCCGCTCTTCGCTGGCTTCATCAAGGCCGCACACGAACGCGCCAACGGCAACTAGCCGTGACCTATCCTGAAGCCATCGATTGGCTCTACGACCTACGCCTGCTCGGCTCCAAGCTCGGTTTGGATAATCCACGCCAGTTGGCTTCGCTCGCGGACGACCCTCAGGAACAGCTTCAAATCATCCACGTCGCCGGCACCAACGGCAAAGGCAGTGTGTGCGCGATGCTGGAGAGTATTTATCGCGCGGCCGGCTACCGAACCGGCCTCTTCACCTCGCCGCATCTGGTCAGCTTTCGCGAACGCATCCAGATCAACCGCGAACACATTCCAGAGGCTGAAGTGGTCGCGTTGGTGGAATCCATGCAGCAGCGGCTCCGTGAGTTTCCTGCCGATGCCAGCCCGACCTTTTTCGAAGTTATCACCGTCATGGCGCTGGAAACGTTTGCCCGGCACAAATGCGATGTGGTGCTGCTCGAAACCGGTCTGGGCGGGCGGTTGGATGCAACCAATATCGTGACCCCGGTGGCGTCCGTGATTACCCCGGTGGATTTGGATCACCAACAATACTTGGGTGAAACTCTGCCTGAAATTGCTGCTGAAAAAGCCGGCATCATCAAGCCCGCCGTGCCGGTATTCAGTGCCCGACAGGAACCGCCCGCCGCCGAAGTGATTCAACAAACCGCGGAATCCCTCGGTGCTCCCTACACGCTGACACTCGGTGGTGAAACTCCCACAGCCTTGATTGGCCGGCACCAACGCGAGAACGCCACACTGGCCAAGCTCGTGGCCGAGCGAACCAATTTGCCGGTCACACCCGAAGCCATCCACACCGGCCTGGCCCAAGTCCACTGGGCTGCCCGTGCGCAATGTCACACCTTGGGCAGTCAGCAGGTAGTGATCGATGCCGCCCACAATCCCGCCAGCGCCGAGGCCTTGTCGGATGTGTTGCAGGAGGAATTTCCCGGCCAACGCCCCACCCTGCTGATCGGCATGTTGGCCGATAAAAACTGGGAATGCACATTGGCCTCGCTGGCACCGCTTTCCACGCGCGTGGTGTGTGTGCCCGTGAGCAGTGAAAGAGGCCTGCCGCCGGAGCAATTGGCTGAGGAGGCAAAGGCTGGTTGCGAGCAGGTGGAGCATCACGACTCACTGGCCGGTGGATTGGTAGCCGTGCGAGAAGCACCGTTGGTTGTGGTGACCGGCTCGCTGTATCTCATTGGCGAAGTGATCGAGCAACTGGGCCTTATGACGGCTGCCGGCGAGCGAGGGTTGAACGAATGGAAACTGTCGAAGCCATAACGCTGGATGTCGGCGGCACGCTCATTGAGCCATGGCCTTCAGTGGGGCATATTTATGCCGAGGTGGCCGCGCGACATGGCGTGCAGGCGGAGCCGGAAGAATTAACCCGACGCTTTGTCCAAGCGTGGCAGGCACAGGATGCCTTTCAATACACTCGGGCCGATTGGGCGGCGGTGGTGGATGCCACTTTCGAAGGCCTGGTTACGCAACTGCCCAGCCAGACATTTTTCGGGGAACTCTACAGTCACTTCGCCAAGGCGGAATGTTGGCATGTATACGAGGACGTCATTCCCACGCTGACGGCGTTGCGGCAGCAGGGCATTCGCCTTGCGGTGATTTCCAATTGGGACGATCGCCTGCGCCCGTTGTTGAAATCGCTCGAGCTGGCGCATTGGTTTGAGGTCATTCATGTGTCCGCCGAAATCGGCTCGCATAAGCCTGATGCTCGTATTTTCCAGACGGCAGCCGAGAGTCTCGGAACTCCGCCCGCTCGCATTCTGCATGTGGGGGATGGGGAACGTGAAGATCACCAAGGAGCCTTGGTCAGCGGGCTTCAATCCCGCTGGCTTTGCCGCGGCACAGAGAATTCCGTGGCCCACATTATTCCTTCTCTAGAATATCTAGTGCGCCAATAAAGAGACATTAAGGCGCATTATATAGTGTGCCATAATAACCCTTATTATCAGTATATCCACGATTCATTTTCAATGAAACACGCGATTTATTTGTGTTTTATGCAGTTTATTGCGTGTTTTTACATTAGTAATGGATGGCACGGGATCTGATATTAACAGGCATTATCTGAATCCATAACTGGGGATCAATTTGAATTAAACAGCCGAATCGGCCATGGCGGGCCGGTTTGGTGGAAGCAAACACCGCCTGAAAGGAAAGAGCATGAACACATTGAGTATTTGGAATCCGATCCATGAGATGGACGCGTTGTTTCATAACCGGCTGGCCTCGGTGCTGGGCGGCGAGGGACAGGCATCGGTGGCGTGGTCGCCGGTGGTGGACATTGAGGAAACGGAACAGGATTACGTGATCCGCGCCGAATTGCCGGGGCTGGATAAGGAGAAGGTGAAGGTGACGGTCGAGGACGGCGTGCTGACGTTGTCCGGCGAGCGGGATCTGGAGCGCACGGTGGAGGGGAAAACCTACCATCGCACCGAACGCTCGCATGGCACCTTCAGCCGCAGCTTCACCTTACCGGAGGATAGCGATGCCGAAAGTGTGGCTGCGCAATTCACAAACGGCGTGTTGGCCGTGCGTGTGGCCAAGCGCGAGGAGGCATTGCCGAAATCGATTGAAGTGCGCGTGGAATAATCATGAAGCCGCCGGGGAGCGGATTGCTCCCCGGCAGGCTGAATAGAACATTTGAACCAAGGAGAATTATCATGATGGACAAGTTAACTCAGAAATCTCAGGAAGCATTGAAGGCAGCGCAGGAGCTGGCGCGGGAGCGGTCGCACCAGGAATTGGACGGGGCGCATCTGGCGCTGGCGTTGACGCGGCAGACGGACACGATTGTGCCGACGCTGTTGCACCGTGCCGGAGTGGACTTGGCGTCATGGGAATCGGATCTAAACGCGGAACTGGATCGCCGCGCGCAAGTGGAGGGCGTGAGCGCGAGTGATGTGTTTTTGAGCCGCGACTTGAAGCAGGCGCTGGATCGCGCGGAGCAGGAGGCGAAGGCGTTGGCCGATGAATATCTCAGTGCAGAACATCTGCTGCTCGGACTGCTGGAGTGCGGCGCGGCCTTGAAGAAACTGTTTCAGCGCCAGGGGGTGGCGCGGGCGGTGTTGTTGGAAAAGATGAGTGAGGTGCGCGGATCACAACGGGTGACGGATGCGAATCCGGAAGATAAATTTGAGGCCTTGGAGAAGTATGGCAAGGACCTCACGGCTTTGGCGCGGGAAGGGAAAATTGATCCAGTGATTGGACGGAACGATGAGATTCGTCGAGTGATGCAGGTGCTGACGCGGCGCACAAAGAATAATCCCGTGCTGATCGGCGAGCCGGGCGTTGGTAAAACGGCGATTGCCGAGGGGTTGGCGCGTCGCGTGGTGAGCGGGGATGTACCGGATTCGCTGCGTGACAAGCGGATTG
>Ga0208624_1001128_pt1 | contig 12948 bp, 10 predicted proteins | sample Knorr_S23_td_DCM_FD_185607 | JGI IMG/M metagenome (GOLD analysis project Ga0208624, IMG submission 185607) | Marine microbial communities from Southern Atlantic Ocean transect - Knorr_S23_td_DCM_ad_71m_LV_A (SPAdes) (version 2) | ecosystem: Environmental > Aquatic > Marine > Oceanic | place...
CAAAATTACTCGAGAAGATAAAGACTTCAATTCCATAGCTTTTATCAACCCCGACGCGGCATTTGTTGCACAAAAAATGGACGATGAAAGGGCCGCCGGGCAACTAAGGGGCGTATTACATGGCATCCCAATAGTTATAAAGGATAATATTGACACAGCAGATAAAATGATGACCACCGCCGGTTCCCTGGCGCTAGATGGAGCTCGAGTTCAACGTGATGCAAATTTAGTTTCAAGGTTGAGAGAGGGTGGTGCGATTATTTTGGCAAAAACTAACTTGAGTGAGTGGGCAAACTTTAGGTCCACCAAATCATGCACTGGCTGGTCAAGTCGGGGAGGTCAGGTCAGGAATGCGTATGCTATAGATCGGACCCCTGGTGGTTCTAGTTCGGGATCTGCTGTTGCTGTGGCTAGAAGTTTTTGCGCTGGCGCAATAGGTACGGAGACTGACGGATCTATTGTTGTGCCTGCTGCGATGAATTCGCTTGTGGGTATAAAACCAACAGTCGGAATGGTCAGCCGGACTGGAGTTATTCCTATATCATTTAGCCAGGATACTGCTGGTCCTATAGCTAAAACTGTAACCGACGCTTCGACGATCTTATCCGTTCTTATGGGGCATGACCCTGCGGATAGTTCTTCGAAGGATTTGAAACAGGGTTTTCCACGGAAATTCACACAAGGTTTCAACCGCAACGCACTCAAGGGGAAAAGGATCGGCGTGGTAAGAAACTATTCTGGTTTTCAAGATGCCGTCGATAAAATATTTGATGAGGCGTTATGTTTGATGAAAGAAGATGGTGCGGAAATTGTAGATGATATTTCTTTGCCCGACCAACAGACTATCAGACCGCATGAGATCAAAGTGATGCGGACAGAATTTAAAGTAAGTTTAAATGCTTATTTGGCAGGTTCAACGAACCAGAATGGTATTCATTCTTTATCGGACCTTATTAACTTTAATGAGCAAAACGCCCAAAACGTAATGCCATATTTCCAGCAGGAACAGTTGATAGCGGCTGAAGCAACTAATGGTCTGGATGATCCAGATTATATTGCAGCACTTAAAGAATGCAGGCGCCTCACCAGAGAAGAAGGTATCGACAAGGCTTTATTAGATCATTCATGCTGCGCGCTTGTTGCTCCCACAACTTCAACACCGTGGGCAATCGATTTTTTAAATGGGGATAATAGGATTGGGGGGAGTTCGTGTTTGGCGGCTGTTTCTGGATACCCCAGTGTCACAGTCCCGATGGGGTATGTGTCTGGTTTACCAACTGGTTTATCTTTTATTGGTAGGGCTTGGGAGGATTACCTTATTATTGATTTGGCTTATGCTTTTGAACAAATCTCGATGGTACGTTGTCCGGCCGGCAACCCTGAAAGGTTTTTAAACTGAAGCCAAAGGTCCTTATTAAGCTGTTTTTTTACACTTAGAAAGAAAATGTGTGCAACTAAGGAGTTCTTGGTTCAAACTGCTATGCATTATAATATTCAATTTGGGAAGAAATATGTTAGCTGAAATAGTAGAAGAGCTCGCGCCAACTGGCGTATTACGAGCAGCCATTAATATGTCCAATTTTCTTTTGGTTACAGGTAAAACTGATGACGGAGATCCGGTGGGGGTTTCCCCTGATATGGCAGGTGAACTGGCAAAACGCTTAGGTGTAGGCCTAGAACTTATTAAATATAAGACACCAGGTGAGGTTGCAGACGATGCTGGAAAAGGAATTTGGGACATTGGTAATATAGGAGCCGAGCCGCAAAGGGCAGAAAAAATCGATTTTACAGCTGCATATTGTGAAATCCAGGCAACGTATATGGTACCGCCAGATTCAAAACTAACGAAACTGGAGGATGTCGATAAAGCTGGAATTAGAATAGCCGTATCAGCAAGAAGTGCATACGATCTGTGGTTAGAAAGAAATATAAAAAACGCTGAACTTATTCGGGTTGAAGGGATAGATGCCTCCTTTGATATATTTATGGAAAAACGACTAGAGGCACTTGCAGGTTTGAGACCGCGCTTGATTACTGATGTCGAGCGTGTTCCAGGAGCAAAAATTCTCGATGGCCAGTTTACAGCAGTGCAGCAAGCCATGGGGTGCACACGTGGAAAGGAAAAGGCTGCTTCATATCTAAAGGAGTTTGTTGAGGAAATGAAAGCATCGGGTTTTGTTGCCAAAGCGATTGAAAAGCATAACGTCGTTGGACGGCTCTCCGTTGCAGCGTTAGCTTGAAGCAGAAAAATGAAGTGAAAAGATATTAAAAATGACTGACATAACAAACCTTTCAACAGTAAATGTTGCGATATCAAACTATATTGCTGTCGTTACTATGAATAACCCTCCTGTCAACGCACAAAACCGTCAATTTCATGATGATTTGACATTGGCCTTCGACGTTTTAAGCGATAGAAATGATGTGAGGTCCATCGTCCTCACTGGTGCCGGAAAATGTTTCTCAGCCGGGGCTGATATTAAGGGACGTGCGTCACAAGAATCTGATCTAGGAGATCATTGGGTTCATAGTCGACGAGTGCGAGAGTGTTTTTATTCTATTATGGAGTGCAGAAAACCCGTCATTGCAGCCATCAATGGGGCTGCTTTAGGAGCTGGTTTGGCTGTGGCGGCTTCCGCTGACATACTTATCGCTTCGGAAAGTGCTAGCGTTGGATTACCAGAAATAAATGTTGGTTTATTGGGTGGCGGTCGTCACGCAATGAGATTGTTTAGTCATTCAAAGACACGGCGACTTATGCTAACTGGACAACGCTTGTCAGGAGCGGAACTCTATAGACTTGGTGTTGTGGAGGAGTGTGTGCCGGATGATGATTTGATGAGGGCAGCTTTGGAAATTGCGGAAGAACTTGCATCGAAAAGTCCGGTGGCGATGTCGTTAGCAAAGGAAACATTGAATGCCATCGAAGAAATGGCGTTGCGCGATGGATATCGCTACGAACAAAATAAGACCGGCGAACTCTCCAAAACTGAAGACAGTCGGGAAGCTATGAAGGCATTTTCTGAGAAAAGAACTCCTATTTTCAAGGGGCGATAGAGTTAATACCACTTTTGTTTAAGTCAGACTTTATTTTTCGCAAACTTCGTTAGGTTGATATTGTCGGGAGTAGAATATGGGTATGATAGATCAGCTAAAGGCAAGGGAGGAACAAAAACGGCCAATACGTATTGGCATGATTGGTGGGGGAAAATTTGGGACAATGTTCATGGCGCAGGCACAGCGTATTCCGGGCGTCCATGTCTTGGGTGTGGTTGATCTTGATGTTGAGCAAGCTCGTTCTAATTTTATGTACGCCGGTTGGCCAAAGGAGAAGTTAAACGCCCCTAACCTGGACATAGCACTTAAGACAGAAGCCACAAACATAAGTGCTAACGTTCATGATTTAATAAATCATCCGGCTGTTGAGATTATTATAGAATGTACTGGTAATCCAATTGTGGCTATCGAGCATGCCTTACTATCATTTGCTGCTGGGAAACATGTTATTTCGGGTACGGTTGAGGCTGATGCTATCTGTGGTGCCGCATTAGTTTCCCGTGCGAAGGAAGCTGGCGTAATTTATTCCCAAGCTTATGGTGACCAGCCAGCAATGACATATGAATTGGTAGATTGGGCTCGTTCCTCAGGCTGGCATGTGGTCGCGGCAGGACGTGGTCATAAATGGAAGCCGGAGTATAGATTTTCAACACCAGATACAGTCTATGAAAGCTGGGGGACGACAGCGGAGCAGGCTAAGCGGGGTAGGCAAAATCCAAAAATGTATAACAGTTTTCATGATGGAACTAAGCCTGCAATTGAATGCGCGGCAATATGCAACGCGACAGGGCTTGATGCGCCTAGTGGAGGACTAACTTATCCCTCAGGATCTGTTGATGACATCCCAAATTTAATGAGGGGGCGAGATGCGGGAGGTGTTTTAGAATGTGAGGGTCAGGTCGAGGTTATCAATAGTATCGGTCTGGACGGTAAAGAATTATATCATAATATCCGCACAGGCGTTTGGGTTGCTGTGAAAGCCCTAACTGATTATCAAAAAAATTGTTTTGAAGAATATTTTGTTCATACTGATGACAGCGGACTCTATTTTTGTAAGTTCAACATGTATCATTTGATAGGACTTGAACTTGGGATTTCTGTTGCAAATGTGGGGCTCCGAGGCGAGTCTACTGGTGTCAGCCGGGAATTTAGGGCTGACGTAGTCGCTGTTGCCAAGAAAAATCTTAAAGTTGGTGAGGTATTAGATGGAGAAGGTGGCTACTGTGTTGCGGGTCAATTGAGACCAAGCAACATTTCCGTGCCAATGAGAGCACTACCATTAGGCTTAACGGGTGAGGCGCGGATGATAAAAGATGTCTCTGAAGACACGATATTGACCTACGCTGATGTGCAAATTGATGAAAAACTTCCTGCTTTTAAGCTACGAAAAGAATGTGAAACAATGATTTGAGCTATCTATAAAAGGTAATACAAACAAGGGATTGATATGGAATTAAGTATAGAACAGATAAATGAATTTAATGAGAATGGCCTCCTTTTCGTAGAAAATCTTTTTTCAAAGGATGAAATATCCGAACTCAAGAATAGATTGCCGGATATTATGAATGAGCGTAGTGAGAAAGTCTTGAGAGAGCGCAGTAGCGACTCAGTCCGGTCAGCGATAGCGCCGCATCTTTCCGATGAGCTTTTCCGCCGCTTAAGTCTTCATCCTCGTTTGGTAGAGCCCGCAAGAACATTATTGGGTGGCGAGGTATATCTTCACCAATTTAAAATCAATGCTAAGGAAGCCCATGATGGGGAAATATGGCATTGGCATCAGGATTATCGTACTTGGTATGAAGATGATGGCATGCCTGAACCTACAGTTTTGAATGCGACGGTTTTTCTCGACGACGTAAATGAATTTAATGGTCCAATGATGTTTGTACCAGGGTCGCATAAGGACGGCCGCATCGATTCTGATCAAACTTTTGAGCGAGTGCCAGAATATGGACGCCTATCAGCCGATGCGGTAGGAAGCCCCTACACGAATGAAACAATAAATGGGCTTATTGAAAAAAATGGTATTGTTGCACCCAAAGGCGTGGCTGGTTCAACCATTTTTTTTCATGGATGCACGATACACGGTTCCGCGCCGAATATGTCTCCTTGGGGAAGGGCAATGGTCTTTTCAAGTCTTAATCGTGTGGAAAATTTTATCAGAAAGCCGACAAGGCCAGATTTTCTTGCATTACAAGATTTCACTCCGTTGATATCTCTAGACGATAACTGTCTAACAACTCTTTGAAGCTACTTGTCTGAAGCAAATAGAATTTTTTGTTAACAAAAATCTTTTATCTGTCGTTAACTAGCTTGGGGCATTCTTTGTGTCGCCGCTGTCTCACTATTTGCAAGTTGCTCCACCATCTACCACGACCTCGGAGCCAGTAACAAATGAAGATTCGTCTGATGCAAGAAACAAAATAACGTTTGCAACTTCTTCTGTGGTGCCGAAGCGGCCCATAGGTATCCTTTGATAAAGTCGCTCCTCTAATTGGTCAGGTGGAACTGCAGTGTGTCCCATCTCGGTATCTATTGGTCCGGGATGGACGGAGTTACAGCGTATCCCGTCTTTTGCATACGTGCTGGCTATAGATTTAGTCATAAGACGCAAAGCACCCTTGGATGCTCCGTAATGCACGGCAAAAGAACCGCGGAGACCGGCCGTCGAAGAGAGATTTACTATGGACGCATTCCCGCTTGCCTTGAGTGCCTCGAGTGCAAGCTTTATTCCGAGAAAAGGACCTTTTGTATTTACCGCTAGCATCTTATCGAATTGTTCTTCGGTTGTTGCTTCAATTGATCTACGGTCGTAAATACCCGCATTGTTTACGAGAATGTCAATCTTACCGGTTTCGTGGACTATTTTATTTATAATAAGTTGCCAGGAGTCGTGGCTTGTCACATCCAAGGTTTCATGAACTATAGTTTCTGTTTTATCTGCAAGATCATCCGAAAAGTTGTTTGTCTTGTTCGTTACAATGTCGCCCGACCATACTCTTGCTCCTTCGCTGGCAAAACGCCTTACGACGGCAGCACCTATACCTTTATTCCCTCCGGTAACTAGCGCCACTTTTCCTTTCAGACGCATCGCGGTGACCGTTTCATGGCTCTACATGGGGGCGATTGTCAATTTTCATACCCAGAAAGTCAGCCTGTCGTTTTTCAAAATCCGCATGTGATTTTTCATAAGCTTGACCTCTGATGCCTCCTCTTACGGTTGACGGTTCTATGGAACGATAAAATGCTTTCCATGATTCTGGCATTTTTATAGAATCTGGAGGTGCGAGCCATAGCCTGAAGAGACAGCGTTTTTCTTCGGGCGCATCAAAGTCCTCATAATGGGTTCGCGAATGAAACATAGTGTAATTATTCAAAATTTGCATATCACCGGGCTCGAGATACATCGTATACATGAGTTCAGGGCGCATAATTATCCCGTCCAATACCTCCATCGTCTTTTTCTGTGACTCGGTGAGCTTTGGGACATTTTCCAGCTTTTGGGCAGACTGCACTCTGTTCCGGTTCCATTTACAGAAAAGGTGGTCTCCTTCGTGTTCAAAAAGGGGCTGGCCATAAAAAGGTTTTTCGTCGTCCGCTTGTTCATTCTGTCGGCTAAAGTAAAAATTCTTTGCCGCTGTGTCGGCTAGTTCTGGGTGCTCTTTAAGGAAGATGTTGTTGGCCGTTACACCACTGGATATCATACTTTGACCCCCAGATTTTGCCTTGTTAAAGCATATAAGTGTTGTAAGATCTGCACCATCCACATGGAAATCAAGCTTTGCGTTTGATGAATATCCTCTGCCGTTTGACGCACGATAGTTGGTTCCTACATCTCTAACAGCAGCGATATATTGACTGGCAAGGCCTTGTGGTCTGGCGACACCGGCGTTCAATCCAATTACCCAATTCATCAGTAAGAACTCATCCTCGCTAAGTGTTTCGCGCGGCAAACCTCTTACTAAAGACAAGCCCCTTCCATGATGGGCTTCTTGAAATGCTTTTTCGAGCGTTGCCCAAACGCCACTTAAATCAAATTCAACTGCGGAATAATCAAAAAGTGGGCGGTTAGGTTCGTAGTTTTTCTTAATTGTGTCGCTTAGTTGCTGTTTCTGTTTATCAGTAATTTCGTATACCCAGCTGGTGTCTGTTTTAAGATCGTTAGTTTCCCAGTTGGCAGGACCTGTTTTTAATTTCATAACTTACTTGCCTTATTTAAAAATCACACTTTTTTCAGCGCGCGTTTGAACATCTCAGCCTCTTCAGGCTTCATTTTATAAACGTGGTCTGCATCTGGAAAGATGCCGGATCTTACCTCTTCCGCATAATCTGACATTGCTCGCATGGCTACTTCGCCTACATTACCATACCTTTTTGCAAATTTGGGTTTAAAGCTATCGAAAGAACCAATTAAATCTGCGCCATTAAGTAGTTGGCCGCAGCTTGCTCCACCGGCTCCTATTGAGAATGTAAATACGTTTACTGCCTGCTCGACAGCTTCTCCAACTTCAGGTGGTACCGCTTCAACCTCCATGCCAATCGCTCCAGCCTCTTCAATAGCCCTGGCATTATCTACGATCTTCAGAGCTTCGTCCGCCGTACGCCCTTGAAGTTTAAAGCCACCATAAGAATTTACAAAGTGGGGACACATTCCAACATGGCTCATGACTGGTACACCAGCGTCCGCAATTGCCTTGATTATTTCAAATTTTTCCCTCCCTCCTTGCATCTTGACTATTTCAGCACCTCCTTCCTTCATCATTCTCAGGGCGTTCTGTACGGCTATTTCGGGCGTGGCATAGGAACCAAATGGCATGGCAGTTATTGTAAGAGTATTGGGCGCGCCTCTTCGCACAGCTTTTGTATGTTCTATCATAGTGTCTACAGTCATTGGCAGCGTTGTCGAGTGGCCGTATAAGGTCATCCCCAAAGAGTCCCCAATTCCAATAAAATCTATCCCAGAGCGCTCTGCCCATTGCGCCATCAAAAAATCGGCAGCAGCGACCATTACAACGCGTTCGCCATTTTGTTTTTTCTTGATGAGGTCAGGTACAGTCAGTTTCGTCTTTGTCTCTGCCATTATTAGTCTCGCAATTATCCCGTCTTAATAAAATCATTTAGCTACTCTGCTGCAAGTAACTCATCCAAATCAATTTCTTTCTCCTCGGCTGTAGCTGCACCTATCCAAGCATGCTCAGACACGTCAAAAACAACGCCATCTGGCCCGCGGAATTTCGTTTCATAAAATTGTTCTGTTGAGTTTGGATCTTGTTTCAGAATGCATGGAGCTCCCATTTTATCGAGCTTCTGGAGCGTCTCATCCAAATCTTCAACTAGAACGCCAAAATGATGAATGCCTGTATAGTCGAGCCCTTTCCCTAATTGATCTACATTTTTGAATTTCAATACAGCAAGGTTAAGAGTTCCGTCACTCAAGTAAATTCCCCAGGCTAAGCCATTATCTGGATCGTCTGGATTACCAACCCGTCCAACTTCTTTGAAATCAAAAGCCTCTATATAAAAGGCTGCGGTTTTATCCGGATCATCGGTTGCTAAAGCTATATGTCTAAGTTTTGGCATGTCATCCCTCCAATTAGTGTATTTGTAGTTGGTTAGAATTAGTGGCCCGCAATCACTATTAACATTTATTGATCATTTATTGAGTTCTCGATATGCGAAAATATTAACGCTTAAGCGTTGCAAAATCTATTAACGAAGTGATTAAAATATAAGCATGGAACTTGGTCTTATGATCTAAACAAAGTCATCGCAATATTAGGGTGCAGCAATAGAAGAACACTTGTAACGCCGCTAGGAGAATTAAAAGTATATGTCCTCGAAACCAACCGCCAATAAAAATAATGATACTGAACCATGGCAATGGGGAGATTCTACATGGCAAAATCTTGTAAAAAAAGTCCGTGCTGGAAAATCATTAAAACCAAAAAGGTGGAAAAATAATGCCCGAGTTGCTGTAGCGTTGTCGTTTGACTCAGATCATGAAACAACAACTCTTCGATGGGGGGATGGATCTCCAGGTAAGTTATCACAGGGCGAATATGGTTCGCGTGCTGCAATGCCGAGGATAAGGGGTGTATTGCGCGAAAATAACGTATCGGCATCGTTTTTTGTGCCAGCAGTTGTGGCTAAACTACACCCAGATGAACAGCGCAATTTGGTAGATGAGGGACATGAAATAGGTATCCACGGTTGGATACACGAGTTTAACAGTACGCTACGGGAAGCCGACGAACGAGAACTGATGTTGCGGGCTGCGGATGTTCTACAGGAAATAACAGGGATTAGGCCTGTGGGTATGAGGACACCGAGTTGGGATTTCTCGCAAAGTACACTCTCCATATGCAAGGAGATGGGTTTACTTTACGATTCTTCTTTAATGGCAGATGATGAGCCATATGAATTATTAGAGGATGGTGAACCAACGGGTGTAATCGAATTGCCAGTTGAATGGATACGAGACGACGCGCCTTATTTGATGATGGACAGAGCAACAGGTTTACGTCCATACACAAGTCCTAATTCAGTGCTGGAGATATTTAAATCGGAGTTTGATGGTGCATTTAAAGAGGGCGGATTATTTCTGTTAACGCTTCACCCTCACATAAGCGGGCATCGCTCCCGTATTGTTATCTTGGAAGAGTTGATTGACTATATAAAATCGTTTCCGGATGTGTGGTTCGCTACGCACGCGGAAATAGCACAGTTTTGTAAAGAAGAGCTTTGACAAGATTGACGTAATCTATTTGGCTTTTAGAAAAATGAAAAAAACTATGAATTGGGAAAAATAAATAATGGGTTTCCGAGTTGGTGTGGATATAGGAGGTACCTTCACAGATTTTTGTGTCTTTGATGAAAGTACCGGTGCTTTAAGTACTTTGAAAGTTTTATCGCGGCCGGATAAGCCTGGTGCGGAGATAATGACCGGCTTAACGAAAATAGCAGAAGCTTATGATATTGAACCCTCGTCTGTATCTTACTTCACTCATGGCACGACTGTTGGGGTAAATACGGTCATACAGAGGAAGGGTGTAAATCTTTGTCTTTTTACGACCGAAAACTTTGAAGATGTTCTTGAAGTTGCAAGATTAAGAATGCCAGACCCGTATGATTTGTTTAGCGCGCGCCCGGAACCCCTTGTTACACGCGATAAAGTTTTTGGGATTAAAGAGAGAATATTGTCGGATGGCAGCATTGATACTCCACTTGAGTTAGAAAGTGTAAGGACTGCTCTTACACGCGTAAAAGAGGTAGGGGGTGACGCAATAGTTGTAGCGCTTATGCACGCGTATCGAAACCCTGAACATGAGCGATATGTAGCTGAAGTAATAAGAAAAGAAGCACCTGAAATAAAAGTAATCTTAGCCAGTGATATTTGGCCAGTGGTAAGAGAATATGAAAGAACAATAACCGCTGTAGTTGCTGGCTATGTCCAGCCGCAGGTCGCTTATTACCTCTCCTCCCTACAGACAGTACTGAAGGAGGCAGGGACCAATGTTGAGCCTATGATTACAAAATCAAATGGCGGAGTAATGACGGCTGAGAGGGGTAAGACTGACTGTGCTCAGATGTTACTTTCGGGTACTGCATCTGGCGTGATGGGTGCTTCAAGTATCGCAATGCAAACTAAGGTTCCGATGGCTATGAGCCTTGATATAGGCGGGACTAGCGCAGATGTTGCTATTATTAATTCGGGTGAACCTCAATTTGGAACAGGTGAGTTAATTGGCGAGTTTCCAATTTATATTCCGAGCGTCTCAGTCTCTTCGATTGGCGAAGGCGGTGGTTCGATCGCGTGGATAGATGAACAAGGCGTTCTGAAAGTTGGCCCAGAGAGTGCCGGATCTACTCCTGGACCGGCATGCTATGGGAAAGGAGGTGTAAATCCAACAATAACAGATGCTTTGGTTGTGCTAGGGTATCTTGGTAAGTCCGAGCTTGGCTATAGCGCCGTTCAAATTGATTCGGGGCTAGCACACCAGGCGATATCTAAACTTTCTGGCAATTTATCTCTGACAGCCGAGGAGGTTGCAGAAGCGATCGTTAGGATAGCTGTTTCTGGGATGTATTTGGAAATAAGTAAGCTTTTATCGAGACAAGGATTAGACCCTCGGGATATGTCTTTGATCGCTTTTGGCGGAGCTGGCCCTATGTTAGCAGGTTGGGTGGCCTCTGAATTCAATATGAAAAATATAATTGTTCCTACTGTTCCAGGAGTATTGAGTGCATTTGGTGGTTTAATTGCAGATATAAAAAACGATTTTATTCGGACTGTTTATCTCGATCTAAGTACTGCAAGCGTTGATCAAATTAAGCAAGGTTTTGGAACTCTCGCACGAGAGGCAATGTCATGGATCAGAGAGGATCAGGGTTTTGAGGGTGAAGTTTTGATGGTTCCCTCGGCTGATATGAGATATAGAGGGCAATCCTATGAGATAGATACGCGATTGGAGGCATCCTGGATTGAGTCAGGTTCCATAGACCTTATGGCGAAAGCATTTCATGAATTACATGAAAAAATCTATGAGCACTCTGACACAGAAGCCGAAGTGCAGTTAATAAATTTAAGGATGGTAATCTCCGGGAAACCTCCAAAACCGAATTTTCCTTCTCTTGAGAAACCAAAGAAAAATCTAAAAGCGTGCGAACATATCCAAGTTTATGCGGACCGGTCATTGACTGAGGCAGGGGTTTTTCTAAGAAGTGACCTTGGGCCAGGGCACGAGATTGATGGGCCTGCGGTGGTCCTCCAACAAGATTGCACAACCTGCATATTACAGGGTTATAATGCAACTGTTGATGAATTTGGTAACCTCTTTATCCAGAGGAAAGATAATCTATGAAAATTGACAAAATAACCCTGGAGATTTTAAAAAATCATAGTAGGGCAGCGGCAGAGGGTATGGCCTACACGCTTTATAGAACCGCACACTCAACCTTTGTAAAAGAGACAGAAGATTTTACTTGCGGGATTACTACCCCCGATGGAGAAACCTTTGCCTCTCCGGTGGAATTAGGGGTTACGTGGTTCGTCGGTCTAAATTATAAGACAGTCATTGAAATGATAGACGATTATGAGGAAGGAGATATTTGTATAACAAATGATCCTTATAGTGGTCACGTTTCAACCCATTCGCCCGACATGCACTGCTGGAAGCCAGTTTTTTTTGGTGGAGAATTGGTATCTTTTGTTGTTGGCCATATCCATAATACAGATGTTGGCGGTGCGGTGCCCGCGAGTATTTCCCGAACGCTTTCAGAAATCCATCAGGAAGGCATACGAATTCCCCCTACCAAGATTGTACGACGTGGAGAGCTCAACAAGGAAGTTCTGGATATCATGCTTACTAATGTACGTATGCCAGAGCAAAATTGGGGTGATCTCAAAGCACAAATTGCGGCTATGAACACGGGTGAGCGCCGCGTGCACGAAATAATAAATAAATTTGGTGTCGATGTCTTCAAAGCAGGTATACAGGATTTACTGAGTTACGCCGAAGCCCAAGCACGCTCCATTATTTCAGATCTACCAGATGGAAACTATTTTTTTGCCGACTACATGGACGAGGATTCAGAAGATGGGTACCCCTGCCGTCTCGCTTTAACGCTCATAATTTCTGGCGACAGCATTACATTGGATTTCACGGGAAGTGATCCCCAAATCGAATCATCTATCAATATCCCAACTGGTGGACAAGAACGTCACGCGTTGTTGATGGTTGGCGTGATTTATATTTTATATTCTCTCGATCCAAAACTGTTTTTAAATGCGGGTGTTTGTAGAGCTATTGGTTCCATCTTACCAGAAGGAACGGTGATTAACCCAGCGTTTCCGGCGGCAGTGGGTCTGAGAACTTTATCAGTCCAAAGGCT
>Ga0208624_1001132_pt1 | contig 12935 bp, 11 predicted proteins | sample Knorr_S23_td_DCM_FD_185607 | JGI IMG/M metagenome (GOLD analysis project Ga0208624, IMG submission 185607) | Marine microbial communities from Southern Atlantic Ocean transect - Knorr_S23_td_DCM_ad_71m_LV_A (SPAdes) (version 2) | ecosystem: Environmental > Aquatic > Marine > Oceanic | place...
GATTCATTTTGACAATTTTGGAATTAAATGTTTCGGGTTTCCAAGCATCAGTTGGTATACCATTTGGCATGTAAACACAACCCATTCTAATTGGAGTTTCAATTGTTTTTGAAGCTGCTCTTAAACTTTTTGGAGTCATTACCTCTAATAGGGGAAGACCTAGAAAAGCAGTCGCAGTACCAACTGCACCTCTTAAAAATTTTCTTCTAGATATATACCAATCGCTCATAAATAATTACTTAATATCGTTAATTTATTGGATTTTTCCTAAACCTAAATGGTTCACTTAGTACTATTTGATGAATGAGTTTCTTTGATTCAAAATTATTTTCTTCTAGATAATTTAAAATTTTAACAATACTTCTCTCATCTGAAAGATGTAAATCTCTACTAATAGCATAAGAAAGCAAACGTGATGTTAAATGTCTAATAAATTCATCACCTTTTTCATCAATTATAAATTTTCTAAGTTCGGAATAACCATCGATATTTTGACCATTAGGTAAAGTTGTCAAAGTGTTTTGTTTTTCAACTCTTACTCTTCCAACTGCATCAAATTGTTCCAAAGCTAAACCGTATGGGTCAATATTATCATGACATCCGGCACAGACTATATCTTCTCTATGAGCTGCTAACATTTCTCTGAGAGTTTTTGCTGTAGATCCATTTTCCTCAGAACCTAAAGCAGGAACATTTGGAGGAGGCGGAGGAGGGGGTTCACCAATAACAACATCAAGAATCCATTTTCCTCTGAACACAGGACTAGTTCTTCTAGGTGATGATGAAACTGTCAAAACTGCTGCCTGACTTAAAAGTCCACCTCTATTTCTATTATTTTTAAATATTACCCTTTGCCAATCTTCTCCATTTAAATCATTTTCATACCCATAATGTTCAGCAAGATCCTTATTCATATAAGTTCCATCATCGTCTAATAATTTGAATAGGGATTTATTGTTTTTGATTACATCTTCGAAAACATATACACCTTCTTTTTTCATTGCATTAAGTTTATTTTTTGTTATTTCTGGGAATCTATCTGAGTCTGGATTATAAGTATCCCCTAAACCTTCAGTCCTTAACCATTGAACAATAAATCTTTCAAAAAATCTATGTGCTTTTGGATCATTAAGCATTCTATCGGTTTGTCTTATTAATTCATCCTCTGAATTTAAATTACCATTTTTTGCACTGTTTAATAATTCCTCATCCGGTATACTTGACCAAATGAAAAAAGATAGTCTACTTGCAAGATCTATGTTTTCAACTGAATAAATATCAAAATTATCTTCATCAATTTGTTCATTTCTTAATAAAAAAGATGGAGAACAAAGTGCAGCTTTAATTGGTATTTGAATTGCTATATCATAAGGAATATTTTTATTAAAATTATCTTTAAATAATTTTAAATATCTATTAAGCTCAACTTCAGTTGGATCTCTTCGAAATACTTTTGTTAAAAATGATTCAAGAACTTGACCTGCTGCATTTTCAGCAGAAATATATTCAGGATGAATAGTTTTGATATTTTGATTCCAATTAAAATTAAAATTATTTAGATCATCAAAATTTGATGCTTCAGTTAATAATTGCATTTCTTCAAATGTATGAGGTTTTGAAAAATATTTTAATTCTTTAACTCCGGGGTATATATCTACTCTTTCATTGGATGCTTTTTGAGCTGCTAAATATAATTCTTTAGTAATAAACCTATCTTTATCAGGAGTATTTTCATCATATGAATGATCAATACCAATAGTTTTGCCAAAATCTACAATTGCAAAAAAATATTTATCAAAAGTTTCTTCTCGACTCCCAACCAAATCTTCAAACTCAACCATATCAATAATTCCATCATTAGTACAATCTTTTCCATTATTAATGATTTTTGTGCATAAGATATCTATTTCTTCAAAAGGAGGAAAATTTCTTGGAAGTTCTTCATATACTCTTTTGGATTGTCCTTTACCAATTTTAAACAAATGATTATTATCGTCTGATTTTTTAAAGTTATTTGCTGAAATTAAAAATTTTCCGTTTAAAAATATAGACGCTTGTCCATTAACTACATTTAAACCAATAATATTAGTTTTATTTTTATCAATTTCAAGATTATCTACTTCTAATCGTTTATTTCCCTGAATTAGATATGAGATTGAATTTTCATCAAAACTAAGTTGCTTTGATCTTCGTAAAAAACCATCTAGATGTGTTGATTTAAGGAATACTCTACCAGAGTTACCATTTATTTTTGTAAAAATTGAAAAATTATCATTTAAATTAATAGTTTTTGATTCACTTGATGATGCTACAAAAAGTGCTTTTTCTGGTTTATATGGAAGTGAGGGTTTTACAAAAATTAGTTTTTCATAAGCTTCTTTATTTGACCATACTTTATTAATAACAATATTTGCTGCATTGAGAGATTGTTCAAACCATAAGGGTTCTGTGGATAAAGTTGTTATATCATTATCAAATGCATCTTCTACGACTAACTCATCTGGGAGAAGATTCTCAGGTAAATCATTAATTCCAAAAATATCTTTTATACTAAAATCATACTGATGTTTTGTTAATCGACTTGGAATTAAATATCCCGGATCATTAGGTATCTTATTTATATCAACATTATCAAGTGTGAATGATAACCAACTTATTAGTTGACTTCTAGCTTCATTTTTTAAAGGTTCTTCCTCTGGAGGAGGCATTTTGTTTTGACTTATCATGTTTAATGCTCTAGAATAAATATTTCTATATTCCCAAACATCTAATTCTTTATTTTTTTCAAGATTTGTAAAATCTATTCCTGCTTCAGTTGCCCAATCACCACCATGACATTTGAAGCAACTATTAAATATTTCAGTAATTGCAATTTCAGTATTTGGTTTTTCTGAAAATGCAATTGTTATAAATAAAAATAATATTAATATTTTGGTTTTAATCCTAATCACCTTTGAATATAACTAATTGTAAAAGTATAATTGTGTTATTAAAATATAAGTATGCAAATTATTAAAGGCAATTCATTCAACTAATTTGTAATATTTTAAAAGTCTAATTGATCTGAAAATAATGAATATTGAAATCAGAAAAGCAAATGTAAAAGATATTGGAATAATTTTTAATTTTATAAAAAAATTGGCTGATTTTGAAAAATCTCCAAAAGAAGTAACCACTAATCCTCATTTAATAAAAAAAAAAATATTTCAGAAAAATTCAAATATTTTTTCACTTATTGCCTTAAATAATGATAAACCGGTAGGGTTTGTAGTTTATTTCTTTAATTATTCAACTTGGACAGGTAAAAAAGGTTTGTATATTGAAGATTTATTTATTGATCCTGAAATTAGAAGATGTGGTGTTGGTTCGAGAATTATGAAAAGTTTATCGAAAATCGCAATCAACAATGATTGTGCAAGAATGGAATTTAACGTTCTTGATTGGAATGAGGATGCGATAAAATTTTACCAAAAATTCAATGCAAAGCCAATGAAGGGATGGACAATATTTAGAATTGAAAGAAATTCAATAGAAGCAATTATTTAAAGTTTATATTTTCATTAATTGAATTTTTGAAAAATTCAAATTCTTTTGAGCCATAAAACATTGAACTTGTTATTTCGATAAATTCTTTTGTTATTTCTTCAGGGTTTACACTTCCTTTTTTTAAATAAAATATTGAACCATCAAGAGAAACTAGCTTATTTGTGTGAAAACCTAATATAATTTCAGTATTAAAATAATATCTTATTATATATCCACATGAATGAGATGTGTTTAAAAATAATTTGTTAAAAATTTTTTCATCTTTAATGGTTGTATAAAGTTTTCTTGAAGAATTTTTCATGTTAATTTTTTTTAATGGATTCAAAGATTCTAATATTTTAATTTTTTTTTCCTTTTCAACAGAAAAAATTATATTTATAAATACAAAAATACAGATTAATATGTTTTTTAACATTTAGTTTTAAGATTTATTAAATTTTAGTAATAATTAAAAGATATGTACAAGGTAAAAGATGATTGTATTAATGTCATGTAATGACAAACCCGGAATTGTTTCGATTTTATCTAATATAGTTTTTCAAAATAAAGGTAATATTTTAGATCTTCAGCAACATGTTGAGATTGAAGAAAATAGATATTTTATGAGACTCTCTATTGACAATTCAACATTATCGAATGAAAATAAAAAAAATATCAAAGAACAAATTTATAATGCTTTTATTGATTTTGATTCAAAAATTAGTTTTTTTGATGAATCAAAACCAATATCAATAGGAGTTTTTGTCACAAAAGAATCTTTGCCATTATACGACATCTTAATAAAACATAGTTTAGGAGAACTAAATTGTAATATTCCTATTATAATTAGTAATCATGAACATCTTAGATTTATTGCAGATAATTTCAATATTCCATTTGCTTATTTATCAATAACAAAAGATCAAAAATTTGAACAAGAAAAAAAGATTATTAAAATTTTAAATGATAATAAAGTTGATTTGGTAGTTCTTGCAAGGTACATGCAAATTTTATCACCAAATTTTGTGAATAATTTTACAGCAATTAATATTCACCATAGTTTTTTACCAGCATTCAAAGGAAAAAACCCTTATAAGCAAGCTTGGGATAAAGGAGTAAAAATCATAGGTGCAACTGCTCATTATGTAACTGAAGAATTAGATGAGGGACCAATAATATCTCAAGATGTAGTGCCCGTTAACCATAATTTTTCAGTAAAAAAATTAATTGAAGTTGGACAAAACATTGAAAGAAGAGTTTTAACATCAGCATTAAAATCACATCTTGAACATAAAATTATTATTTATAAAGGAAGAACTATAGTTTTTTATTAATTTTTTTATTAAATGATGTTTAAAATCATATTATACTCAATTTTTTTTATTTTTTTTCAAAATTTTGTAATTGCTCAAAAAGAAATAGATATTTTATATACCAGTAATACGAATGGTGCCTTAGAGAATTGTAGATGCCCCAATAAAGCTTTGGGTTCGCTTGAAAAAAGAAAACATTTTATTGATCAATGGTATAAAAATAAGCCAGGTACTCTTTTTTTAGATTCTGGAGACTTTTTATCTGCTAAAAGAAATGAACTTAAAGATAGTATAGCATTTAAGATTTATGAAATGTTTCCCTATGATGCTATTGGAATTGGAGATCAAGAATTTTATAATGGAATTAATTTTATAACAAATTTGATTGATAATTCAAAATTACCATTTATTTCTTTAAATATCTCTGTTCCAAAATTCAATAATGTTAAAGAATATATTATATTAAATAAAAAAAATATTAATTTTGGTATAATTTCGATTATTGACCCAGAAATTTTTAAATTTTATCCTAAAAGAATAAGAGAAAATATTGAAGTATCTGAATTTTCTCCAAAATTGAATAAAAATATTAACTTAATTAAAAATCAAGTTGATATTCTTATTTTATTATCTCATGTTGGAATTGAAAAAGATCGTGAACTAGCAAAACTTTATGATGAAATAGATTTAATTGTTGGAGGACATTCTCAATCTTTTCTTGAAAAGCCAGAAAAAATAAGCAATACCATAATTGTTCATTCGGGGAAAGATGGCTATAATGTTGGACATTTAAAATTAAAATTTAACAAAAAAAATGAAATTCATAAATTTAATGGTAAATTAATTCCAATGACTTTAGATATGAAAAGTGATTCAACTGTATTAACGATGATTGAAAATTATCACTTATTAAACCAAAAAAAAGCAGTGAATATAAATGATTGACTTGTTTGATAAAATCCCTTTTTCTAATCCAATTATTCTCTCTATTTTTATTGTTTTTTTACTTATCACATTTTATTCAATTTTAAAAAAATTAATTAAAATTGGACTCGTAATTTTTATTTTATTTATTTCTTTTATGATTTATTCATTTTATACGGGTAAGGATGCTTTCGAGGAAATAAATAATCTTTTTAACCAAGCTTATGAGCTAATTCAAGACTCAATATCAAATTTTGGTGAAGACATCAAAGAAAAAGCATCTGAAGCTGTTGAAGAGAAAATTGATAATGTTTTAGACGAAACTTTTAACTCAAATAAAAATTAATTATTGATTATTTTTTCTTATTCTTCTACTTAAAACTTTTACAATTCCTTGCATAATATCCATTCTACTTGCCATCAGGTCATAAAAATCCTCACCATAGATTTCAAGTAATGTTGTTTCTTCTTTAGTAGTAACTGATGCTGACCTCGGTTCTTGATCTAGTAATGCCATTTCACCAATACAATCTCCTTTTGATAAAGTAGTAAGTTCTTTGTTGTCAATATGGACTTTGACTGATCCACTTATTATTATAAACATTGAATCACCATTGTCCCCATGATTCATGATTCTTTCATTAGCAGAGAATTCTCTTTCTTTTGCTATTTGGGCTATGTTTGACACTTCTTGACCAGAAATGTCTTTAAAAAGATCAACACCTTTCATAAATATAGTTTTTTCTAATGTTGAGTACATAGATAAGTCATCTAAAATAAATTTTTCTGATGGAAAGTCCGAAACATTTTTTAATAGTGATTCTTTTTTTCTCCAATCAATTGAACATTGTTCTTTTATTTTAAAATCAGTTGACATTTTTGACCAATTAATTTTGTTTAATGGTAACTTTTTGTGCATTAAATAATGCAAACCTAAAGCAACATTCCAAGAATTGTCTGAATTTAACCAATTTTTTATTTCATCCGACTTGTTTACATCTTCAAAATTTTTAATTTGTGTAGGGTCGAAAATAGGAATTAAATGGTCTCTAATTTCTTTAGAAAGTAGATTTTCAAGAATTTCTAAAACATTTGATTGAGAATTTGATTCTTTTGAATTGATTGCTTTTAGGTAAGTTTCAATTGGACTATCAGGGTATGATAAAAGAGCTAATTTTAATATTATTGATCTTTTTTTATTTAATGAATTAATTAATTGATCGTTAATTAAAAATGTTTCATTATTTTTTTCAAATTTTTTAATTAGGTCTATCTCCAACTTACACTTATTTGCTAAACTGATTAATAATTTTTCAGATTTTTCAATGGTATTTTTATTTAATGGTAATTTTTTTGCTAATTTTATTAAAGTATCTGAAACTTCTTTTGTTACTTCTAGGTTATAAGAATGATTACTATCAAAAATTTTTTCAGGATCTACATTTTTTCTATAATCACTAATTGCTCTTATTGGACCAATGAGTTGATTTCCACTTTTAGATTTATTTATGATTATTTCAATAAGATTTTTTGATACAATATTTTTATCAAAAGATCTAAGTGATCTTCTCGCTGCAGGTAGTGTATTTATATTATTGAGATTTTTTATTAGGGGAATTATAAGATTATTATCATTTCTTTTTTCTGCTAATTTTGCAGCATGAATTCGCACATCTGGTGATTTGTCATTTAACAGTTTTCCAAGTCCTTCACTTGATAAAATATCAGATATATGACCAACTGAATTTAGAGCAGCAAGTTTTGTTTTTTCGTTTGAATCAAACAACATAGAATTAATAGTATCTCTAGCGATATCATTATTTTTTTTCATTAATATTAAACTTGCACAAGATGCTGCTCGAATGATTTGGTTTTGATGATTAATGAATTCTGTTAATGTTTCTACAACATCTTGATTTTTTCTTATTCCAAAGCTTATAATTGCTCTTGATGCAAGTAATTCATCTGAATCATTTATAAAAGGATAAATCATTTTATTTGAAATGACATTTGGATGTTTGCTTGTCATTATTAATAATTTACCTTTAATTTCATTTGAACCATTCTCAAATAAGTTTATCAAATCTTTTTTCCATGAAGTTAGTGATAAACCTTTCATTGTATTTAAAGCAAATAATTTTTGATTATCATCACCCTGGGACAATGTTTTTTTTATAGTATTAACAATAGTTGGATCATTAATATCAATATCTAATTCTTCAAAATCTATCCTTCTTTTTTCAATAGCTTTTGTAAGCTCAGAGACATATCCTTTTTTTAATTTAAAATTAAAAATAATCCATAAAATTAGCATGCCAAGCGATGGTAAAGAAAGCCATCTTATATTATCATATGTATCAAAACTTAATAGAAAAGATATTCCAATAATCAATAAACCAGCAATCCCTCCAGCTGCATTTTTCAAAGTTCCATCAATAAATGGTTTTGCTTGAGTTTTATGATCAATTGGTACTGGTAACCATAACAGTTGTTTTGTTGTATCAAAGATTGTAAATCTAAAAATATTTTCACTAGCTTTTGCTAATATGGCTGAAAAAATCACTGGTAGTATTAATATTGAAACTGAACCAACTAATAAAGCAAGAGGTAGCATCATTACTCCCCATAAAACTCCAAACCTAGATAGAAATCTGCCTGTAAAAAAGAATTGAATTAAAACTGAAATAATTCCAATTGCGCCATACATTGTACCAAAAAGGGATGCCATAGCTTCTTCATCTAAATTAGAGCTAACTATCATCTTCATTTGAAAATCAACTAATGCTGTTATTAATGCTGCGCATATAGTTGTTAGGGCCATTATTTTTAAATATTTTGATGGTATTAATTTTTTTGATTTTGATTCAGTAGAGTTTTTCATTACTATTGCTTTACCTGAACCGCGATTATCTATTTGAACATATTTTCTTGATATAAAAGAGGTTATTGTTGCGAAACCTATAAAAGCTGACGTTGCAGGTAATAAAATATCAGTTCCAAAGGAATTGATTATAGAACTCATGGAAAATCCAATTATACTATTTGCAATAGCAGCTCCACTACCAATTAAACTAAATAATCTTTTTGCCTCTCTAGCTTTGAAAGATGATCCAGTTAAAATCCAAAATTGGATTGTCATAAGTGTAAAAATTACTTCAGACCAAATGTATAAAACTGGATAAACCCAGTCAGATAATAATAACTGGATTATAATGAAACTTATTGAGGTAAATAAAAATGTAAATATTATTTGGGGAACAATTGGTATTTTGGATAAAAATTTAGATGTCAATGCAATTGTTATTCCCATGACAATAGCAGTTAAAATCATCATATGTGGTAAGTAAGCAGGGTCAAATCTACTTAAAAAGAAAGTATCTCTTGCTGTTCTTCCAAATAAAAAAGAACCAATCAAAAAAAAGAAACTTAAGAAAAAAGGGAGTATTTTTTTTTCTTCGCCATTTTTAATCTGTAGAGCACTTCTTAAGAAATTCATTTTAGAAATCTAATATTGATTCAATAATCAAACTAATTATTAATATAATTTTAGTTATTTTCTTTTTTTATTTAATTCTTTAAACATTTCTTTTTTCCACCAGTTCTTTTCTTGTTCAGTAACTATACCAGTTTTTTTAGCGTTTAATTCATTTGACTTAGAATTTTTTTTATTTTTTGAAATTATTAAATCATAAAATTCGTTTGGTGATAAATATTTACATCCAAAGGATACTATTTGACGTCTTAGATATTTATCATTTGTAATAATAATTGCATTTTTGATAGATGCTGATTTTTCAATTATTATTGTATCAGCATCTTTTTTTTTACCACTAAAAAAAATATTCAGGTTTTTATTTGTATACGGAGTTTCAAAAGGTTGATTGCCATCAAAAATGAGATAAATTTTTATATTTTTTTCTAAGGTATAATTTTCACAGTCATCAATTATTTTATGAAGACAATTTGGATAGTTTCTCTCTAAGATATCAATATAATTGGGAACAGAATTTATAGTGTTATGACCATCTATGATATACTTAATCATTATCTTCTTTTTCAGAAATAGTTTTCATTGAAAAAGCATGAATTTCATTTCCAATTAAATCTCCTAAAGCTTTGTATACTAATTTATGACGATTTAGCAGAGGTAAATCATCAAAAGATTTTGAAATGATTATAGCTTTAAAATGACTGCCAGCATTTTGATTTTGTTTATGTCCGGCATGTTTATATGATTCATCTTCAATTTTTAAATTTTTAATATCAAGATGTTGATTTAATAAATATTCTATTTTTTCAAGTAATTTCATTAGAAGGAATTGTTAACAAAAAAATAAGTGGCTCGGGCCGGAATCGAACCAGCGACACAAGGATTTTCAGTCCTCTGCTCTACCAACTGAGCTACCAAGCCAACAATGTTGAGAAATTAATCTTAAACATAAACAAAAAGCAAACTGATAAAATAAAATTATTTTTCTAAAATTTTATTAAAAGATGGAAATTCATTTATTAAATCATTAGCATAATTTAGCCATAATTTATATGCAATGTGAGTATTCAATTTTTTTTGATTAACACCTGAAATTTCCCATGGTTTTGGTCTTATTTCATAACCTGAAAAATGAATAATTTTAATTTTATTTAATTTTCTTTTAAAAAATTTTTCTGAGCCATTACCTGATGCTCCATAATCCCTAAAGTTATTATAATGATGAATTAATAATTGTGGAATTTTATTTTTTGAAAAGTAATTATTTATCATTTTTTGATCGAGAAGTTCAGAATTAGGATCATTTCTTTTTCTTACCATCTCTTTTAAATCTGGATAGGTTGATGAAGGAATTTTTTTTGAATCAAAACCAAAAAAACCTGTATTTATACTTCTCCATTTAAATCTTGGTCCTTTACCATTTTTATATTTTCCATCTTTTGAACCAAAAATTGGAAATGAAAAATTGATTGAATGCGAAAAATCTTTTAAAGTTAGCATGTCACCATCAAAAAAAATTATTTTTGAAAAATCATTTTGATTAAATGCTTCAATAGTTAAATAGGCCAATCTATGTTTTTCATATTTACAAATTGCATTTCTATAAATTTTGTCTTTTATTTCAATCAATTCAATATTTGATGATAAACTTTTTAAGAGTGATTGATTATCATTACTTAATGGTGAGATATTATTATCAAAAAAAATTCTTATATGACTCGAGTCAAATGATTTTAAATGTTTTTTCATTGAATAAAGCATTACAGCTGTTCCTGGGAAAAATTCATCATTTGTTACTGTGCAAAATAAAATGTTACTATATGAGGTTTTATTGAATAAATATTTTTTTAAATGATTTATAAAAGTTTCTAGTCTTAAATTAAAACTTTTCATTTCTGTTTAACTCATTTATTATTTTATTAGTAATTTTTGACCAAGTGTAATTTTCTAAAACTCTTTTTTTACCATTAAAAATTAGATTTTCTCTTAGACTTTTATCTATTAGGATTCTATTTATTGCATTACAAATAGAATCCAAATCATTTTCTTCAACAAGTAAGCCACTCACTTCATGTTCAATTGCATCAACAATTCCGCCAGATCTACTTCCGATAACAGGACATCCACATACATTAGCCTCCAAAAATGTAATGCCAAATCCTTCACTATCACCAGAAGGAAGTAATTTGCTGACCATAATAAATATATCGCTCTCAGTATATAGATTTACTATTTTTTTTTCAGGAACATAATCAATAAATGAAACATTTTTGTTTAAATCTAATTTATCTATTAGTTTAATTAGTTCTTCTTTATAATTATTTTCATTTCCTGGTTTATAGTGCCCTGCTATAACGTAATGAATTTTAGGATATGTTTTAATTAACCTTTTTATTGATTTAATTACTAAATCATGACCTTTTCTTCTAATTAGCCTAGATAAAGTAGTGATGACAATAGATTTAGAATCTATATTATATTCATTTAGTATGCTTCCATTCATTTTTTTTGATGAAAACTTTTTTGGATCAATTCCATTAGGAATAAATTTAATATGATTCTTGTTTTTTAAATTATGACAAAGATTGAAAACAGCATTTTTCGTAAAATTGCTAACACAAATAACAAGATTTGATATTTTTACTATATTTTGAAATGATTTTATTTTCTTTTTTTTTAGACTTGTTACTTCAAGTCCATGGCATACAATTATCATTTTGGATTTAGGAAAAATTTTTTTCAAATAAACATATGGTTTAGAAAGCAACCAAGTAGTTGCAATTATTGTACAACTTGGATTATTAAATAAAATTTTTAATAAATAATAAAGAGAATAAATAAAATGGAATTGGTGCCAATTTCTACCCTTCATTCTAAATACAGAAAATTTCTCATTTTGATGTATTAATAGTTGATTATCTTTTCTTCTAGAAAATACTTTTACAATATAATTTTTTAAAGCAAGATGTTTGGCTATTCCATAAGCCCATTCTTGAATACCACCTCCTTTGCTCGGAGGAAAGTGAGAGGTTAAAATAATAAAAGTTTTTTTTATTGTCATTTCTATTTATTTACTTAATTTAATCTACTTATGAAAATTGTAATTGCAACTAGAAATGAACATAAAGTGAAAGAATTAAAAAAATTATTAAGTTCTAATAATTTAAATTTTGTTGCTTTAAGTGAAATAGATCCTAATAATGAAATACCTGAAGTGGAAGAAACTGGATCAACACTTTTGGAAAATGCTTATTTGAAAGCACAGGAAATTCATAATATAATTGGTTTACCTTGTATTGCTGATGACTCTGGATTAGAAGTTGACTGTTTAAATGGTGAGCCTGGAGTATTTTCGGCTAGATATGCTGGAGAGAATTGTTCTGTTGAAGATAATATCAAAAAACTTTTATTTAATCTTAGACATTTTTCTTTAAATGAAAGAATTGCTTCATTTAAAACAGTGCTTGCATATGTTGATAAAAAATTAAAATTTGATGTAATTGGACAAGTTAAAGGAATGATTGCAGAAAAAAAAATTGGTAATAATGGATTTGGATATGATTCAATTTTTATTGTTAATGAAATTAAAAAAACATACGCTAGTTTATCTTCTCTCGAAAAAAGTAAAATTAGTCATAGAGCAGAAGCTGTAAAAAAAATTTTAGTTAAATTTAGAGAATTTG